>Ga0208872_1000502_pt1 | contig 28316 bp, 21 predicted proteins | sample CryBogCBH12Aug08_FD_185508 | JGI IMG/M metagenome (GOLD analysis project Ga0208872, IMG submission 185508) | Freshwater microbial communities from Crystal Bog, Wisconsin, USA - CBH12Aug08 (SPAdes) | ecosystem: Environmental > Aquatic > Freshwater > Lake | place: Crystal Bog, Wisconsin, USA...
CATCATCTTTGCGCCGACGAACGGCTTGGCGACGGGGACGGTGGGTTATGTGATCACGGACAACGTGGGCGGGACGAATTACAGCGGGTTGTTGACGGTGAACTTCACGAATCGGCCGCCGGTGGCCAATCCTGACACTTACACGGTGCCAACCGATTCGACGAACACATTCAGTGTGACGACGAACGACGCGGTGGTGACGGCGGGCGGTCATCTGAGCATCGTGGGCGTGAGCACAGTTGATGGCATAGCGATAATCGTGAATAGCACAAACATCCAGTTTGAACCGACACCAGGGACGGTGACTGGAACGGTGCATTATGTGTTGAGCGACAACGTAGGCGGGACGAATTACAACGGGTTGTTGACGGTCAACTTTACCGACGTTTGGCCACCGATTGCGAACCCGGACTATTATACAGTGGCTGAAAACACAACGAACACGTTCAGTGTGACGACGAATGACGTGGTGGTGTCGCCGGGCGGTATCTTGAAGGTGGTGGCAGTGACAATGACTAATGGTATTGCGACAATCGTTAGTGACACCGACATCGAGTTTATACCAACAAACAATCTGGCGACGGGGAAGGTGATTTATACTGTGATTGATCAGGTGGGTGGAACCAATTACAACGGCCTGTTGACGGTGAGCTTCACCAACGTGCCGCCGATTGCGAATGAGGGTGATTATACAGTCGCGGAGAACACGACGAACACCTTCAATGTTACGGTGAATGACGTGTCCGTCCAGACGCCCGGAGGCCAGTTGACCATTTTGAATGTGCGTGCGACCAACGGCTTGGCGACGATCGATAATGGCACGAACATTGTGTTTGCGCCAACAAACAATCTGGCGACGGGGAAGGTGTTTTATGCGGTGAGTGACAATGTAGGTGGAACTAATTACAACGGTCTGTTGGTGGTGAGCTTCACGAACAACCCGCCGGTGGCGAACCCGGACACTTACACCGTGCCAACCGATTCGACGAACACGTTCAGTGTGACGACGAACGACGCGGTGCAGACACCGGGTGGTTCATTGAGCATCGTGAGCGTAAGCACGGGGGACGGGGTGGCAAACGTGGTCAACGGGACGAACATCTACTTTGCGCCGACACCCGGGACAGTGACCGGAACGATAAATTATACGTTAAGCGATAAAGTGGGTGGAACCAACTATGATGGAGTGGTGACGGTCAACTTTATCGATCTGCCGTTGGTGGCCAATCCTGACATCTACACGGTGGCGGAGAACACAACGAATACTTTTCTAGTGACAACGAATGATGTGATGAACGGGGGCAGCATTCTAAACATAACCAGTGTAAATGCGATGAACGGCATCGCGACGATTGTGAGCGGGACGAACATTATGTTTGCACCGACGAACAATCTGGCGCCGGGGACGGTGAGTTATACGCTGAGTGATGACATTGGCAATACGACTGACGGATTGCTGACCATCAACTTCACCAACAATCCGCCGGTGGCCAACCCGGATAATTATGTGCGGGCAGGGAACACGACGAATACATTTTTTGTGACGACGAACGATGTGGTTCGGACGATAGGCGGGCATCTGACGGTTGTTGCGGTGACGATGACGAATGGTATTGCGACAATTATAAACAGCACGAACATCCAGTTTGCGCCGACTAACGGATTGGCGACCGGGACGGTGGGCTATACGCTGAGCGATAACGTGGGTGGAACGAATTACAACGGTCTGCTGACGGTGACATTCACCAATGCATTGCCGGTCGCCAGTTTTACAGGTATACCGACCAATGGCTTTGTCCCGCTTACTGTGGCATTTACCAACACATCCTTTGGCGGTAGCTTTACTAACTCAATTTGGAGTTTCGGTGACGGCAATGGAATTACCAACACTACTGGTGGCAATGTGACCAATATCTATGCCTCTTCGGGAAGCTTTACGGTCACCCTAACGATTATTGGTTCAGGCGGATCTAGCACCAACAAGCAAATCAATTACATAGTTGTTTCACCGACAAATCAGGTGCTTGCTACGACCCTTTCGGCAAACGGAAAGTTGGTGTTTAATTACACCAACGGACCTATTGGGGTGCAATATCGCATATTGTCGTCCACCAATCTATTGTCGCCAATTGCAAGCTGGACGCCCATAGTGACGAACACGTTTCCGAATAGTTACACAAATGGTTTGTCGACAAACGCCAAGGCGTTCTTCCGCCTCGTTTCACCTTGAAGGTTGCAGACCTGATTGAATTGATGGCAAATTAATGGCGCTTGTTGCTACGGGCTCTCGTCTCGCAATTTTGTCAGCAAATGCTGACGCCGTGAGTCGAGGAAATGGCTTTGCTCAAGCGAGAAGAGGCGTGTGTCAATAAGACAACGTGTATTTTTCTTTGTCCGCTTCCATCAGTCGGGTGATTTTGATTTGCTTGATTCCGAAGTTGCCGTTGAAATTGATGGTTATGTGGTTGTTGTCCGAACTCTGACCGAAAATGGTAACGGGGGAATCTTTGCCGGCAACCGGCAAAAAAAGATAGCTCTGAACAATATTCTTGCCGTGAGTTGTGTAGCTTACGACCGGAGCGGTCTGGTTGTGGCCTTTCTGATTAATCGTGCCGTTCGAGATGTTAGGCTTGCTTAATGCCTGCGAAGTTGTAGGCAGGAGCAAAAGATTTTTAGCAGGGAAACCGGTGTTGACCGATTTTAATTCATCGTTTAAAGCAGGCGAGCAGGGCAGAAGGTGAAATAGCCAGGTGTATTCGTGCTCGCCTTTGCTTTCGATTTGATCTACGAGTATTGCTCCAATGCCTTTCAGAAGAATAAAATGGCGCACCCAGGAAACGGACTGATTTTGGAACCCATCGTGTCTCATGACCGCCCAATCATAACGGTCGTTAGATTCCCACTGAAGGATCCGGCTGCCGACTGATTGTGGTCGAGACTGCCATGTTTGGGTTTTGGTGAAGTCGCCCTTGCCATCTACTAGGATGGTGTTGTGTGCCTCGGGCTGGATATACCAGGATTTTCGTAACGGGTCGTCATAGTCCGAAATGCCGCTGTCAACGATATAAGCCTTGTCCCAATACCATAGATGGAAGCCAAGTTTGCCGCCATGCCAGTGCCCTAAAATTTTGGAGCCGGCATCTAAAAATGCGTAGGCCGAAATGTTTGTGGAGAAATCTCGCATTACTGCTTGGTCGGAGGCTGAGAACCAATATGAGCTTGGAGCGGGGCAGGGCAGATCAAACAAGCTGGCCAGCACTTGCAAGCTGACAGACGAATCGCTTTCTGTGGAATCATTTATGGGCGGCATTCTCCCGTTCGGCTGTGCAACCGTGATCAAGAAATGAAAAAACTGTTTGAGCCTTTCCTCGCTTCGCGTCGGCGGAGCAACCTGATTAGCACGGCACAAAAGGTAGGCGTCGCGAAAATTTGCCGCGAAGAATGGATAATAACCCGGAACCATTTCGACCGTATTGCCGTCGTCGAAAAAAGCCTGGTCTAAATGATGGTTCAGAATGGCAAGGGCTCTTCCCTTCAGTTCAGCAGCTTCGGGAAGGTTGGGAAAGAGCAGTGCGGCGTAAAGCATGGCTGTGGCCCCGTGTGATTGATGGTTGCCTTCGTTGAGCGGCGCTTTCCCAAAATATTCAAGCAAAACCCGGGCGTGAGCTTTTACCAATTCAAAAAGCTCGTTCTTTTCAGCCGCCGAATAGCCTTTCTCGCCGAGAAAATAACACCAGGCAAGGTTCTGCATCCGCCACGCAACTTGCATATCTCTCCAAATGGTTTTTTTAGTGGCGAAATATTCCTTCAGATTGGGCGGAACAGGATTTTCTGCTGACCATTTGCGAACGAATGTCAGGATTTCCTTAAGATTGTCCTTGTCGCCCGTTAGATAAAATTGCCGGGCGTAGCACGGGAGAAAATACCACCGGTTGAGCCACACAGACTTCTCCATTTCAGTTTTTTCGAGGGCATCCCAACGAATCGGGTCGCCCCAAGGCGCGAAAAAGCCGGGAGAATGGATCGCATTAATGACATCCACATCGCGTTCGGAACCGATTAATTGGAGTTGGATAAGCCGCCCGCCCTGATCCATCGGGATGTAACTCCAAACGTTATATTTCTTGGCGTATTCATAGAACGGAAATACTCCGGTCACCGTCGGTTCTGTGGTTTCTGCTGTCGATGGAACAATTCCGGCAACTAGTAACAAGATGCAGCCGAGGGCGTATGGATGGATTTTCATTGTCAAATTGGGTTCGGTGAATGTCTGGGAATATGCACAAGAGTTGCCAAACGGCAAGACTTAGAGGCTTTTGATGTAGTTTTGATCTTCCTAAATTTTTGAGCGGAGAGCACTGATGCCGTAAAAAAACGAGGCAGACAGAAATGGGATTGAAATCGTAAACCCTTAATGCAAAAAATGTTTGAATAATCGCCATAATCGTTTGGTTTATTTTTTCTGCTGGCGTAAGAGTCGTATTAATTCCAGTCAATCATTTTAACCAATCTAGATTATGTCCACTTCTCTCCGTCCCACCATCTGGGAGCACGCCCAAGCCAAGGGCGTCTCGCGCCGCGACTTTCTCGCCGCCTGCGCCTGGATGACCGCCATGCTCGGCCTGCCCGCCAGCGCCGTCGCGGAAGTCACCAAGGCGCTCGAAACCAAACCGCGTCTGCCGGTGCTGTGGTTTCATTTTCAGGAATGCACCTGCTGTTCGGAATCGTTCATCCGCTCGTCGCATCCGGGCGTTGCCGATATCGTGCTGGATAAAATCTCTTTGGATTACACCGAAACGCTCATGGCCGGTTCCGGCGCGCAGGCGGAAAAGTCTTTGCGCGACACGATGGAAAAATACAAAGGCGAATACCTGATGCTCGTCGAAGGCTCGGTGCCGACGGCGGAGGGTGGCGTTTATTGTTGCATCGGTGGACGCACCGCGCTGGACATCGTGAAGGAAGCGGCGGCGGGCGCGAAGGCCGTGGTTTGCTGGGGCAGTTGTGCGAGCAACGGCTGCGTGCAAAATGCCAAGCCGAATCCGACCAAGGCCACGCCGATTCATCAGCTCATTTCCGGGGTGCCGATCATCAAGGTGCCGGGCTGTCCGCCCATCGCCGAGGTGATGACGGGAACGATTGTTCACCTGCTCGCGTTTGACCGCATTCCGCAGCTTGATGGACTCGGCCGGCCGAAAGCGTTTTATTCGCGGCGTGTTCACGACACCTGCTACCGCCGTCCGAATTACGACGCGGGCTTGTTCGTCAACTCGTTCGACGACGAAAACGCCAAGCGCGGTTACTGCCTCTACAAAATGGGCTGCCGCGGGCCGGTGACTTACAACGCCTGCGGCGTGATGCGCTGGAACGGCGGCGTGAGTTTTCCGATTCAGTCTGGCCACGGCTGCATCGGTTGCAGCGAGGGAAATTTCTGGGACAACGGCCCATTTTACCAGCATCTGCCGAACTTCCCCGGCTTCGGCATCGAGACTACGGCGGACAAGGTCGGCGTGGGGCTAGCCGCAGCCACGGCCGTGGGCATCGCGGCGCATGCGATTTCCACCAACATCCGCAAACGCCATTTGATCAAGGAAGAAGTGGAATCCAGCGAAGATGTGAAAGACGGTCGCGCGGAACAGGGCGGCGAATAAACCAAATTAAATTCCAACGAAATATTTTATGGCTGCCAAACGAATTGTCATTGATCCAGTCACGCGCATCGAAGGCCATCTGCGCGTCGAAGTGGAAGTGAAGGACGGCGTCGTCACCGACGCGTTCAGCTCCGGCACGATGGTGCGCGGACTCGAAATCATTCTGCGCGGGCGCGATCCGCGCGATGCGTGGGCCTTCGCCGAACGCACCTGTGGCGTTTGCACCACGGTCCACGCGCTCGCCTCCGTGCGCTCGGTCGAGGACGCGCTCGGCATAGTGATTCCGCCGAACGCCGAACTTATCCGCAACCTGATGTTCTGCGCGCAATATATGCAGGACCACGTCGTGCATTTTTATCACTTGCACGCGCTGGATTGGGTGGACGTGGTCGCCGCGCTCAAGGCCGACCCGAAGGCGACGAGCGAACTGGCGCAAAGCATTTCCAACTGGCCGAAAAGTTCCACCGGCTATTTCGCCGATGTGCAAAACCGCGTGAAGAAATTCGTCGAGAGCGGCCAGCTCGGCATATTTGCCAACGGCTATTGGGGCCACTCGGCGATGAAACTGCCGCCGGAAGCGAACCTCCTCGGCGTGGCGCATTACCTTGAAGCGCTCGACTGGCAGAAGGAAATGGTCAAGGTGCACACGATTTTCGGCGGCAAAAATCCGCATCCAAATTACCTCGTCGGTGGCGCGCCATGCTCGTTCAATCTCGACGAGGCCAACGCCATCAACGCCGAGCGCCTCGCCTACGTCGGCAAATTGTTCGCGGACGGCAAAGCGTTCGTGGAACAGGTCTACATTCCCGATTTGCTGGCGATTGCATCATTCTACAAAGACTGGGGCGCCATTGGCGGCGGCCTGAAAAATTACATGTGCTACGGCGATTTGCCGACGAACGGTTTCGCTGATGTCGCCAAGTTCAAGTTCGCGCGCGGTGCGATTCTCGACCGCGATTTGTCAAAGGTTTATCCGGTGGACGGCCACGACGTGCAGCAAATCAAGGAAGGTATCGCGCATTCGTGGTATCAGTATTCCGACGGCGACGCGGCGGCCAAACATCCGTGGGACGGCGAGACGAAATTGAATTACACCGGTCCGCAGCCGCCTTACGACCAGCTCAACGTGGACGGCAAATATTCGTGGCTCAAGACGCCGCGCTGGAACGGTCACGCGATGGAAGTCGGCCCGCTGGCGCGCATGTTGGTCGGCTACGCGTCCGGTCGCACCGACGTGCAGGACGCGGTGAACATGGTTTTGAAGAAGCTCGACGTGCCGGTGGCGGCGCTGTTCTCCACGCTCGGTCGCACCGCCGCGCGCGGCATCGAAACATATCTGGTCGCGCAGTGGGCGCAGGAATTTTATTCCGACCTGCTCGCCAACATTAAGAACGGCGACTCGCGCACTTTCAACGGCGAGAAATGGGAGCCCGCGACGTGGCCGGCGGAAGCCAAGGGCGTCGGTCTGTCCGAGGCGCCGCGCGGCGCGCTCGCGCACTGGGTCGTCATCAAGGACCAGAAGATTGCGAACTACCAGCTCGTCGTGCCTTCGACGTGGAACGCCTCGCCGCGCGACGGCCAGGGCCAGCGCTCGGCTTACGAATCCTCACTCATCGGCACGCCGGTGGCGGATCCGGAGAAGCCACTGGAAGTCATCCGCACGATTCATTCGTTCGACCCGTGCCTCGCATGCGCCGTGCATCTTTACGATCCGCAGGGCCGCACGCTCAACCGCGTCACCATCGGAGGTTGATATGCAAAAAACCACGCTTGGCCGCGTTTATGTCTGGGAAATTCCCGTCCGGTTTTACCACTGGGTCAACGCGCTGTCGCTCGTCATCCTGTGCGTGACCGGCTATCTCATCGGCGCGCCGCTGGCCATCCAGCGCGCGTCCGAGGCGTCCTACGCCTACTGGTTCGGCAAGGTGCGCTTCGTTCATTTTGTCGTCGCGTATGTTTTCTTTTTCAATTTTCTGTTCCGCATCTACTGGGGCTTCGTCGGCAATCGATATGCGAACTGGAAAAATTTTATTCCCTACCGCAAAAAGCAATGGAAGGAAATCAAGCAGGTCGTCGCCGTGGACATTTTGCAGGCTGACAACACGCCGATTGAAACCATCGGCCACAACGCCGTCGCCGGGTTCACCTACTTCATGACCTTCCTCGCGTTTTTGTTCCAGTGCGTCACCGGCTTCGGCCTCTACGCCGCCATGAGCAAGTCGTGGTTCCCGAAACTCTTCGCGTGGATTGTGCCGCTGATGGGCGGCGATTTTGCCGTGCGCCAGTGGCACCATATGTTCATGTGGTTTTTCATTCTGTTCGCGCTCGTTCACGTTTACATCGTGTTTTATCACGACTACGTCGAAGGTCGCGGCGAAATTTCCTCGATGGGCAGCGGCTGGAAATTCATCGAGAAAGAATATCACCCGATTTTGAAGGACGAGAAATCCGCCGCCGCAAAAAAGAAATGAATCTGTTCTCCGAATCGGACAAGCCGCTCATCCTCGGCGTCGGCAATTTGCTCATGGGCGACGAAGGCGTCGGCGTGGCCGCAATTCGCCGGCTGGAGCAAAATGGTTTTGCCGACCGCGCCGAACTCGTGGACGGCGGCACCAGCGGCTTTCATCTGCTTGGGTTGTTCCGTGACCGGCGGCACATCATCCTCGTTGACGCCACCACCGACGGCAAACCGCTCGGCACCGTTTCCCACATCCGGCCGCGCTACGCCAGTGATTTCCCGCCCTCGCTGACGGCGCATGACATCGGGCTGAAGGATTTGCTCGAATCCGCCGCGCTGCTCGGCGACTTGCCGGAGGTGGATTTAATCACGGTTTCTATTGGCACGCTTGGCGGATCGCTCACGATGGAGCTTTCCCAGCCCGTGATGGATGCTTTGCCGGCTGTTGAGTCTAACGTGGAGAAATGTCTCGCGGCCAAACGTGCGGATACCATGGCCGACAAGTCTTGCGAATCTATTTCGTTACAACCTCATACCAAAGCGTTTTGAACTGGGAGCCGATGTTGAAAGAAATCTTTCCATCATACAGTGCCGCCGGAACTTCGCCAGCGCGCATGCCGGCGCTATCCAACGCATATGCCTTGGCACTCTTGGCTTGAGTATTCAAGGTAATCTTGGCGGTAATCCCTTCGCAAATGGTCGGGGCGTGACCCCAATGTGTCCCCACGCTGGTTTGATTGGAGTTCCAACCCATCTCAGAATTTTCGACATTGCCTGCTACTGTCAGAAGCAGCCGTCCTGAGCGGTTCAGTGGCTGTCCATCTACTGCGTTTAGCGTCAATGCGGCGAAGTTATGCGGGTTGGCCTTCACATCAAATTCAACCACATCCAACTTGGTTGTTTTTCCGGCACAACGTCCGATTACCGCCTTGGTGACGAGTGTGTTCACAGTGTAAATTCCGGTCGCCGTATCCCATGTGATAGGTGAAATCGATTCGGCTGACAAAACGGCCGTCGGTTTTCCAGTGGGCATGAAGCTCAATTCTAAACGATGAGTCAGAATATTGCTGGTGGCCAGTCCGCCTTTTTTCCAAACTCTGGCCGCAGTGATGCGCAGCATCCTGGGCAAAAAGTGACCTTCATAAACCTGCGGACTTGATTTCCCAAGACTGGGCTTCGTTTTTAGGACGCGGAATCGTTCGTTTTTCTTTGGTGATATTGTTTGTGGATTTTTGGAATGGGAATTAATATAAGTAACGCCAATTCCCAACACGATGTTCGCTAATCATAAGCCATGGAAGCATGAGCCGCAGTATATTCATCCATAAAGGCGGATTTGCCGCCGGAATGCTGTTTTTTTTGCTGGTGGCGTCGGCAGTTGCCGCGTCAAAAAAAACCAGCCTTGAATACAACCGGGATGTGCGCCCGATTCTTTCGGAAAATTGTTTTCCCTGCCATGGCACGGACTCCGCCTCCCGCAAAGCCGGCCTGCGGCTGGATCATTTCGAGACGGCCACCAACAAGCTGGAAGACGGTGCGGTCGCCATCGTGCCTGGCCAGCCGGACAAAAGCGAACTGGTGCGCCGGATTTTTGCAACCGATGACGACCAGATGCCACCGGAGAAGGTGAACAAGGTTTTGAAACCGGAGCAGAAAGAAGTGCTGAAAAAATGGATTGCCGCCGGAGCTGTCTATCAGCCGCACTGGTCGTTCATCCCGCCGGTGAAAGCATCGCCGCCGACGGTGAAAAATTCAAAATGGGGACGAAACCCGATTGATGATTTCATTCTGGCGCGACTGGAACAGGAACGATTGAAACCGAATGCCGAAGCGGATAAGCGGACTTTGATTCGCCGCGTGACACTGGATTTGACCGGCCTGCCGCCGAAGCCGGATGACGTGGAAAAATTTGTCGCCGATCTGTCGCCGGACGCCTACGAGAAAGTCGTTGACCGATTGCTCGCGACGCCCGAATGGGGCGAACACCGGGCGCGTTACTGGCTCGACGCCGCGCGCTATGGCGATACGCATGGCATCCATTTCGACAATTACCGCGAGATGTGGACGTATCGCGAGTGGGTCATCAACGCGTTCAACCGGAACATGCCGTTTGATGAATTTACCATCGAGAACCTCGCCGGCGACCTCCTGCCCAACGCGACGCGTGATCAAAAGATTGGCAGCGGTTTCAACCGTTGCAACACCACTTCAAACGAAGGCGGGCTCATCGAGGAGGAGTATTATGTGCTGTATGCCCGTGACCGCACGGAGGCGACGGCACAAACATGGCTCGGTCTGACAGCAGGCTGTGCGGTCTGCCATAATCACAAATATGACCCGCTGACGCAGAAGGATTTTTATTCGCTCTCGGCTTTTTTCAACAACATCACGATGAAGGCGATGGATGGCAACATCAAGGACACGCCGCCGGTGATGGTGATCCCCAAGCCGCAGGATGATGCCCGCTGGCAGCGGCTTGCGGATGAGATTCCGGCTGCGGAAAAAAATGTGATGGTTCGGAAAAGTTCCGGTCGCGGCGATTTCACGAACTGGCTGGCGCAACCGGACTTTGCCAAGGTGCAGGGCAAAATGCCGGTGGATAAACTGGTTTTTCGGGCACCGCTGAATGAAGGCGCGGGTGGCGAAATCCAATTCACCAGTGCCGGCAGCAACCACGTGGCCGCCCTTGGCGCGAACACGAACTGGCAGGAAGGCATCGTGGCGGAAAATGCCTATACCATCAGCGGTAAGGACGCCCCGGTATTTCCGGAAGTCGGCGATTTTGAGAAAACAAACGCCTTCAGTTTTGCGACTTGGGTGCGCGTGGATGACGGCAAGAGCGGCGCGTTGTTCGCACGCATGGCCGACAAGGCTTCCCAGTTTCGCGGCTGGGATTTGTGGCTGGAGGGCGGTAAGCCTACGGTTCATTTGATCCACGATTGGCCGACGAATGCGATCAAAGTCACCGCCAAAAAAATGCTGGCGACGAACCGCTGGAATTTTGTTTGTGTCACCTACAATGGCACAGCGAAGGGAAGTGGCGTGAAGATTTATGTGAATGGTGAACTGCAGAAAGTGGGCATGGGAAGTGACAGCCTGAAAGGTTCCATCCGGACGAGCGTGCCCTTCAAGCTGGGTCAGCGCGATGCGTCGTCGCCGGTCAAGCACGCCGGATTGCAGGAGGTGAAAATATTTGCGCGGGAATTAAGGCCGGAAGACATCAACGAGCTGATGAACCTGCCGCGTTTGCAATGGCTGGCCGGCAAGCCGCCGGAAAAACGATCAAAAAAGGAAACCGAAGAGCTTTATCCGCTTTGGCTGGCTGAAGTGGATCCAACTTATCGGCAGTTGGTGGTGGTGCGAGACTCCTTGAAAAAGGAAAGCATGCAGATTCGCGCGCACGGCACAGTGGCATACGTGATGAACGAGCGCACCAACTCGCCCGAAGCCTACGTTTTGTTTCGTGGCCAATATGATCAGCGGCGCGATCGTGTGCAACCCGCCACGCCTGATTTTTTGCCGCCGATGCCGGCGGATGCGCCGCGTAATCGGCTGGGTTTTGCCCAATGGCTCTTGCGCCCTGAAAATCCGCTGACGGCGCGCGTGACGGTAAACCGTTTCTGGCAGGAGCTTTTCGGTGTCGGTATGGTCAAAACCGCCGGTGACTTCGGTGTTGCGGGCGAGGAACCTTCGAATCCGCAGTTACTGGACTGGCTGGCGGTGGATTTTCGTGAGCATGGCTGGGACGTGAAACGCATTTTTAAACTGATGGTCATGTCCGCGACGTATCGGCAGTCGGCCGTGGTGACGGCGGAGAAGCTGGAGCGCGACCCGGAAAACCGTTTGCTTGCGCGCGGGCCGCGATTTCGCATGGATGCGGAGATGGTTCGCGACTATGCCCTGGCGGCGAGCGGATTGCTGGTGAACAAGATTGGCGGGCCCAGCGTGCGTCCGTATCAGCCGCCGGGCATCTGGAACGAAGTCGGCATGCCGGGTGGTGACACGCGGAACTATGTCCAAGATCACGGCGACAATTTGTATCGCCGCAGCGTTTATACCTTTTGGAAACGCCAGGCCGCGCCGGCAGCGATGGAGATTTTCAACGCGCCGTCGCGCGAGGTCTGCACAGTGCGGCGCGACCGCACGGACACGCCGTTGCAGGCGCTGGTGACGCTGAACGATCCGCAATTTGTGGAAGCCGCGCGGCATCTGGCACAGGAAAGTCTGGAAAGCAAATCCGACGGGCTGGATTTCGTGGCTGAGCGACTGCTTGCGCGAAAACTGACGGCGCGGGAAAAGAAGCTGGTTGAGGCGAACGCGGGTGATTTGCTTGCCCACTACAAAGCAGATCCGAAAGAGGCGGAGCAATTATTGACCGTCGGCGAGACGAAGCCGGATTCAAAACTGGACGCGCCGACACTGGCGGCCTACACAATGGTTGCGAACGAGTTGATGAACCTGGACGAGGTGTTGAACAAATGAGTAAAAGCTATGAGCCACGAATTTAGTCCGCATCCGCTGCTTCAGGATTACGTCCGCTATGAAACGCGTCGGCAGTTTTTCAAGCGCGGTGCCAGCCTGCTCGGCACGGCGGCGCTTGCCGCCATCGCGCCCAATTTACTTTTAGCGGATGACAAAAAGACCGCTGCGGCCGGTGATGCGGAGAAAATGCTGCGTGCCATCGGGCCGCATTTCCCACCGAAGGCGAAGCGTGTGATTTATCTGCACATGGTCGGAGGGCCGTCGCAGCTGGATCTTTTCGATTACAAGCCAAAGCTTGGTGATTATTTCGACAAGGATTTGCCGGACTCCGTCCGCATGGGGCAGCGCATCACGACGATGACGAGCGGACAGAAGCGGCTGCCCATCGCGCCGTCAAAATATAAATTTGCCCAATACGGCAAAAACGGCATGTGGATATCCGAACTGCTGCCGTGGACGGCAAAGATGGCGGATGATTTGTGTTTCATCCGTTCGATGAACACCGATGCGATCAATCACGAGCCGGCCATCACCTTCATGCAGACAGGCAACCAGATCACCGGCAAACCGTGTCTCGGCTCATGGATTTCCTACGGTCTTGGTTCGCTGAACGAAAACCTGCCGACATTCGTGGTGCTGATCGCAAAATCCACCAACACCGAGCAATTGCAGGCCATCGGCACGCGGCTATGGTCGGCGGGCTATCTGCCGGGCGAACACTCGGGCGTATCGCTGCGCACGGCCGGTGACCCGATTTTGTTCATCAACAATCCCGCCGGCGTTGATGAAAAAGTCCGACGTAAAACACTCGACGGGCTCAAGGCGTTGAATGAAATCAATTTTCGCAGCGTCGGAGATCCCGAAACACATACCCGCATCAAGCAATACGAACTCGCGTTTCGCATGCAGGCCAGCGTGCCCGAACTGGCTGACCTCTCGCACGAAACGGCGGCGACATACGCGCTTTACGGTGACGAGGCAAAAAAGCCTGGCACCTTTGCAAACACGGTGCTGCTGGCCCGCCGGCTGGCGGAGCGCGGGGTGCGTTTTGTGCAGATTTATCACAACAACTGGGACACCCACTCGAATGTCGGCGGGCGTTTGCCGGATCAGTGCCGCGATATTGATCAAGCGTGCTATGGGCTGATCCAGGATTTGAAGGCGCGCGGGATGCTTGAAGATACGCTCGTCGTTTGGGGCGGTGAATTCGGACGCACCGTCTATTCACAGGGCCAGTTGACGAAGGAAAATTACGGGCGCGATCATCATCCACGTTGTTATACGATGTGGATGGCCGGGGGCGGCGCAAGGCCTGGTGTGGTGCATGGCGAGACGGATGATTTTTCCTACAACATCGTCAAAGACCCGGTTCACGTTCACGATTTTCACGCCACGGCGCTGAAACTGCTCGGATTTGACCACTTGAAATTTACCTACCGGTTTCAAGGACTCGACCAGCGGCTTACCGGTGTCGTGCCGGCAAATGTCATTGACGAATTGATCGCCTGAACCAAAAATAAAATCATGAAACCCCAATCCTTGACCCGCCGAAAATTTCTGAAGCAAACCGGAGCTCTGGCTGCGATCGGCACCGTTGCGCCTTACATTTGGGCCAGCGATAAAACCGGCACCCGGCTTCCGGTTGTTGGGACGGGAGATTTTCAATACGAGGTCATCCATGACTGGGGCGAATTGCCGTCCGGTCACGTTTATGGCAACACGCATGGTGTCGCCGTTGATTCACAGGGCCAAATCCATATCAAACACACCGTCGGCAAAAGCGCGACGGTTGAGGACGCCGTGGTGGTGTTTGATGCTGATGGAAAATTTGTGCGTTCGTGGGGCAAGGAATACAAAAGTGGCGCACACGGTTTGCATTTGAGCCGCGAGGGAAACGAGGAGTTTTTTTACCTGTGCGACCCGAAGCGTCATCTCTTCGCAAAAACGACGCTCGCCGGCAAGGAGTTGTGGCGCAAATGGGCACCGGACCAATGCGCCGGCTATTCGATGCCGACGGAGTTTAATCCGACCAATATCGCTATCGCGCCGGATGGGAACTTTTTTGTCGCCGATGGTTACGGCAAAAGCTTTATTCACGAATACGATCGTGACGCAAAGTATATTCGCAGTTTTGGCGGCAAGGGCAAGGAAGCGGGACAGACGGATTGTCCGCATGGGCTGATGGTGGATCTGCGCGGCGCACAGCCGGTGCTGGTGGTTGCCGATCGCGCCAACCGGCGGCTGCAAAATTTCACGCTCGACGGACAGCATATTGATTTTGTGACCGACGAGATGCACGCCCCGTGTCATTTTCACACGCGTGGCGAGGTGATGGTTGTGCCGGATCTTGAATCCCGTGTGACGCTTCTCGACAAAAACAACAAGCTCATCGTGCATCTGGGGCAGGGACCGGGCTACCAAGGGTTGCGCACCCAAACGCGCGAGCATTTCACGCCGGGGCAGTTCGTTGCGCCGCACAGCGCCTATTTTGACCACGATGGCAACATCTTCGTCGTTGAATGGGTCGAGGTTGGTCGCGTGACGAAATTGCGAAAAATCGCCTGAAAAATCGAAGTGCGCTTCTCTGAAGTCGAAGAGTGGGAGTTGATTGCTTAGTTCTGACGGCTGGATTGGCGGTCTGGAAAGTCTTTGCTAACTGAAATATACCATCTGGCGATAAGTCGTCTGTCGGATGAGGGATTCTCACGGTGGTTGATTGACCCGCATTGTTGATGCGCAATGCTTTTTAAAGCACGTGCAATAATGGGTCGCGTTTTTTCAATTTAGGGAGAGTTCAGTTTTACTTCTCAGCTATTCTAGCGGTAATAATTGCAATGATTCGTTTAACCAAGAAAAAGATGATGGCGTCGCCGTCGGCAAAAAGTGGTTTTGTCGGGCAGCAGGAAAACGGGCCCACACGTTTCCGCATTTTTCTGCCGGCGGTCCTGTTTTTTATGGCGGGCATTTGTTGGTCTGCGGCGGCGGAATCCAAAAAGGCCGAAGTCTCTCCGGTGCCGAAGATGCGCAAGAATGATTTGACTCCGCTTTCCGACGCAGTAAAACCGATTTCCGCTCATAGCCCCTATCAGGACGGCGACTGCAGCCTGTGTCACCAGAACAAAGACCGAAGCAACCCCGGGCCGATTGTCAAACAGGTGAACGCTGTGTGTTTGGACTGCCATGATGATTTTGCGAAAGTGATGGCGCGGAAATCCTCCCATGTTCCCGCCAAGGTGAACTGTGTCAGTTGCCACAACCCGCACAATTCCATGCAGCCGAAGTTGCTGGTCGAGGAATCCGAGACCTTGTGTCTAAGTTGTCACACAGCCATCAGCAATCTGGTGGCCAATGCCCAAGTGAAACACGATGCGTTGAATGTGGATCACAAGTGTGTGAACTGTCACAACCCTCATGCTGCCAACGTGGAACATTTGCTGACACGCCTGCCTTACGATCTCTGCGTCGGTTGCCACGGCAAAGACGGCGTTACGGATCACGATGGCAAGGTGCTCACCAACATAAAAAAGCTGCTGGCGGAAAATCCCCATCAGCACGGCCCGGTGCAGGACAAGGATTGCAGTGCCTGTCATACGCCTCATGGTGGCAATAATTTCCGGCTGCTGACGAAAGAGTATCCGGCACAATTTTATTCCCCTTATGATCCCAAGCTATATGCGCTCTGTTTCGATTGCCATGAGGAGTCGATGGTCAAAGATCCGAAGACCACCACGTTGACCAAATTTCGCAACGGTGATCAAAACTTGCATTACGTTCATGTGAACAAGGATGAACGCGGTCGCACCTGCCGGGCCTGCCATGAAGTGCATGCTTCCCAGCAAGTTCACCAGATACGGGATGCTGTGCCCTACGGTCGCAATGGCTACATGCTAAAAGTCAATTTCACCCAGACAGCTACGGGTGGAACCTGCGCACAGACCTGTCATGTGACCCGGAGCTACACAAATTCGCCGGTTCCCGTCCAGGTGAAAACTGATGCGCTGCCGCCCAAGTCTCCATAGTTACATGCGCCGCCTTGCCTACCTCGCTGCTGGTGGCATGCTCTGGTCGTTCTCTGCCTTGGCGTTTGCCAATGCCCCTCTTGGCTCCGTGATTGAAAATTTTTTGATGCCGTCTCTTGCCGGCGGCAGCCAAAGCTTGTTGAGCGATTCCAATGTCAGCGTCTTCATTTTCATCAAGCCGGGGCAGGAGCATTCGAATCAGGCCATGGCGCAAATCGCCGCTTGCGAAAAGGAAATGACGGGGAAACCGGTGCATTGGTGCGCAATTGTCTCAGACCGCATCCCCAAGGCTGAAGTTGAAGCGGACGTCAAGGCAGCTGGTTTGGCCATGCCCGTCTTGATTGATCAAGGCGACACTCTGTATGGAAAATTGGGAGTCATCCTGCATCCGGTCATCGGCATAACAGATAAAGACCGTCGACTCGTCGCTTATCAGCCGTTCGCGAAGGTTAACTTTCACGCCTTTGTGCAGGCACAAATCCGGCATGCCTTGAAGGAAATCACCGACGAGGAACTGGCGGAACTCCTGAAACCGACAGCAGCGACTCTTGGTGGGGATGCTTCCGTGGCCCATCGCTATTTTCGATTGGCCGAGAAACAGTTTCAGTCCACGAATTACAGTCAGGCGCTTTTGAATATCAACAAAAGTCTGGAAAAGAATTTCACCGCTGAGGCGGCCGCCTTGCGTAGCCGCATTATCGCAGCGCAGGGTGGCAAGATTGAAGTGGTGGTGCCAGCCGAAGCGGTGGGGCAGGGGGCTGAGGCTGGTGTTAAATCAGTCGCGCCGGTCGGAGTGATTGAAAAACCTTCAAATAGTAAATAGTTTTTAGATTCGGTTGTTCCGGAGCTAATCCTATTTGCTACGCCATTTTGTCACCTTAAGCTTATTCGGAGCGTCTGGCTTTACATGATTTGCATAAAACCCTGTCTTGCTTTACTGGCGGGAGCAATGTTCGCCGCCACTGCCGAAGCGAGTAATACGATTGAACTTGTCGCCGGCGGTGGCGTTGCTGTCGAAGGCAAACCGGCAGTGGAATGCAAAGTCATCGAGCCATTCGGCATTGCGTTTGATCCGCAAGACAACATGTTCATCTGTGAATTTACCGGTCGTCTCCTGCGGGTGGATGCGAAGACGGGGATTCTCACGGTTGTCACCGCCGCCAGACCAAAAGAACCGCTGGGCAACACGGGGCCGGTTGCGCTGGCGAGCTTCAATGCACCGCATAATCTTGTTGCTGATCCCGCAGGCAACTTATACATCGCGGATAGTTTTCATTTCGCGGTAAGGCGGGTGGATGCGAAGACGGGCATGGTGACGACTTTTGCGGGCACTGGAGTCAAAGGGCTTACCGGTGATGGCGGTCCGGCAGCGCAGGCTGGACTCGATGGTGTCGCGTGCTTGTGCTTCAATCGGGACTACACGAAACTCTACATTGGAGGCTTTAGCAAAGTGATCCGGGTCGTGGACATGAAAACCGGCATCATCAGCACGGTGCAAGGCATTGGCGGCAGCCGGGCGCAGGCCGTGGATTCAAAGGGAAATATTTTCATCGCCGCCGTTCGCGGTGTCCGGATGCTGGGGGCTGATGGCAAGTCCGTGCTTCTGGAAGATCCTGCCGCTGAGCCGCCGTTGAAAGGTGTGAAACACCTCTGGGCTGATTGCAATGATAATATTCTCATCGCCGACGAGGGGAATAACCTGATTCGCATATTCATGGTCCCAGAAAAGCGTCTTATCACACTTGCCGGCACTGGAGAGAAAGGTGCGGCGGGTGTTCCGGGCTTGGCCGTCGAAGCAAAACTCACCCGGCCGCACGGAGTTGTCACCCATCCCCGCACCGGAGATATTTACATTGCCGACTCTTGGAATGACCGAGTGTTGCGCATCAAGGCGAACGAGAAGTAGGTGGCTGTGCGATTATTGTCGCAATAATCGCAAGGTTTTCAGCAGGTGGAATTTCAATTGTCCCGCAGAAGCTTTTCCGCGTCGGAACGGATTCTTGGGTTGGTGTTTGGATGTAAAAGCGGAGCGAGGGTTTGACGGGCGGCGGTGGGATTATGGGTAAGGAATTGATATTGGGCCAAAGTTAGCACATACGATGGATTTTCCGGTTCTAGCTGAACAGCTCGTTGTAGATGAATGCCGGCATCAGCGAGATTTTCATCTTGCACCATCTCCAACACTCCACACAGCTGTTGCGCCGGCCCAAAAGTTGGCATCAGAGTAATAGCCTGATTCAGCTCGTTAAAAATCTCCGCTGCCTTTGATCGCTTCATTCGCTGGTAGCTGTCTCCGTTTTTGGCTGCAGCTTGAAACTCTTCAAAGGCGCAAAGATAGTAAGCTAGATAACTTTTTGAACCAAACTCGATGGCGGTTTTTAAATGATTCATCGCTGTGTCTTGTTCGCCGCGTTCATGTGCTAGCAAGCCCAATCCTTCTTCGGGTAATGGACTCATCGGAGCAAGTTTGCCAGCCTGAAGAAACCGCGCTTCCGCTGCTTCCGGCTGTTCGGCACGCAGAAGTTCATCGCCCAACCGGAAATAAACCTCCACCGGCGGGAGTGGGCGGGTCGTCAGACTGATCGGCGACGAGATGTCCGACGACAACGTGAGGTCAATGGCTGGAAAAACACCTCGCTTCAAATAGCGATGGAGTTCAGCCTGCACTACCGGTAACGAAGCCTGCAATGCATTGGTGAAAGCCTGAACAGGCAATTGCCCCTGACGTAACAAGGCGTTGAATTGACTGAAGCGGGTGCGGTATAAGCCATTGTCCCCGGCCATCAAAAAATGTGTGAGCAGCCAAGACTCGGCATAAAACATGCCTTGTCGATTGGCTTCGTTGTAATCGGGCGAATCATGCGTGACGGCGAATAGTTCTCGTAGAGGCATGAGTCGTCCGCGTGCCAATGTTTGCAGGTGATAAGGTATGGGGCTGGCGATGCGCGCGTTGTAGCCAGCCGTTTGAAAAGTGGAATATACTTCGGCCATGCCTTCCTTTAACCACATCGGCCATAGTTGGTCGTTGCGCCGAAACAGTAAATGGGTGTATTCGTGAAAGATGACCTCCATGCCCACATAAGCTGAACCAGATTCCGGCAAAGAAAGGACAATGAGGTTTTCATCCGAACCGCGCTTGAAGAAGGCGGCGATATTGCTCGGCCTTCCTTGATATAACGGCAAGTAGGGTTTGGCGGATTCGTGGTCGGGAAAGGCCATCACCACGATGGGTGGAGACTCCACTGCCTGAGAACCGGCAAGTTGGGCATAGGCTTTGCAAAACTGCTCCAGCCGACCGGCAAGCTTGTTCACAGCCTGCTGCTCGCCGCAACTGTAGATGTTGAAATGAGTCGTGCAGGTCTCAGTCCAGCGCCGTTGCTCCAGTGGGCCACTGTTTGCGCCGGCAGCATGGACGCACACCATAATTCCGCCAAGCAGCGTCAGAATCCAGTATGGCCTGTGAAACATAAAGGTGCATATATTTATAACTGCGAAAAGAAATTTAAGCCACAAAAGATGGTTAATAATCAGAACGTTTGTTAAATCATCGCGTGTGTTCAGGGAGGATGTGTTTTAAATTTAGGTCTTCTCATAGACAATTGTTTTGATTTCATGTTGGAATATTCTGTCGTGCGCCTGTGGGTTTGTTGATAATCACAAATTATATTTTTCTATAAGTGTGCTTTTAATATCATTAAATTATTGGTTGAATCATGAAATTAATAAAAAAGGCTAGATTAAACTAATAATCCAAAAAATTGTGTTTAGTTATATGACTGTTTGAATATTGTATGTATATCACTGGCGCGAACGGACTGATAGGAAATTATCTTGTCCAAACCGCGCCGCAATTCGCCCCGCGCTGGCGTGTGCGAGCACTCACCCGTGCAGATTTTGATTTGCTCGATTTCAAAGCTGTCGCCCGCGAGTTCGCCAAAGACCAACCCCAACTTGTTATCCATTGCGCTGCCATCAGTGCCGTTGGCGAGGCGCAAAATAATCCGGCGCTTACCCGGCGAGTAAATGTCGAAGCCACAAAACATCTCGCCGAGTTGGCGGCGGAAATCCCATTCATCTTTTTCTCCAGCGATCTGGTGTTCGACGGTCGCAAGGGCAATTACACTGAGACGGACGCGACGAATCCGTTGAGCGTTTACGGGGAGACAAAGCTTGCCGCCGAGGAAATTGTGCTGGCAAATCCCCGTCATCTTGTCGTGCGGACATCCATCAACGGCGGCGTGTCGCTTTCCGGCAACCGTGCGTTCAACGAGCATTTACGCCGTTCTATGCAAACGGCGGGGCAGGGGATGACATTGTTCACGGATGAATTTCGTTGCCCGATACCGGCGGTTGAAACGGCTCGCGCGGTCTGGGAGATGGTGCAGAAAAAATGCACGGGAATTTACCATGTTGCCGGTGCGGAAAAAATGTCGCGCCTCCAGATTGGTGAATTGCTGCTCAAACGCTGGCCGGAAGTGACGGCGCAAATCAAGTCCGGTTCGGCGAAAGATTTTCCCGGTCCGCCACGTGCGCTGGACACGTCGCTGGATGTTTCCAAGGCGCAGAAAATTTTGTCGGTGCCGCTGCCCGGCTTAAGTCAATGGCTGGCCGCAAATCCTTCTGTAGAGTTCTAGGTGCGGAAGCGAAAACCGCGCAAAGCATCGCTGCCTTGCGCGGTTGAGCCAATTATTTCAGGATCACTTCGCGTCCAGTTCCAGAACCGTGATGGAGCAGGGCGGGTAGGTGCGCGTAAAACTGCGGCCAAGACCGCTGACACTTTCGGTTGCCGGCACAACATGACCGGGGTCGTTGATGGAATTGGTATCGTCGCGGCTGTTCGCCTTCAACACGATGGCAGTGCCTTTGGTGGCGACGGATTTGACTCCGCTGATTTCAACTTTCACTTCCTGTGGCGCATCGGCGCGGTTCACGATCTTGACGATGATTTTTCCAGCGGCACTGTCGCGGGTGGCGGAATAGAAAAGCGATTTGACTTGGCGAATCGGTGGTAACGGCTGGCCGGGCTTGCTGCCCTTCTTGGCTGGCGGCTGCCATTGATAGCTCGGTAGGTTGTCTGACGCAGTGCTCAAGACCTCGTCACCAACGTGCAGGCTGAACAGCTTTTGCGCATAATAGGATGGCGAGCCGTAGCTGGTCAGCGCATCGTAGCCGATGAGGTCGCTGGACCATTGCATCGAGTCGCCCGGTTTTCTTGGCGTATTGATGTCGCTAACATTGACAAGCAGCGGCGCGTAGCAGTGCATCTGCACAATGTCGGCATTGCGTTCGAGACAGCACATCCAGGCCGCGTCCCCGAGCGCTCCCGCCATGTTGGGCGTGGGTGAACCCACGCGTGTGGCCCATTCGCCGACGAAAATTTTCGTTTTGGCGGCACGGTCGCGGGAATCATACATGAACGACTGCGATTCCATGTCTTCCTCGGATTTGTAAAAGTGTTCGTCAATCACATCCGCCACGCGGTTCGTCACCGGCGTCGTGGCGATGATTTGCAGTTGCGGATATTTGGCCTTGATGGCGTCGTAAAATTGTGCGAACCGTCCGTCGTAGCTGCCAGATTTGTCAAAATTATCTTCGTTGCCGATTTCGACGTAGCGTAGCGGGAAAGGGTTGGGATAACCGTCCTTGACGCGCTGCGCGCCCCACTTGGTCGAGGCATCGCCGGTGACGTATTCAATTTCCTCCAAGGCTTCCTGAACATAGGGGGCGAGCTTTGGGCCGGTAGGAATAAAATCTTTTTTCAACGTGAAACCGGCAAAGACCGCGAGCACCGGTTCCATGCCCAAATCCTGACACCAGCCAAGAAATTCCGGCAAACCAAAACCGTCTGTGGACCAGTAGCGCCAGCAACTGCGGTGACCGGGGCGCTGCTCCACCGGGCCGATGGTTTCTTTCCAGTTGAACCGTTCGTTGAAGTAATCGCCTTCGACATAGTTGCCGCCGGGGAAGCGCAGAAATTTCGGACGGGCGTCCGCCAGCAATTGCAAGATGTCGCTGCGGTTGCCGTTCGGACGATGCTTGTAAGTCGGTGGAAAGAGGGACACCTGTTGCAGCCAAATTGTGCCGGGCGTGGCGGTGGTGATTTTGAAGACGTTTTCCTTTGACGGCGTTAGGTCTTTTGTGGTCAGCAAAGCAGCAAATTTTTTCCAGTCACCGGTCAGGCCGGAGATTTGTGCGCTGGCAAAGACCGTCTTGCCGTCAGCGCTCTCCAGACTCACCGTTAGCGGGCCGCTGAATCCGGCGGTCGATTTGGCAAAAAAGGAAACTTGGTAAGCGGTCTTCGGCTTCAAGGGTATTCCCCAGTAGCCGCCGTTGGCGATGCCCGCCGGCGAATTTTGGGATGCCGATGCGGCGTCCAGTTTTAGGCTGACGTTAAGCGCGGCATTCAGGGGATTATTGGTGTCGAGTAAAGCAACGGCACCGCCGACAACGCTCCAGAATTTCGGCGCGTTCGTCACTGCAATCTGCACAGGATAATATGTTGCTGGCTCGTAATTTTCCGGCTTGATGATTTCTTGGATGGCGTCGGCCTTGAACGCGCGGTTGCGGATGAGTTCGCCATAAAGCCCGCCTTCGTAGGAATAATTGATTTCCTCGGTCATCAGGCCATAAAACGTCGGCGGCATTTTGGCAGTGACCTTGTCCGCCTGAATTTGGATGACTGGCTGGGCTGGCACATTGGATACCGCCATGGCTGCGAGCAAAAGCAAGGCTGGATACAGTTGTGTAGCCCGGCCTTTGAGGCATTTAATTAGGTTCATAAAGTAATTATTAAATTTTGCCGCCTAAAGTCCATATTTATTTTAGGACGCCAAAAGAAACTTTGTTTCCTTGGCGCTTCGTAGTTTCATGGTTGGAGTGAATTCCTCGTCGTCAACATCTGGTCAGAGATATCGTGGACGCCTTGCGCCGTCGCCCACGGGGTTTTTACACCTCGGCCATGCCAGAACATTTTGGATGGCGCAGGCGCGAGCGCAGGCACGCGGCGGCGAATTGATCTTGCGCAACGACGACTTGGATTCCACGCGCTACAAGATGGAGTTCGTCGAGGCGATGTTCGAGGATTTGCGTTGGTTCGGCTTTAAATGGAGCGAAGGACCGGATTGTGGTGGGCCGTTTGCGTCCTATAATCAAAGCGAGCGTATGAGTTTTTATCGCGTCGCGCTGGAGAAGCTTCAGGCCGGCGGTTCCATTTATCCCTGCACCTGTTCGCGGAAGGATATTCAGGCAGCTATCACCGCGCCGCACCCGGAAAATGACGAGGAGCCGATTTATCCGGGAACATGCCGGGAAAATCATCAATCAGAAATCGCCAATCGTAAATTCAGTTGGCGCTTCCGCGTGCCGGACGGTGAAACCATTTCCTTCGCGGATGGAAATTTTGGCGCGCAAAAATTCGTCGCCGGAAAAGATTTTGGCGACTTCGTCGTTTGGCGGCACGACGGCGTGCCGGCGTATCAACTTTCCTGCGCCGTGGACGACGCGGCGATGCACATCACCGAGGTCGTGCGCGGCGCGGATTTGCTGGTCAGCACGGCGCGGCAGATTTTGATTTTTCGCGCACTCGGTTTGACGCCGCCGAAGTTTTTTCACTGCGAATTGATGTGGGATGAACGCGGCGAGCGCCTGGCCAAACGGCACGATGCCTTGAGCCTGCGGAAGCTTCGGGAAAGCGGCGAGTCAGCAGAAAATCTGCGCGCCCGGTGGTGATGTTTCAGAAAGGCTGATGAATCAAGAAAAGTAGAAAATGTGCTTGTGAAATTTTTCACGATGTGGCATTTTCTATGTCTCTGGCACCGAAGTTTTTCTTGCAGAGGTTTTCGTGTCGTCAGGAATCGTCAGAATCGTGAATCGAATTGGAAAAATCATTTTGGCTTCCGTGTTTTTGGCCGCGGTTTTCGCGTTCAATCTGCACGCCCAGACCGCTTCAGCCACCGTGCAAAAGGCGGTTGAGGAAGCCGCCGCGCCGCTGGTCACCGGCTATGCGCCGACGCTCTTCAAAATTGGCCCGGTGGAAATCACCAACGCGATGGTCTATGCGTGGGTTGTGGCGGCGGTCATCATCGTTTTCGTTCGCGTCGGCACACGCCGCTTGAGCGCTGACAGCGTTCCGACCAGCGCCGGCAACCTCATTGAAGGCATCATCGAAGGCTGGGAAAGCTTGATCAACATGATTCTGGAGCCGAAAGTGACGCGCTGGGTGTTTCCGTTCGCGGTGACGTTTTTCCTGTTTGCGCTGACTTCCAATTTACTCGGCCTTTTGCCCGGCGTCGGCAGCATCGGTTTCGGCCCCAAGGCGCCGGCGGAGCAGAATTTCAGCGCACTGCCGTTTTCCATCGAGCATGCGGTGACGCCGCTGGTGCGTCCGCCGACCGCCGACGCCAACATGACCGTCGTCATGGCGCTGATTTTTCTCGTTATGAGTCTGTATTGGGGCTTCCGCTACAACGGTCCGCTCGGCCTCGTGAAGCACATCTTCGGCGTCAAGGTGGAATCGAACAAACTGTTCTATGTTCCGCTGCTGTTGATGTTCGTGTTCGTCGGCTTGATGGAAACGCTCTCGATTGTGTTTGTCCGTCCGCTGGCGCTCGCCATCCGTCTTTACGGAAACATTTTTGCCGGCGAAAGCCTGCTGGCGATGACCATGACGATGAAGAACTTTTTCCTGTCGCTGCTGGTGTCGCTGCCGTTCACATTTTTTGAACTGTTCGTCGCCGTGGTGCAGGCGTTTGTGTTCGCGATGCTGACGATTGTTTTTGCCGGCACGCTGTGCTCGCATTCGGATGAGGAGCACGCGCACTAAATTTTAATTTTAACAATTTGCGACCGGGAGACCTTTCGGCGAACGGACGCAGGAAACTAGAAACCAAAAAAGAAAGACAAAACTATGACGCTCGCAGAAGCAGTTCCCACCCTCGCTGGTAACGTTCACGTCGGTCTCGCCTTCGGTGGCGCGGCCATCGGCATCGGCATCGCCGCCGCCGGCGCAACCATGGCCATTGGCCGCAACCCCGGCATGTTCGGTCGCGTCGTCGCCATCATGATTCTCGGTATCGCTCTCGCGGAAGGCGCGGCGATTTTGGCGTTCGTGCTCGGCAAGGCCTAATCTCAGCCCGATTCCATTATGGAAATGCTCGGCATACATTGGCAGAAGTTGATCATTCAGGCGATCAACTTCGCCGTCGTGCTCATTGTGCTGTGGAAGTTCGCCTACAAGCCGATCTTCAACATCCTCGAAGCGCGCAAGGCGAAAATCGCCGACGGCCTCGCCAACGCCGACAAGATCAAGGCGGAACTCGCCAAAACCGAGGCCGCCCGCCAGCACATCTTGAATCAGGCGACTGACGTGGCCAACCAGATGATCGAGCAGGCGCGTGAAGCCGCCAACCGCGTCCGCGAAGTCGAGACGCAGAAGGCCATCGCCGCCGCCGAACAGATCATCGCCAAGGCACGCGAAGCCGCCGCGCAAGATCACGCGAAGATGATGGCAGAATTGAAGCGCGAAGTCGGTCGTCTCGTGGTGCAAACGACCACGACCGTTACCGGCAAGATTCTCACCGCAGACGACCAGAAGCGTCTCGCGGAAGAAACGCAGAAGCAGTTGGCTTAACCACGGCGGATGAAAATCTCCAAACAAGCCCAGCGCGAAGCCCGCCAACTGTTCCGCAGTTGCGCGGTCAACAGCCAGCTTGACGAAAGCCGTGTCCGTCAGGCCGTCAAGCTGCTCGCGGAAAAGAAACCGCGCGGCTATGTGGAAATCCTTTCGCGCCTGCACCGTTTGGTGAAGCTCGATGTGGACCGCCGCACGGCGCGCGTGGAAAGCGCCACGCCGCTCGCCGCCGACCAGCAGACGCAGGTAGCGGCGCAGTTGCAGAAAGTTTACGGCGCGGGCTTGAGTTTGTCGTTCGCGACAGATGCCGCGCTGATCGGCGGTTTGCGGATTCAGGTCGGCAGCGACCTTTACGACGGCAGTGTGAAGACCCGTTTGGATAAATTGGCCCAAAGTTTTTAACCGGATACTATGAGTAATTTGCTACAGGAAATTGAAGCCCAGATCGCGGGCGCAAAAACCGCGACGGCGAAACAGAATGTCGGCACCGTGCGCGAAATCGGCGACGGCGTGGCCAAGATCGAAGGCCTCACCGACACGATGCTCAACGAGATGCTCGACTTCGGCGGCGGAGTCGTCGGCCTCGCGCTGAACCTCGAAGAGACCGAAGTCGGCGCAATCATTCTCGGCGACTACACCAAGATCAAGGAAGGCACCGAAGTCCGCACCACCGGCAAGCTGCTCCAGATTCCGGTCGGCAAGGGGATGTTGGGCCGCGTCGTCAATGTTCTCGGCCAGCCGCTCGACGGCAAAGGCGCCATCAAGGAATCCGCTTTTTATCCAGTTGAAAAAATTGCGCCCGGCATCATCAAGCGCAAACCCGTGAGCCAGCCGGTGCAGACCGGCATCATGGCGATTGACGCGATGATTCCGATCGGCCGCGGCCAGCGCGAACTCATCATCGGCGACCGTGGAACGGGTAAGACCACTATTGGCGTGGACACGATGATCAATCAGGCGCGCATCAACAAGGCCGCCGAAGCCGCCGGTGACAAGGATTTCCGCCCGATTTACAATATCTACGTCGCGGTCGGCCAGAAGCAATCGAATATCGCCCGCGTCATCGCGGTTCTCGAAGAAGCCGGCGCGCTGCCTTACACGGTCATCGTCGCGGCCTCTGCCTCCGATTCCGCTTCCAACCAATACCTCGCGCCGTTCGCCGGTGCGGCGATTGGCGAATGGTTCATGGACAACGGCATGGATGCACTCATCATTTACGATGATCTCTCCAAGCACGCCGTCGCCTACCGCCAGGTGTCGCTCATCTTGAAGCGCCCGTCCGGCCGCGAAGCGTATCCCGGTGACGTGTTTTACCTGCATAGCCGTTTGCTCGAACGCTCGGCGCGTGTTTCGGAAAAATATGGCAACGGCTCGCTTACCGCGCTGCCGATTATCGAGACGCAAGCCGGCGACGTGTCCGCTTACATTCCGACGAACGTGATTTCCATCACCGACGGCCAGATTTATCTGGAAACGGATTTGTTCTATCAAGGCGTTCGTCCCGCCGTCTCCGTCGGTCTCTCGGTTTCGCGCGTCGGTTCCGCCGCGCAGATCAAGGCGATGAAGCAGGTCGCCGGTCGTATCAAGGGCGACTTGGCGCAGTTCCGCGAACTTGCGGCTTTCGCGCAGTTCGGCTCCGACCTTGACGCGAAGACGCAGGCGCTGCTCGAACGCGGCAAACGCATCATCGAAATCTTCAAGCAGAACCAATACAATCCGCTGCCCGTCGAAGTGCAGGTTTTGGTTTTGTGGGCCGCACAGAATAATTTCTTCGACGATGTCGCCGTGGACAAGGTGAAGGATTTCCAGGGCAAGCTGGTGGATTTCATCCAGACGCGCAAAGCTGAATTGCTCCTGAAAATCCGCAACGAAAAAGCCATCAGCGACGCCATCGGCGCCGAACTGAAGACGGCGGTTGCGGAATTCAAGCAGACTTACCGCTGATAATTCATGGCCAGCACGCGCGACATACGCCGACGCATCAAGTCGGTCAAGAACACCGCCCAAATCACCAAGGCGATGCAGATGGTGGCGGCGGCGAAGATGCGCAAGGCCCAGCAGGCCGCGCTCGTCGGGCGTCC
>Ga0208872_1000503_pt1 | contig 28266 bp, 31 predicted proteins | sample CryBogCBH12Aug08_FD_185508 | JGI IMG/M metagenome (GOLD analysis project Ga0208872, IMG submission 185508) | Freshwater microbial communities from Crystal Bog, Wisconsin, USA - CBH12Aug08 (SPAdes) | ecosystem: Environmental > Aquatic > Freshwater > Lake | place: Crystal Bog, Wisconsin, USA...
CGTCGCCGCATTACCCTCGATGTTGTTGAAGCAGAAGTTCGGCATCTGGGGTCAGCAACTCTGGCTATTTTCCAACGGCCAGTGGAATGAACCACTGGTGTTGGAGATCAAAGACCGGACGACCATTTCCAGTAGCACGACGTTGCCGCGGGACGAGCATGATTATGAAGCGGCGTTGACCTTCATGTTGAGCGAGGCCACACGGCTCACTGGTCAGTTGCGCCGAGAGCAGATGCAGGCGCGGGAATTCAGCCTGGCCGTCCGGTTCAACGATTTCACGGAAGTGGGAACGAGCCACCGCTTCAATCATCCACAGTTTTTGAATTCCGTCATCAACTCCGTGTTGGAGCAGATGTTCCGGGAGATTATGAAGGAATCGCACCGCCCCATTCGCCAAATCCGCATTGCGATGTTCAATCTGGAACGGTTGGACACGCACCCGACTTTATGGGGGCGGACGAACGAGGAACGCTGGGGCGCACTGGACGAAGCCACCCAACAGTTGAATCAGAAGTTGGGCAAGACGGCGCTGATGACCGGCGCCCAGTTGGCGTTACGGCACATTGATGAATCGCAGAAACAGCCCAAGGCCAAATGCCCGTTCACCCCACAGCGCGAAATGATTTCAAAATTATGGGGTGCTGATGGACCGGCAAAATCTGTTCAAGGCTCGCTTTTTAAATTATGAAACCATCAATTTTTGACGAACTGATGTCCATTGGCGCCCCACGAGCAGTGGAGCTTTATGCGCGATTAACTATCCTTGAGCGGTCTCCCATTAAAGTGGAACGCACTCGTGATACAATTCATCTTTTTTATGAAAATGGAAACTCACTGTTGTTCACGCCAGAAGGATTCGAGGTGCGTATTGAGGGAGCAGATTGGGTGACAACCTCAGAAACCATGCCCACATCACGGTTGGTGAGCCGCCACACGTTCCACGATTTGCTTAAACAGAAGAAACTCCAGCCAAAACATATAATCGATTTAATTCAGGAGGCAGATGAGTTCCGAAAAAGAGATAATAAAGAATGTAAATATTGCAAAAAATCCTATCCACACGAACGACGATTTAGTGATGACGTCTGTTATGGTTGCGCCCGAATTCATTTGGGCGTTATTTTCTAAAAAGTTGCCTTTAGCTAATTATAGTCATGTGCGGCCGCTATACCAACACCAAGGACTTGAACGGGCTGATGCAGCTCGTGGAAGTGGTGCTGCGCGTCGCCTTCAATCCGCGCTACAACATCGCGCCGACCCAGTTGGCCCCGGTGGTTTTCATGGATAAAAACCAACCAACGCTGAAGCCGATGCGCTGGGGTTTGATTCCGGCCTGGGCCAAGGACGAAGCCACCGGCAACGCGTTGATCAATGCACGTGTGGAGACGGTGAAGACCCGCGCCGCATTTAAGGCAGCGTTCCAACAACGTCGTTGTCTGATCCCCGCCGACAGTTTTTATGAATGGCAGGAGCGGGAAGGTAAACGCCAACCGTTTCGAGTGATGCTCAAATCCGGCGAGCCCTTTTGCTTTGCTGGTCTGTGGGAGCGGTGGATTCGGCCGGCATCCGTCGGTCAATCGGACTCGGATCTGGACGAAGCACTCCCAAGCCAAACCGTTGAGTCCTTCACCATCCTCACAACCTCGGCCAACAAAACCATCGCCCCGCTGCATCATCGGATGCCGGTGATCTTACAACCGGAGCATTATCGGTGGTGGCTGGATCATAAACCCGGGAGCGGATTGTTTGAGCAGGCGTTGGAAAACCCGGCTCAGGAGCCCCTGAAGATTTATCCGGTCAGTAATCTCGTCAACACCGTGAAGACCGATGATCCCCGTTGCGTCGAACCGGTGCAGATTGAACGCGATATGTTTGAGAAACCGTGGTGGGGGGATTGATGTTTGGCCAATTCTTCAAATTAAAACCGGAGACCAAGCCCGATTCGCTGCAAGTCGGTTCCCGCGCCGTGCCTTTGATGTTCGTGCATCATCCCCGCGCGCGGCGCTATCTATTGCGCTTGCGTTCTGACGGCATCGCCCGCGTCACCATTCCCCGGCGCGGTTCGCTTTCGGCGGCCAAAGCGTTTGCTGCCCGGAACGTCGGCTGGCTGGAACAACAATTTGAACGACTTGCCCAGCAACCGAAAACGCCGACTCGCTGGGAAGTTGGAACCGAAATTCTTTTCCGGGGTGAACTGGTTCGCATCGGAGCTCAGGACAACCAGATTCGTTTTGGCACCGAACAGATCAAGGTGGCTGACCCGACAGCAGATTTGAAACCGGCTGTTCAAAAACATCTGCGCCAGTTGGCCCAGCAGGAATTGTCGGCGCGGGTCATGGAACTGGCTCGGCTTCATGGCATCGAAGTGTCGCGAGTCTCGGTTCGGAATCAACGCACTCGCTGGGGATCCTGCTCGCGCCGGGGCACGATCTCCTTGAACTGGCGTCTGGTGATGGCCCCAGCTTTTGTGCAGGAATACATCTGTCTTCACGAGCTGGCTCATCGGCGGCAGATGAATCATTCCGACAAATTCTGGCAGGAAGTGGAGCGGCTCTGTCCGGATTATCGGGCGGCTGAGCGTTGGCTCAAACAGCACGCAAAATTATTGCGATGAGAAAGCGGAGCCTATGAAACGTGAATTGCGTCCGGGTTTCAAGTTTCACAACGGCCGGTTGATGATCACCACCGACGAACAGGTGAAAATGATCGAGAGTTGGCCGGATTTGAAGGCCATCCGCAAACTGACCGAAAACAAGTTTTGGGAGAAGTTTGTCCCGGTCTCCCGTCTGCTCAGGCCCAAATCGGCCCGAACTTTCGATTCGCTCGGGCCCGGCAATGTGCGGTCGATGGCTTTGGACCCGCTGTATGAGAAGTATCTGGCCTTTTACCATTTCCGAAATGCGATTCCGCCGGAGATAACGAAGTCCGTGGAGCGGTTTTCCAGCCGGCAGTGGATGTTGCTGTCGTTGTGCAAGCGCCGCGAGCGTGCCAAAGACCTGTTGGAACAGAATCCCGCTTTAGGCTTCGGCGTGGCGCATCTGGGCAAATTTCGTCCGCACGTTCCTGAACCCCTGAGCACCGCTGTCAAGGTGTCCGCGTTGCGCCAGCGAGACATGCTCGGCTGGGTTGGCTTTCCCAAGACGCAGGTCTGGGCCAACATCCTGGCAAAGATTCCGGCCGAGGCCGTAACCGTGGAGCGGTTGCGATCTCTGGGCATGGTCGCCACCCGACCCGAGGTGGAACATCAACTGAAACATCTGCATTCGGTCAATGGCTGGGTGATTGCCTTGGTGTCGGAACGCCGGTTTGCCGACTTGGTTTCCCCAACACTGTTGACTGAAATTGCCGAAGCAACCGATGCGGCGGTTCCGCAAGCGGCTTTTCATTTGCTCGAAGACCTGCTCAACATGGGCCAGCGGCTACCCCGACCAAACCCGCAGTCCATCCGTAATCTGGCGGCGTTACGGAAACGACATGAGGAAGTAAGCGCCGCCTTTGTCCAATTACTGGAACGGGAAAAGGAAAACCAAATCCTGCCGTTGCCGCCGTTGCCCGGCACGCCGGAAATTGTGCCGCTGATCTACGCGGAGGATTTGATCCAGGAAGGCCGCGCCCAGCATAATTGTGTCGGCAGTTATTCCGGGTGGGTTCATGCCGGCTATGGCTTCATCTACCGGGTGCTGGCCCCGGAACGGGCCACGCTTTCCATTGTCAAAGGTGCGGATGGGTGCTGGGGCATCAACGAATTAAAACTGGCCTGCAATAAATCGCCCGCTCCGGAAACTGTCCAGGCGGTGCAAGCGTGGCTCAATCAATATTCACTGTCGGTTTGAAGTGTTATTCGGCACCGATTTGCTTGGAAGGTCAAATTGCGCTACACTTGGAAACTATGAAAATAAAATATTTTCTCCCGCTGGCGGGGCTCCTGCTGACGGGCTGCGTCACGCGAACATATACGGTCACTCCGCCGCCACCCAGCCATGAACTCTCCGTGGCCGAGGTTCAAGCCATGGTTCAGGCCAACGTCGGTGAATCGGTCATCGTGAACCAGATTCAGAACTCCACTGTGCGCTATGCTTTGACGGCTGAACAAATCATTGCGCTCAAGAACGCCGGCGCCAGTGACGCGGTGCTCAACGCCATGATCAATTCGGTGAACAAAGCTCCAGCGCAAACGACCACCACCACGGTTGAGCAAGGGGTTTACCCGACTGTGTATGTTGACCCGTGGCCATGGGGACCTTACTACTACGGCGGCTACTACCGGTATCACCGCTGGCATTGATTGTGCAAGGATTGGCTCAATGCTTGGTCGGTCTAGCGGTCACCCTGCGAGCCTAATTCTCACCCGGTCTAGGCTGCAATCACCAAACCTTTATTATTCAGATTGCTTTATTGAAATCGTTATGCTATCTGTATAGCGTATTCTGCGCTATAAAAGTAGCATTATGAGTCAAAAGATTACAAAAGAGTTATTAGACCGCACATTTCAGCTTCTTTCGGGGAGACTGGATTTGATGCGGTCAAACCCCGTGCGTTTAGTGGTCTGCGGCGGTTCAGCCCTGATTGCGACCGGACTTCGTCAGCGAACCACCACTGATGCAGATGTCGTTGCCCTGTTGAGTGCCACCGGGGAATTGCTCAATCCTGATCCACTGCCCGCGTTCCTTTTGGAAGCCAGCGCCCAGGTGGCCCGCGATCTAGGGTTAAAAGAAAACTGGCTTAATAACGAGCCAAGCCGGAATGACGGCGGGCTTTTTCAGATGGGTTTGCCGGCTGGATTTGTCGACCGTCTGACCCGGCAGGTTTTCGGTTCCCGGTTGATGGTCTATTTCATCGGCCGTTTGGATCAAATTCATTTCAAGCTTTACGCGGCCGCCGATCAACGGGACGACACGCACATTGCCGATCTGCGGGCCCTGAAACCGACGGATGCCGAACTGCTGGCGGCGGCGCACTGGGCCATGACACACGACGTTTCCGAGGGTTTCAGGATGGTGCTCACCGAATTACTCAACCAAATGGGATATGCATCCGTCGCTAAAAACATTTAAGGAGGAATACCAAGGCCTGCTCCTGAATTTCCTCTGGCGCCAGTGGTCGGCTTTGGGGGTGGCGGGCCATGACCGCGGGGAAGATCAGTGGATTATTGATCCGGAGGCGCTGCTGCTGCTCACCTGCACAGTGGGGCGTCACGACCCGCGCCTCTTTGATGAAGCACTCGACTGGCTTCAAGAAAATGGCCGTTTTATCAATGTCATGCGGCTCAAACGGATTCTTCGCACCGAGCCGTTTTCCGGCGGGCGGACGGTCGCGGCGGTAGCAGGCTTTTTAAGCAAGGGCACTGAGGCGTTGAAGTGGAAACTGCTGGCGCAATCCGTGACCCCGTCGGCGGCAGTGGAGGAATTTTTTATCGCGCCGGACGGTCAGCCCGTGCCCGTGCTCGGGGAGCCCGAACCGTATTTCCTGCGCTTCGGATTTAAGCGCGGGCCGTTGCGCTTGCGCGAACACTCACAGCCATTCCGCCCGGCCCAACCCACCAACCTGGCCCTCCAACTCCGGGCTTTGTTTGGCATCAATATCCGGTGCGAGGCGGCCCTCTACCTGTTGACCCACGAAGCGGCGCATCCTTCGCAGATTGCCCGCGACACCTATTACTTTGAGCGCGCGGTGCAAGGCACACTGGTGGACATGAGCCAGTCCGGCGTGGTGGGACTGCGCTTGCAGGGTCGTCAGAAACATTACTGGCTAAAGTCAGAGCACTGGGCGGCGCTATTGAATCGCCCGCCGACATTTCCCCAATGGGTGACCTGGCCGCCACTGTTCAGCGCGCTGGAACGCATCTGGCTGAAAGTGAACGATCCTCAGTTGGAGACCCTTGACCCGCTGCTGCAATCCTCCGAGTTGCGCCGACTCATGGCGGAAGTGCGTCCCGCTATTGAGCGGGCTCGCTATGACAAACATCTTTCGGACGATCGCGAGTATCTCGGTGAAAAATACCTGCCGGTGTTTCTAGCGGACGTCATCAAGCTCCTGACTTAATAAGGGAAAGCCTGCCTGGCCTTGGGCTGAAGGAATTTGGGTTTTCAACCACCTTGCGCCCATCCAAGTCATCTGTCGCGGACGGGCTCGGTTTAACCACCAAGCCCGAGCAGATTTTTGAACCAGTCCCAAAGGCGAAGCCACCAGGGCAGGTTGGCTGTCGATTGGCGTTGTTGCATCGCCCCGTATTTAACCAAGCCGATGGCGGTGGCAAATTCTGGCTCGTCCAAGGTTTGGGATAGGCCGCTGACCCCGTTGGCGTGACCCACCTCGCACTTCATCTGAAAGACTTTTTCCGCCAGCGTCGTGATGTTTGCCATCCGCGCGCCCCCGCCGCAGAGCAACACCCCGGCCCGGAGCAGATGGGTTAACCCCGACTGCGCCAATTCCTCCGCAACGATCTTTAATATTTCCTCCACCCGCAGGGAGACAATGGTCTGCACCTGGACGGCCTTCACCTGCTTGATCTCCATCCCGCGTTCGTCCGTCACGCCGACCATCTGCTCCCCAGCCGTCTCATCAATGAGCGCTGAGCCGTGTTGGAGTTTTAATTTCTCGGCGCGGTGCAGTGAGATCTTCAAGCCATAGGCCAGGTCGTTGGTGGCATGGTCGCCGCCCACCGTCAGCACGCCGGAATGCCGGAGAATCCCTTCGGAAAAAACGGCGTATTCAGTGGTGCCGGCGCCCAGGTCGATGACCAGCACGCCCAAATCTTTTTGCTCAGGCGTGAGCAAGGCCAGCGATGAGGCCAAGCCTGAGAAGACCACATCATTCACCTGTAAGGAAATGCCGCGAACGATCCGGGTGACATTTTGTAGCCGGTTGGTCTTGCCGTGGATGACGTGCAGATCCACCTCCAGCCGGGCCCCATGCATGCCGACTGGGTCGGCGATGCCGCCTTCGCCATCCACCATAAAATGCTGCCGGACATCCAGGATCAGCGTGTGGTCCATCGGCAGGTTGATGGCCTTGGCGTTATTGATCACATCCTCGACATCTTCTTGCGTTATTTCGTAGTCGGCGGACAGCACACGGTGAAAGCCGCGATGATTGAAGCCTTTGATGTGGCTGCCGGTCACGGCCACAAACACACTGCGAATTTCCACGTTGGCCATTTGTTCAGCCTCGGCCACGGCGATGCGCACGTCTTCCTCGACGGTTTTGGGGTCGATGATTTCGCCCTTGCGCACACCTTTCGTCAGCGCCTGACCCACGCCGATGATGTTCAGGGAACCGTCGGCCTTCTGTTCGCCGATGACGATGCAGATTTTTGAAGTGCCGATTTCCAGGCCGGCAATGATGTTGGTTTCCTCAAACATGTTCGGGATACAATTACAACGGTGCAACAACACGCGCCCATACGAGCGGTGCCGGAAGGTTTGAGGAACCTATCCCCCAGCATTTCTGCCGAGGGAAGTGGATTAAATACCCGCTCAAAAAGATTGTCAACGCCCAACGGTTGGAATGCCGGGAAAGTTATTAACAACCCGAAAAAGCGCCGTCATCGGCCCCCACTAGACAAGCCCCTTATGCTGTTTCCATGCCAACGACGGCCATCCCCGAAGTCCTGCCCGGCATTGAGCCGGATAGCCAGACTGTTTCCAGCACCGATTTGGATCCGGGCTATCTGGTCATCTGCTGGAATGACCCGGTGAACCTCATGACCTATGTGACGCACGTTTTTCAGGTCGTCTTCGGCTGGAACCGGCAGAAGGCCGAGAAGAAAATGATGGAAGTTCATAACCTAGGCAAAAGCCTGCTGGTTCGGGAAGGATTGGAAAAGGCGGAGTTCTTCGTGCACCAGCTCCAGAAATACAACCTGCACGCCACCTTGGAGCGCGATTCCAAATGAGACTTCTCCGCGCCGATCAGGATCAATTCCAGTTTGAGCTGGGCCGGAATGAAAAGAGTCGGTTCATCCACCTCCTGAAATTGTATCCGCTCGTGCCGGCCACGCATCACCGGTTGAGCAAAACCGATGAGATCCCCAACCGGGAGGAAAACCAGCAACTGCTGGAAGCAGCGCTACGCCACCAGCGTGAGGAGCATCGCCAGCAAGTCGAGGTCTGGCTCAACGACCCGCACCGGTTTGTTGCCGCAGGCAAAAGTTATCGGGTTGAGATGACCCGGGGTCAAATTGAGTGGCTATTGCAGGTGGTCAACGACATCCGCGTCGGCAGTTGGATCGCGCTGGGTTCGCCCGAAATACTGGAAGCATCCATCGAGCAGTTGAACGAGCAGACGGCGCCCCACTTCATGGCCATGGAATTGGCCGGCTATTTCGAGAGTTTTTTTCTGGAGGTCATCAGCGGCGATCAGGTGCCCGACTATGAGCCCGTGGTTCTAGGTGAGACCATTGAGTTTCTCAACCCGGAACTGGCCGATGCCGATGGGCTGGTGGCTGTGGGTGGTGATCTGTCCGTGGAACGCTTGCTGGCGGCTTACCGGCAGGGCATTTTCCCTTGGTCGGTGAATCCGATTACCTGGTGGTCGCCGGATCCGCGCGGCATCATCGAAATGGACAGTTTTCATGTTTCGGAAAGCCTGGCCAAAGTCATCCGCAAACAGCCTTTCGAAGTTACCATCGACAAAGCATTTCAGCAGGTGATGCAGGGCTGTGCGCTACCGGGTCCAAAACGACGCGACACTTGGATTACGCCTGAATTTATTGACGCCTATACGAAGCTCCACCAGTCGGGCCATGCTCACAGCGTGGAATGCTGGCAGGATGGCGAACTGGTGGGCGGCGTCTACGGCGTCGCCATCGGTGGGTTGTTCGCTGGTGAATCAATGTTCCGCAAGGTGGACAACGCGTCCAAGGTGGCGCTCTATCATCTGGTGCAACACCTGCGGGAACGCAACTTTGTGCTCTTCGATGTCCAGATGGTGACTCCGGCGACGTTGCCGCTGGGGGCTCTGACTATCTCCCGCTGTGAATATTTGAAGCGATTGGCCAAAGCGGTTAAGCACGAGTGTTTGTTTTAGATTAAAGCATGAGCGATGCCGACAAACCTTTGATTATAACAACTACTGAACCCATTTCGGGAACCTATACAAGGTCAGCTAGTTTTTGATTTCTGTATCCCTTGAAATCACCTTGGGTGTTCCATAGAACAAGAAATTTGGGGAATCTGGCGTCAGGATCGGCACCATACTTAGTGGCCACAAACATCCCTTTTTCAAATAATCTGTCTTTTAGCTTTTCGCTATACCAAATAAGAGCTTTCCTAAGGTCTGTCTCGATTGCGGGATCCACAGGCACACTATTTTCCTTACTTGCAAGAAACTGGTTGAGATCTTGTTTTGCTCTTATGAAATCGTTAAAAAAAAGCCGAAATACTGTCTGGGTAGAGTTAGTATTCTCCTTATTTCCTTTCCCCCTAATCGTATGCCCCATATTCCCGAGGTTGAAATTATCGTAATACCAAGGATTCTCTTGGTTCCAATAATTCCCGTAATATAGAAGGACTGCAGCTAATATTTTTGTGTTTTTATCGGTCTGCTCCAAAGGAAATAGCTCGTAAAATACTTTGCATACTCTTTCCAATTCTGGAAGCCCAGTAACATTCTCCTTTAAATCAAGAAGGTGCGTCAGGTTAACATTACCAAGGTTGCGCCCTTTCAGATTCAATGGATGGTCTTCGATTTTCCAAATGACCGACTCCAACACCCGGCGTTCGGTTTCAGGGTAATTTTTTAAAAACATCCACTTGGTCCGCTCTTCGGTGGAATCCTCTTCCTTGCCTAAAACATTGGGGTCTTGATTTAGAATCCCCGCTACGGTTTCGGGTAGAGAGACAACTTTCCGGCCATAATTATGGAATTGGAGATAAAAAATCCGTATGGCTCTAAATATCTCCTGTTTATCTAACTTCTCAAAATTATAATGTTCCTTTTCCAAAGCGCAGATGACACTCAACAGGCTCCCCCAGACAAGAACCATCTGATTGTGGGTATTGCCTTCATTCTTGTCATTCAAGTCCACCTTCCAAACAACGGCATCGGGCTGATTAAAAATGTTCCATACCTTTTCGAACCAGCTTTCAACCCAGTCGGCATAGTTGTAAAGTGCCTTAAAGTCGGATTTCTTTTCATCAAGCCAACGGAGTGCTTTGAAATAATATTCTATAATTTCTAAACTAAAATTATCTTTTGTGTCTATACCTCTATTTCTTAATTTTTGAAGATTCTCAATGCATGACAAAAAACTATTAAAGCCGCGGTCCGCATTCGGGTTGGAAACTTTGGACGTCAGTCCGATAGTGCGTTTATTCCAGAAGTAATCCTGCCAGTCTTCCCATAATCGCCCCCAATAATTTTTTTTATTTATATCTACTACCTTCTCGAGCAGTTGCGCCTTAATATTTTCATTTTCAGCGATGCTTTCTCCCCGGGCATTTAGATAGAGGTAAAGTTCCTCACCTTGCGTGCTTTCGTTGGTGTCAAAATACCAGCACTCCACAAGATCCTCCAGATATTCGTAAAGGCTAACCGAGTGGGTGACGGGCAAAGATGTTTCTAGAATCTTTTTAATGGTTTTGAAGTTATCGACTAAATTCTGGGAGGTGGGGTCATACTGGAATCGTTCAAGGAACCAACTCTGCTCCTTCACTTGCTCAACCGCTTTTTGATGATTAAGAAAATAATCAACGCATCGGTGGAGAAACTGGGACGTATGTTCCCGAAGCCTGTAATCGAGTTTTGTCGGAACCGCACTTTGGCTGCTGTTCGGGTCAGTGGGACAAAGGCAATACCGGGCGCAAAATCGTTTTTTTAATTGGTCCTGACTGGATGCCACGGCCAAAAGAGTAAGATACAACGTAGTAATCCGCTGCTGCCCATCGATCAAATAATATTGTCCAGGCAGGTCGCTGTCGCAATAGGCATAGACGAACCCGATATTGGTGGAATGGATGCGGCGCGAATAAAACTCAGCAAAATCGTTCTGCAATAATTGCACTTCTTCCACTGCAAATCCGTTCGTTGTTGATGAATTGCATTTACTCACCTTCAGGGAAGGTGCTTTTTTTTCGCTCAACCATGCGTTAAAATTATCCAGTATTGAGCGGAGTAAATGATTAACGTGTTTTGTTTCCCAGACGTAATCTCGCTGGATTTCTGGAATGACCAATTGCTCTATGTGCCGGTTGCCAAAAAGCTCGGCCAAACTATAACGGCCTGTTCTCATGCCTTTTCCTCCATCAAATCCTTTAGGCGGCGCGCAATTTCTTCTTGGTGCTTTTTGATGTTCTCTCCCGACCAAACCTGAAGGTTGTCGTCCTCCCCGCCAATCATCTTGCTGAAAACCTCATAAGTGTGACGGGGAACAAAACTGCCTTGGGCTATACGGTTGCGGATTATCTTTCGCTTTTCGTTAAACATTTTACATCCCATCGAGGAGTTGTCCTCGGGAATCAGCAGGCAGAGATTTCCGATTTGATGTAACAGCGGCACTGACCGGAGGAGTTCGTTAATTTTTCCCCCAGGGTCCGACTCCTCTTTCGACTGTGCAATTTTATCGATGCTTTTTGCTATTTCACCGCCAAGGACTTTTTCGTTATCCTGAGTGAGAATAGCAAGAGCAGCCTTATTCTGGGCTTCAGTTAAATCTGCCTCCTTACCAAATGGCGTCTGCGGGAAAATGTGTTCCAGGGTCCAGTCTTCATCCTGATAAGCATGAAAGTTGAACCGCCCGTCATTCACCTTTTGAAAGACGCTTAGAGCAAGGAGAATGGATTGAATCTGGGGATTGTTCTCACCGTATTTTAGCTTGTCAAAATTTACGTTGTTAGGTCTGCCTACATCCCCATTCGTTTCTTCGCTGCCAAAGAGGATACTCTTGCGCTGGTCGTACAATCCGTTAGTAAATTGGGCCTTTGTCTTGCAACCGAGCTGTTTGACAATGAAAGACACGCGATTAGCGTCCTTTTGGTGCATTAGGCAGTAGCCCAGCAAGTGAAAGCTCTGATCGTTTGCATGCCAGTCCTGCATTCGAGAAAAAGTGTTTACCAGCAGACGAAATACCTCCTCGAAATCGTGCTGCCGGAGAAAAAATTCGAAAAGAAGTTTCTCGTCCCCATTGTTACTTTTTACCGCCTTAAAGGGTTCAGGCAACTGTCGGGCAACAAGTTCCAATAGACCGATCATTCCGTCATTGAAAGCACGAAAATAAAGCGACCGGATTTCTGGAAGTTTGGTCCAGTGGATTAACTCATCCCACTTCCGGCCCAACTGTATTCGCATCTCAAGGATCTCGCGATACCTGCGTGGGTGGACCATTTTGGAATTACGCGCCACCCTCGTCAGCATTAAACCCTTGATGAGTTCGGTTTCTGTCAAAACAACGCGGTTGCTATTGAGGTTGCCAAAAATTTTTTCCCCTGAAACATGGGCTTCCACCGCGTTGACCATAAGCTTCACATCTTCAAGCACGAACTTGTTGAAGCTGACAATTTGTTCATTATTTAAAAAAACAGAATCCGAAGATCGGGTTGCTAATTCGTGGACGCAACGCAGTGTAGCACATTTGAGATAGAATATGTCTTGCTGTTTTTCACGATCGACTTCTTGAGCGTTTTTAAGTCTGTCAAAAGACTCCGAAGTTTCCGCTAATTCTTCAACTGACTTAATCCACCTCGCGACCAAGGTATCCAAAGTCTGGTTTTCGTGACGGATGCTGTAACGCAGTTTGTTTTCTGTGATACTTTGGCTAATCGACTTGTTGATTTGGAAGTTAAGCACTTGGATTAGAATGAATAAGGTGGTCAACCTTTGCTGACCATCAATTACCTCCAAAAGCCATCCATTATCACCGTCGCGAATCTTTTTGACCGTAATAGCCTGAAGGAGGTATTCTTTTTTCTTGCTGCTCCAAGCCTGCTTCAGGTCGCTAAAGAGTCGTTCAACCGGCTGGCCATTTTCCGAACCCCACTTATAACCACGCTGATAAGGCGGTATACGATAGGCGATACATCCATATTGATTCAAACACCCTGCTGGGTTTTTTTCATTAAAAACGCCCTCAACATTGTATATCAGTTCGCTCATTTTTTTCTAAAACACAACTTCCATCGTGAAGTTTCAAGCACCTAACCATTTGAATTTCCGCAGGTCAACAACATAACAAAGTCATTGTTGCCGTCACATTCTCATCGCAGTCCATTCCGCCTGCTAAAAAACTGCCAGACCCTCACCATGGCAAACGTATCGAGACTGCAATAGGCCAGCAACTGCTTCTCAATCTCGCTTTTCCGTTCTTTGGTCGTGCGGGGCTGAATCGCCTCACAGAACGCTTCCATGGCCGCACCGCCCTCTTGAACCCCTTCAAGATTCTCATAGCTCAAGTCCGGGGCAATGGCCGGCAACACCGCCTTAATGCTCCAAGTTCCATGCTGACTTGGGTGGTAGTAGCGGTTACGGGCAATCGGCAGTAGATCGACAATTCTGTCCAAGATGCCTTGCAATGATCGTGCCAAATCAGGAAACCGTTCGGCCAGTTCGCGAATCCGGGTCGCCTCGAACGAACTGTAGACGAACACTGGCCCCGTCTTGCCGCAGGCTGATATCAATGCCCTGGCAAAGGCTTCCGATGGGTCATTGCCCGAGAGATCGAGGAATTCTTCATGTGTGAGCTCGCCAGATTCAGCCAAGACGTGAAGACTGAACTGGAAAACCAAGTGTTGATAGGGTCGCGTTCCTTTCCAGATCGGCACGGGGAATTGAATGCTTTCAAAATCCAGAAAATAAGCGGGGAACCCGTGATCCGCGAGATCGGCGGCGGCACCAACAGCGTCAAAATACACCGTGTTGGCCAGCGTGTGCTTTTTTACGATTGCCTGCATTTTGTTCAGCAATTCATCGGGAACGCCCCGCAGGTCATCAACGCCCTGTTCGGCAAGTTTGTCCCGCTTGGCCGAAGAAAAGCGCGGAAGCCAGAAAACAGGATATTCCGGCGTTGGAATGTCTTTATTGCAATAGTCGCAGAACCCACAATCAAACGGACTATGGCATTGGTCGCCGACTTTAACGACTGGTTCCGATTGCTGGGCAACAATCTTTTGGGCCTCACCAACCCAGCCTTGGACCTCATCAAACCGGGCAAACGTTTCTGGCGTAAGGTCGTTTTCCAACAGGATTCCACGGTAATCCTCGTTACCCGGGTAAACCCAAGAGGTGTCGATGTGCGCCAGGGAAACCGATTTCAACTTCACCCCGGCGGCCAGTGCCACGAAGGATTGGACGGCAATGTCGTCCCAGTGATAATCCTTGATGGAAGCGGAGGATTTGACCTCGACCATCTTCCAGGCGGTTTGACCGTTCTCGACCTCAGGGAGCATCACATCAGCAAAAGCCAGCGCCCCCTTGGCCTTGAACCCGGCTTCAAAAATGGGTTGTTGGGATTCCGCAAGCAATTTTGCACTGCGCGCAAATGCGCCTTCAAAGCCTTCGGTTTCAATGTCAATCACAGCACCTTTTCCCTCCGGGTCGTAGAGGCGTTTGGCGATGTCGCCAACCTGATATCCCACCTCAAACCGCATTTGCGTATCGGACGAATCCTCCCGTAGTTCTGGTTTATGGACTTCCAGCCAGAGCCGCTTGGGGCATTGACGGTAAGCCATCAGCTTTGATTTGGAGAGTGGTTTCATAATTTGGCCCGCACAATTAGGTTCATTGTCATGTTTCGCTGGTTCACTGCCTGGCCCTTTCCTTCATCTTTTGCACTGCCTCGACTGCGCTTTGTCTGGCAGTCTGCGCATCGGGATAAGTTCTTGTGCCTTCTTTTTCGTTTATCCACAACCGGAATTCGCCCGACGGGAGTTTCTCCGCCGTCACTCTATACCCATCCACCATGATGGTGCCTTCCGGCACGATGAGTTTGTCGATCAATTTTCGGAGATAATAAAACCCAGCGGCACCGGCGGCGCCGATGGCGAATTGCTCGGCGGCTTCCTTCCGGTCTTTCTTCTGGATTGCCTTGACGCCTCCCAGAACACCCCCGACCGCCAGCAAGCCGCAAATGGTTAAGAGAAGAGCCAGAACATACTTGGTTGGAATTATTACAATCGTATGAACGATGTTGGAATTTGCGGCCTGCGTTTTTCTGACGGAAAAAAACAGAAGCAGAAAACTTACTGCTTTCAGCGTCCCGCTGACCGCGCGGTCAAAGCCATAATCAGGGAATCCGAATATAAAAAGCACCGGGAAAATAAAGGATACGACCAGATCGAGCTTTCCATTGTAAACAATGGCTTTTTGCTTAAGCCCTAAAATCGTCCCTGGAATTGCCAGCAAGAATGCAGCAATCAAGACAATGACGAACAATCCATTTAGATTGTCACTGGTCATAAGTTATTTCGGCCCGGTTTTGCCGGTTTGGTTTATAGCGCTGGCTCGTGAAAACCTCTTGACCCATCTGGGTGGTGCGGACAATGGGAGGCAGTCAAGCTGGGGAGGCTGGAATTGCCTGCTTCAACAATATTATAGTTTTGTCCATTGATGATGCCCGCCAGAAGGGCAATTAAATGCGCTGGGCATGGACTTTGATTGGACGAGCAACGCACACTTCTTGCATTGATAATTCGAACTGCCAACTTCTCCGAGGTCTGTCCATTGGTGATGACCTCCTCCGGGACAGTTAAAGGCACTTGGTAGCGAAGCGTTCTGGATGTGTGTATTGCATTTATGGCACAGGTAGTTTTTCATATTTTTTTTATTTACTTGTTTTGTTAACTCCGAAATTTCTTGTTTAGTTTGTTGGCAATCAGTTTTGAGCGTTTGAATCAGTCACATTGGCCGGCCCCGGCTCGCCTCATGGGTGTTTGACAGAATTCCACTTCATTAGCAATCTGCTTTTTTGCTCCATCGTCAATTGCGTAGTCTCATCGTGGTTGTCCTTGTTCGTATACCAAACCCATTTCGGAAACCCCGGCTGATCCGCGTCAGCCGGAAGCAACCGGTTGCCATCGATTCGGTTCAGGCGATAAACCCAGAAGTTGTGATCACGACCGTCGCGGGTTTTCTCGCCGTCATTGCTGATCAGGTCGTTGAAAATGAAATAGACCGGCCCATGGGCATTGAAACGAACCAAGTCTTTGTTTCCGAAGGCATACAGGTAAAACGACGCGGCCCGGTAGCCGGCCTTGCCGGAGAGCAGAAAGGTCACTTCGCTGCCATCCGCCGCGAGACCACAGCCGCCGGACCAGACATTGACCATGAAATCCGGCTGGCCATCGCCGTTCAAATCGCAGGAATACACCTCCAGCTGGGAGGTCATCATGCTGTTCGTGAAGGGTGCCGGCATCAGGTTTTTGCCGTGGGCATTACGGAGGCTGATTGCCCAACCGTTGGTGGTGCCGTGCAACGCCAAAGTGATTTGCGACTGGCCTTGCCCGGCGGCGCGAAGGCGGTATTCCTGGACGGCTCCGTCAGGATTTTGAAAATCATTGCTTGCCGGCGGTTTGACTTCACGCACCAACTCACATTTGTCCAACGTCACCGCCGCGGGTTCATGTCCCGGTGGAAACGGTCCGTAATTCGTTGGATACGCCAGCACCCGATCCGCCAAACTAAAATGGAGTAATGCCACCATTGTGGCCGTGGTGAAACTGGTGGAAATGGTTTTCATTTTTTATCGCTGTTAATTAGCAACCGCAAGCGGTCGGATGCATTCGTGCGCGTCAACATGGTGTTGAACGAATAATTCAACGTGCCGCCAATGGCGGAATGACTGACACACAACAGCGCATCGTCGTATCCATCATGGTCAAAATCACCATAAGCCAGGACCGTGAGCGTGATCAGGAAGCCGTCCGCAGACAATTGGATGCTGTTCGAGGTTTGTTTGACAAGCTTGGTGTCCGGGTAAAATTCCAGCCAGGATTTACCGGCTTTGGTGGCTTGGGCGGCGGCTTCAACTTCCTCACTGCTGATTTGCGGCCCCAAAGCTAGCGGAAGCCATTGCAATAGCTGGCGGTTCATGGGCAGTGGACGGACACAGCTTTGTCTGGCCGGGATGGCGTGTTCCCAGAAAGGAATGATGCCCCGTTCGGAAACAAACCAGCCAGCCATGCCTAAACTCATTCCATCGGCAGGCTCATAGCCTGCGGAAGACAAGCGATCAAATTCCCGCCACGTTGCTACCGTCACTACGTTGGTGATGCCTTCTTTGGTCATGCCGATCCCACCGCCCAATTGCCTGACCGGTTCATCCTTGAGTTGCTCCAGTGTGAGGCTGGTTGGCCAATCCACCGCCGCCGTGTGGCAGACAGGAAATTCTCCTTTTGAATTCTTGGGGGGAAGCGTAGTGCAACCGGTTTGGACTAAACAGGCCGCAAGGGTAAACGCCGTGGCGAGTTTGGCATGAATCTTTTTCATTTCATTATTTCAGTCTGCGTCCCGAATTATTTCGCATTTTTCTGGTCTGTTTTCGAAAACCAAACAGTCAGATTTCAATCACATTTCCCGGTTCAAAGCCGCGCACCCCTTCATGATGATACCCGCGCTGGTTGCTGTAGATTCGCGTTGAGCCGATTTTAAAATCCACGTTGTAATGCGTGTGGCCATGAATCCAAAGCGGAATGCGACTGGCTTTGATCAACGGATTCAAATCCGAGGCAAACGCGGCGCTCAATAGGTCGTCGGCGTATTGCGATGAAAGGGACAGGGGACTCGGCGCATGGTGGGTCACGACAATCGTGCGGGCCGGATCGTGGCGGTCCATCCGCCGTGTCAGCCAGCGGACCGATGCGGCGTGACGTTTGGCCGAGTCCTCGGCACTAAACAACTGGTGGTCCTCCGGCTTTTTGATCAGCCAGAAATCATTCATTTCCTGATTGGCCAATAACATGGCCTCGCGGGCATCGGGACCGAGTTGGAAATCCGTCCAGAGCGAACAACCCAGAAAGGTAAAGCCCCCAATTTCAACGGCGTTGTTTTCCAGCACATGCACATTGCTGTTCTTGGCTTCGTGCCGGAGTTCCTGAATCAAACTCGGCATGGTATGATTGTAGAACTCATGATTCCCTAGCACATAAATAACTGGGCAATTCCGGAAAGTTTTTTTGGCCCACTTCAACCCCGCCGTGCCCTGATGAATGTCGCCCGCCAGCACCACGACGTCGGCCTTTTTTGGCACCGGCTCAATGATGCAAGATTCGAGATGGAGATCGCTGAATACCTGAAGTTCCATAATTAATTTCTCATCATGTCATCTCAAATCATCTCAAATTGTATAAATACAACACGGTGGCCCATCCCGATGGCAAGGCTTGAGGTGGTTCTGGCAATTTTTCGGCATACACACAAACCATTAACAACATATGATGGGCATGAAAAAATGCCTCCACAATTGGCCGCGTATGTTTCAGCCAGTTGGCGTTGTGAGACATCTCAAATTCCTTGCCTGTGCCTTCGGCGACGATTTTTAAAAAGTCTGAATTCAGTTTGCGGTGTGGCAATAGCGCCTGCAATGCCGCGACAATTTTCAAGGTCGCCGTTTGCAGACCATAAACCTTGAAGGATTGATGATAGAAGCGATAAATCGGATCTTGGTAGCCCCAATGATCGAAGTTGGCTGAAAGCAGCGCCTTGAGTTCGGGGAGCCTGCGCTTGGCGGCTGACAACAATTTTCTATGCTCCTTGGGGCATTTCCACGGTGTTTTTGTTGCCGCCGCTTTTTCTAACGCTGGCTGGGTGCGAGCCGGCGTTTTTCCTTTTGGCTTTCTAACCCTGCTTGATTTTTTAGTTTTCATTTCATGATTCAGCCGTAAAGACAGTAATGGCGGCCGGGTTCGGACAGAATCGCCCGAAGCAGACTTTCAACGGTCTTAATCGTCGGGGTTTTCCCGGTGAGCTTCGCATTGGAGGCGACGCGAATCAGCGCGCCTTCGAGTCGACGGACGTTGGTGTGGATGCGCTGGGCGAGAAACCGGATGATGTTCTCCGGCAACACGAAGTCCATCGCGCGCGCCTTCTCCTGGAGAATGGCAACGCGCGTCGCCATATCCGGCGGCTGGATTTTGATGACCAGCCCCCATTCAAACCGCGAGACGAGTCGGTGTTCCATTCCGTGGATTTCACTGAGCGGGCGGGCGCAGGTTAACACGATCTGCTTTTGCGCCGCTTGGAGCGTGTTGAAGGTGTGAAAAAGCTCTTCCTGAATCCGCTCCCGGCCGGCCAGCGACTGGATGTCGTCAATCAACAGCAGATCATTCTGCCGGCATTGCTCGCGGAATTTTTTAATCTGATTGGCCTGGATGTATTTGATGTATTCATTCGTGAAGCCTTCCGCTGAATAATAGGCCACTTTTAATCGCTTTTGGCGGCTGCGCTTTTGGTGGCCGCCAACGTGATTGCCGATGGCGTGAAGCAAATGGGTTTTTCCGAGTCCAGTGCCACCAACCAGAAGCAATGGATTATACGCTTCGCCCGGAGTGTCGGCCACCGCCTTCGCGGCGGCAAAGGTCAGGTTGTTGCCCCGGCTCACCACAAAGGTGTCGAAGGTGTTCTTGGGATTGAAACGCAACGGAATATTAAATGATTTCATTTTTTACGTTCAGGTCTGCCATTCCGGGGCATAATCATTCTCTTCCTTGCCAAAGGTCCACGCCACGGCCTGCCGGGCGCGCTCCATCTCCGGCGGCACGCGCAGGAAGTAATCTTTGAAACTGCCGTCCGGTTCCGGTGTGGCGTTGACCACCTTGACCATCACCAGCGGCTCATCGACCGGGGTGTCCTTACGGTAGAGGATGCCAAAATCATCCCGATGAATTTCCTCCGCCCTCGAATCCATCAGGAAGCGTTCGATCCCGTAGCGTTCGATCATCACCCGCCGCACCTCGGAATTGTCCTCGGTTTCAATCTCAAGAGCGGTGATCATTTCCATGGAGAGCACCACTCTTTCCGGCACGCGCACCCCATGGAGGGCATAGACGGAAAACCCATCGGGATAGCGGATGGCCGGCCCGGTTTCACTGTGCAGACGTCCTTGGTCATCCAGCCGAATAAATTCCGGGCGGGCGGAAATGAATGCCCAGTCCCAGAAGAGCACTGCCCAGCCACAGCTTTTTGCCAGATCAATGGATGGAGTCAGGTTTGAAATGTCGATGCCCAACCGGCCGAGAAAATCATACCACGCCAGTGAAACATCGAATTGTCCGAAGTCGTCTCTGAATGGCCACGCCCGGAGTCGCCCGACCTGTTCGCCCAGGGGATGCTGGATCTGGTCGCGGACTTGGAGGAGAAATTGCCCGAGGATCAGACTGACCGTCTTTATCTGATTTTGAACGTCAGCTTCCCCATGAATTTGTTCGGCAACGTATTTAAATAGTTGTTTTCGGACGGTTGCGAGAACTTCCGCGCGAATATGATCGCTGAACTGCAGTTCCTGCACCAACTCGGCGACCGCCAAGTTCAACCGGGATTTTTCATGAGCGATGTCTACGGTGGGGCGGCGCAGGGCTCGTTTAAGTTGGGCGCTAAATTGGCCGTCGATTTTGGCTCTGAATTGGCGGTCGACTTGATGGCGAACCTCGCCACTGTTTGGATCGGTGACTTGATGTTGGACTTTCTCACCTTCCAAACGTAATACCGAGATGGTATTCGAGATCTGAAGCGGGCTATCGAGAAAAACAAAGTTTTTGGGGGACGGCCGGTTTGTTAAGGCATACAAACGGCTCACAATTTCGCGGACCTGCGCCCGGTCGACCGGCGTGGTATCCCGAGTAATCTTCAGCCAATCATCCCGGACCAGCGGCATCAAGGCGCACTGTTCATCAATTGATTTTTCAATTTTCATGGTTAATCCGCCACGTTGCGGATGGCTGCCGGTGAATACTCGCGTTGCCGAACAATGCGATAATTACCGGCGGGCAATTTGATATCGGCATGCTCCTGATGCGTCACCACCCCGCCAGCGGGAAGTGAAACAAACAGTTCGCCGGCGAGTTGGGCCGGCTTCTCGTTGGCGGTGGAGATTTCCCCGGTTTTCCACCAGTCGGCGGGATCGGTGATTTCCAGAGCGTGGTGATGGCCGGTGACTTCGCCATGCGCCAAAATGATGCTTGTGGATTGGTGCTGTTTTTCGGCAGTGGTGGGAATGGTGGCGATGCGCTCAATGAGCACGTCACCTTGACGGTAGTGATGGCTGATGATTTTTTTCATAGTTTATTTATGTGTTTCCTGCATGGCAGGTCTTCGTCCGGACGAGGTTTGGCACTTCAATACCAACGTAGCTTGTGCCTGGTATCGGTGCGAGGATGTGGATGTGCTCGGCCTTGAGGGCGGCGGCGATGTTGTTGGCGCGCACGGTGATTTTTTCCAGCTTCACGCCGGGCGCTGGAATCAGTTCATAGCGCGTGATTGTTGGGTTGAGGGTGATGTTACCCAGTGAAACTTCGATGTCGAACAGGGCGAGCGTTTGTTGGATGAGTTGCGCTTTGACCAAGAGTATTTCCTTTGATTTATTGGATTTTTCACCTCCGCTTGGTTGCTGGCGAAGAGTCGGCGAAGACGACTGATATTCGCCGGTCAATTTTGCGACGGGAGAATTTAAGGATTCAGGAGTGCTTCCCATAAGTTTGTAATTTGTCAGGTTTTGGGGTTTCGCTGTTCCTTTGCCATCTGTTCAATTCCTTTGAGCATTTTATCATCTTCGATATAGAACACCTCCGGGCACACAAACGATGGTCGGTTTATCCGCGTCGCGTTTACAATTAGTTGCCCCAGACGCCAATCTGGGTAACCTCGCCAAACCTTTTCCAGCGCCTTCAATAAATCTGCGATCCTTTTGGGGTCTCGTGTTGGCCGGTTGACCATTCTTTTGACCAGTCGCTTAATCTCGGGCTGGACGTCTTTTTTTGGTGCGGAGGCTTTAGTCATATAGCAATGGGGCTGTTAAGCCCGAACCGCGAAATGGGCAAGGGTTCCTAAGACAATACGGATGGAAGCTTTGGTTTGGGGCGTGAGGTTGCGGTCCACCAGTTCGTCCAGCTGCAATTTCCAAATCAAATCATAATTGAGGTCGTTGAAGCGGATTTCCACCTGACATTTTTCATCGAAATTAAGCAGGGTGGCGACTTGATCCAACTTTTCCTTCGATCGTCGTTCCACTTCAGAGCTGGTGGTTTCATCGGTTAAAGAGGACTGAAGGTTCAAAGCACTAGTTTTGGCAGCATCGTCAACTACCACTGCCGGGAACTCTTTGAGGATTTGGGCCGGTGAGCTGTCTAGCCCCGTTTGCCCACTCGGCAAAGACAGAACCAAATACCCATTTATTATTGGGTATTTCTTGCGAAGCAGGCCAAATTGCCCCTTGGCGGCGGCGACCGCCGCTTTCAATTGTGCACTGCTAATCATAGTGAGTTACGCGGCGAAACCCATGCGCTGAGGTTTAATCTCATCGGTTTCATGACCGGCAAACACTTCCGCCAGTGAATAATCCCGGGGCTGGGGTAATTTCCGACCGATGCTCTCAGCCAGTCGGGCGGCTTGCGCGTAGTCCAACCGCTCAAAGACGCGATGGCAGACCAACCGGCCGGGTCGGAGCAGGGCGGGATCAATGTCCGAAGCCGAACAGTTGATGGTGCAAATGATGTGGAGGCGCAGGAAATCCGCCAGCATACCGTCGGCGAGGTTCAGCAGTGCGTTCACTTGATCCCGGTTGTCATTGCCCCGGGTCATCAAAGCCCCGTCCGAGTCTTCCAGCACCACCACAAATTTTTTGTGGGAATGATATTGCCGCTGGTCGGCCCAGAACCCGATGAACTCGGGCTTGGAAAGGATGCCCATGGAGGCCGTCGGGATGAAATAAAACCGGTGCGACTCTTTCAACACCCCCATGAGATGGCGAAGGTATGAGGTTTTACCCGTCCCCGGCTTGCCTTCGAGGATGGTCAGGCCATTGGGACGGTCACACAGCTTGGCCGCATAATTTATGTGCCATTCTTCACTGCCGCGGCCGTAATGAAGATTGAGTGCCTCCGGCTTGAGAACGCTGCTGGCAGACAGGGAGACTTCCCGAGTCGTGATAATTTCCCCCTCAAACTGGAGGAGGTAAAATTTTCCGCCCTCCTCGACGGGTTGGGGTTTGTGGTATTTTTTGCTGAACTCGGTCACCATTCTCTCCGCCTCACCAGCGGTGACCGCAAAGCTTATAATCCGGGTTGCGTCGGCGTAAATAAAAGCTCGGGGACCGAACCGGAAGGTGAGATCATCCCATTCTTTCTTCGGTTCCTTGGCATTGGGCGAGGGCAGCTTGCGGACGGAGCGAAACAGCGAGCCGGCATGATCCGCCACCATCGGATCCAGATGCCATGAACCATATAACCGGCAGGCATGCAATTGCCCGGTGCCAAAGGCCGACATCACCGGGATGTGGGGCCGGCGATATTCCTCGGCGAAGGGATTGCCCTCAGCGATATCGCATATCGTTCTCGGGAGCTCAAGATTTGCGTCCGGCGGAATGGCCGATCCGGGAACGGGTTGGATTTGGACTGTGGTCGTGGTCAAAGATTCGGGTGCTTGGTTCATAAAGTGACTTTAAATTTTTCGTCACAGCATGCACCGCTACCGACCACTGCACAAAGGAAGTGAATGTCCCCAAACCCTGTCCCGAATCAGAGAATTTATTTGGTTTTTGCCACCAGCCGCTTGTTCTTAAATTTGGCCCGGAGACGACTGATACGTTTGGGACTGGTGCCCGCAACCCAGCCCAGGCCCGCGCAGATGAATTCGTGCTTCTTTTCGCCCCGTAAACCGCGCTCCAAAGCCTCCCGGTCGAGTTGTCGCAACTTCTCCACGTCCTTGATTCCTTGGACCATTCCTTCAGCCAGCGCCGGGCCTTGACGACCATGAACGCGGACGCGGTGGAGCTTGGTAATTTCATCCCACTGGATATCGCGCTTGGGATCAAAGCTCCAATAGGCGGGGATGTGGATCATCGTCCCGAACGGCGTCAGGTTGACCGACAGTTTGAGAAGCAAGGGTTCGTCGTCCTGCATTCCAAAAAGATGCCAGCGCAGGCAGAAGGCGTCGAAGGCCGCCTGAAAGGCTTCCTTGCGCCGGTGCAGGTTGACCGAGAATTCCGTGCGCAGATTGCGCTCCGTGCACATGGTGCGGCGGATCACGCCTTTATGTTCACAGAATTCTTTGACATCGAATTCCGCTTTGATGCGCTTCCATTGGCGGCGCAGTTCGGGGTCGGCCTTGATGTCGATTTCGTTCTGCGAATATTTGGCCTGGGTTTTGATCAGGTTCTCATAGGTGCCGGTCTGAACGTGCCGCTCATGGTCGGCCGCCGCCGCGCACACTTTCTCATCGGGCGGAGTTGGCAACAAGTCGATGATGAGGCGCTGATGGGAATTAAGCTGTTTGCCCTTTTCCAGAACGGTCAGGCAATCTGCCAACACATCCTGGAGGTTGAAGGGCCAGAGCGTGATCGGGACGAACTGCCACTGGTAGAGACCGCGTAGTTGTTGAACTGCGGCATTGTTCAGTTTCGGGAGTGCGACATGGTAACGCTGGAGGACTGGCTCAGCCTCACCAGCGCGGTCAAAAGCGCTGCCTTTGAGTCTTTCCAGATCCAGTTCGAGTGCGGTGGCCATGGCTCGGTTGCAGAGCCGAGCATAACAGGTCAGTTAGGCAATTCCAAGCGAGGACAATGAACGTCATTGATTTAACAACTTATGAAATAAACAAACCGAATTATGTCGGCTTGCTTTGAACCCACGCCACAAAGAGCCGCTTCCCATAAGGATTGGCAATTTCAATTAGGGTATTTTTTACCGGTGTTCGCTCAAATAATTGAACAAATTTACAAAAGTCGCCGTAGTGGTTTTCGGTATCGTTTGCATTAAATGATTGGACAATCATAACTGCATAAGTGGCATGAAAACGTTTAGCTTCGATTACAGATGATGCCGTCCTATGCAGAAGCTGATAACGAATTTCGTCTGGAATCGGTTTCTGTAATCCAAGGTTCTTCGTAATGTCGGCCAGTCTCGTTGCGCTACCAGTTGCTGATGTTTTTTTCTTCCATTCCCCAAGCGGCTTGTCAAAGTCTTCCTTCGCTTTGCCTTCAACCATGACTGAAATTAAGCTATCTGAACAAGTCATTAAGGCAAAAACGTCGTTTTGCGATGGCCTTCTTCCTCCAGCAAGTTTAACTTTATATTCTGGTATCACTAACGCGACTGATGCATCATGTAGCATTACTTCATCTGCCGCTTTGAAAAGTTTGCTGATTTCGGCAGGCAATCCGTTGCCCTTTTCCCACGAAAAGGCCGTGGACATGGCTGAATAGCCTGGCTGCCAATGCTTTTCTGGATCAGAAAGAAATTTTTTCCATGTTAAAGGACCATCAGTCGGGGCAAGGATTCTTTTCTGTTGTGCTGTTTTCATAAGTGTTTTAGTTGGCTATCGATATCGCTCTGTCATCAAAGAACCGAATCAAATTGAAGTCTTTCCGATCCGTGACTTCGAGCCGACCCAATCCATGCCTTTCCGTCCAGTCCTGAATCGCCGGTATGTTTGCTGGTTCTGATGCGCGAGCGGTAAAGATTTTTACGGCAACCCCGGCGGCAAGTAAACTTTTTACAGTTACAATCATTTTTGGAATCGGCTCGCCCAAAGGATATGGCGGTTCAAAATGCCCTTTGTTGTCGGTGCTGGAAATGGTGCCGTCGAAATCAAAACCCACCCAATGTGTTTCCGCCACAAATACCGGCTCCTGTCCGGCAACAAATTCTACCCAAAAACCTGCCTGGTTGCGGGTGTCTTTACCCTTCTGAATATTTAGCGGTCCCACTTTATTTCCTTTTCGCGTTGCTGGTCAAAATCTGGGCACGAATGAATTCCACAGCCGCCCCAGTCCGGGCGATGCCGGCACTGCAATGAACCAGCCAGGGCTTTGGCAATTTTGCGAGCACCGTCCGAATCATTGTTAACTCCGAAGTGGCTAACGGCGGCACTTGCCAGTCCGGCACCGGAACATGGCCGACAACAAAACCCCGCTTGCGATATAAATCGAGAAGCTGAATGCCATTTGACCCGTAAAACTCATCCAACTGATCTTGTGCCAGCAGACAAAGAATAGATTTAATCTTCATGGTCGCCACGTCATCTAGCCATCTACTGATCAACCGCTCGGTCGGAATATTGTCGTTGTAGCCGGGGCGGCAACTGCGAGCCAATATTCCCGGCAGAACCCATTGAAGATTGAAGTCTTTCATTTCTTACATGTCATTATACGGCCCTTTGTCAAACGGACTAGGGCACAGTTTGGGGACAATCGGTGTCACCGGGTCCCACAATGTCCCCAAAGCCTTCCCTGGATGAACCACTGAATCCGCGGCATTTTGATTTGGCATGAATCATTTCATCAAAAACCTGATATTGTTCCCGTTTAAGCTGGTTTGGGATGTTCTCTTGATTCTAGCGGTCGTTATTCTCCAAATTATTTGGTTGGGATTTCTCTTTGGGACTTTTGGCCTATGGCTCGTAATAGGCCTATTTAGCTTTGAAGTTGTTGCGTGTCTGATAATGCCACTGTATTTGCTGGTTTATTTAAAAAATCCGTGGCCAAACCAAGCCCTTAATTTGTAAAACAAGTATAATTTCTAAACCCATGCTTTTGGCCTCTAGCGTTAATGCGGAAATATTTTTCAAAAACGATTTTTAAGGTATGGTCACAATCAAAGCTGTCGCCACTAAAATCACCGGCCAAATCGTCAAGTATTATGGCCAAAAAGACGCAACTTCTATTGTGTGCCTGATCGTAACGCAAAAAACGCAATTGCCATTGGTGAATCGGTCGCCATACCCTTTGAGCGCAGGGATGCGAAGATTTACGGCGCACGTGGACGACACCAAGTCAACATTCCTCAAACATGCGCGGAGCTAAATAAAACATATGACAACCTACCAACATATAAAAACCACCCTCGAAGGGTTAGAGCAAAGTATGTTCAAAGCACTTGTAAACCATCAAATCCCAGCAACCGTTCCGGCTGGCGTTGCTAATGGTTACGCACAATTCTTTTCTTGTGAAAATGTCACACAAAAATCGCCAGATAATCAGGAAAACATTGTTATTTGCGGTGTCGGAATAAACTACGACCAAGGAATACCACATAGCGCATATCCAAACATTGTGCCTTGGCTATACACCAATACCGGCGGAAAAACTTGGGTGGAAGACTATTCTCCTCAAATGCGGCGAGCCTTAGACAGTAATATTACAACGTATCTATTGAATTCCACTGCCTGGTATAAAAATGGGTATGCTTCTTCGCCTAATCTGTTAAGACAGTTTAACCCTAAAATTAGTAATCCATACATTCTTATTGCTACCAATGTGTCTCCGTTTCTAACACAGGAGATCTGGACAAATTATTCAACTACAAAAACGAACCATCTCCTTAGTTTATGGAAGCCGAATGCCCATATTTGCGATTTGATACAGGCGCTGGGTTCAAAAATCGATTTATGGGTTGTTCACGGAAAACAAGCAGTTTGGCCTAGATTTGACAATAATACTTGTGCAGGTGGATTTCCAAACTGGATGTTAACGCACAACTTAAGCGGACTCGGAATGCGTTGGATTAGTAATTTTTGGAAAACGCCATTTATCCAATCGGCTCGTCCGCCAGTTTTCCCTATCTGTCCAAATCAGTGCGTTCCAGCGGCGACGCTCGATTTTCCAGTCGATGAATAAGGTTCGGATTTCAAAGTGCGATTATGAACCATTGGACAATTAAGACCTCACACCCAGACGCGCCGCCGGGATTCTCCTTCGCTATTCTAAATCGGAAAAAAGAGGTGATTGCTTGGGTTAAAACCAGAAAAGACGCCGAGTTTATCAAAAAAGCGGACGGGCATATTTCTGGATTAGGAAGTGATTTGTCACGGTATAAACGATTGTGGAAAGGGAAAATGATTAGTTGATGAATACCCAATCTGTCACCACCAAGCCTGCTGTGGGGGACGAACTCTCCCTCGAACAGTTGGAAATTTTCAAAAAGCTGTTGCCACTTCTGGTCGAGCTCGGATTGAGTGTGGCTGGCGGCGGTGTCCCACCGGTAAATCCCGACCGGCCTTTGACGAAAGCCGAGGCCGCTGATTTTTTGGGGTTCGGCGTGAGAAAGCTGGAACGCTACATGAAAAGGCGGCAGATTGAATATTACAAGTATGGCACTGGGCAAACCGCCACCGTGCGATTCCTTCGGGCAG
>Ga0208872_1000504_pt1 | contig 28266 bp, 23 predicted proteins | sample CryBogCBH12Aug08_FD_185508 | JGI IMG/M metagenome (GOLD analysis project Ga0208872, IMG submission 185508) | Freshwater microbial communities from Crystal Bog, Wisconsin, USA - CBH12Aug08 (SPAdes) | ecosystem: Environmental > Aquatic > Freshwater > Lake | place: Crystal Bog, Wisconsin, USA...
TGTTACCCCTATTGGAAAAGGTGTACGATGCGCTCCATACATGGCTCTCCGACGAACTCCAAATGGCGAGACCAAAACCGTTAGAAGTTACAGCATTCAAATGAACCCCCCTTTTTTTTGGAATGCGTATTTAGAGCAACCAACCAACCGCTTTTATTTCCTCAATTGTTGCCATTTGAATATCGTGAATCTCATTTGGTAAGGCGTTATCAAATGATTGCGCATCATGTGGCGTTAACCATTGTGATTCACAGTCGTCACACATAATTAAAAGCTTTCCATTTGATCTATTTCTGACTGCTAGCAAAATACCCTGTCTGCAAATTGGACATTCTCCGAACGAATAGTCTTCCATTAGTTATTTCCAAGTAAAAAATTATAACCCTTTGGTAGGGGAGGCGTACCACCTGATGGATAGGCTGTTACAACACGATTTGTTCCAGATTCTGTAATTATAGTCACGTTATTATAGTTTTCCAATTGACCGCCCATGCCTCCAGCGTATCCAGAGTTAGGACGAGGTACAACATATATATCACGATTACCAGATGTTACAGGCTCGAGGCCATTTTGATTAGCAATTGCCCAAGCGTCTTCGACTGTTGATACAGGATTTCCATAAAAGACTCCTTGGGTTGGCTTTGTAAGACTTAACGTCCCATGATTCAGAGTAACATGTTCGGCAGCATTCGACCCAGTTCTTCCACTAATCCGTGTCCAGTCCAATCCATTTATTTTTGTGGCAATTCTTCCACTGATATACTTTCCGGCACCCGCCGTCACTGCCCCTATCCCCACAGCGGTTCCAAACCCTTTCCAACTCCAGTTGCTTAGATTGGCCCCATTGGCTATCCAATCTCCAGTGTAACCGATACCGCCTGAAATCCCCCCAGCACCGGCAAAGGCAGCTATCCCTGCAGTTACTGGCAGAAGTGCAAACGGTATCGCTGCAAGCCCACCGACTATCCCACCTCTTAAAGCGGCCTTGGCTATACATTCAAAACAGAAAGTGCCATTGATTGCCTCATTCAAGCCACCGTAAACCGCACCTGCTGCAATACCACCAGCGATAATAGCCAGAGGTAACGCAATCGGTGCAAGTGCTACGACAGCTATACCCACTGCGATAGCGGCAACTACAGGAATAGCTGCTTTGATAAACCCAGTTAAGGAAAACAACCCTAATGCATCAATTCGATTGATTGGGTTGCTACCAGAGTAGCTGTATAGATTCATCCCTTCTAAATAACTGAGCGGATCACTACTCAAATACCTCCCTAAATCCGCCGAATAATAGCGAAACCGGTTGTAATGCATCCCGGTTTCCGCGTCGCAGTATTGCCCTGGAAACCGTAGCGGGTTGCTTATCTCCTCGACGCAAAGCTGCGCTTGGCCGAAGGCGTTGTAATCCGCCTCCCACACCACTTGGCCGGTGTTGTCGGTCAGGCGGCGCGGGGTGCCGAGGGGGTCGCAGTGGTAATGATACACCTTCCCGTCGATGCGGGTGGCCAGCGGGGTGTAACTGCCCGGCTGGTAGAGGTAGTCTTGGCGGCGGACGGCTTGGCCTCCGCTCCAGGTTTCCTCGCCTATCAAATGCTCACCGGCCCAGTAGAACCGCGTTTCCGTCTCTTGACCACGGTGGCGGCTGCGCTTCCACAGCCTGCGGCCAAAGGCATCATAGCCGAAGGTGACGACCCGCCCGCCGGATGATTCGGCGCGGATCAACTGGCCCCGGCTGTTCCATTGATAACGCCACTCCCCGCCGGGCGATTGCTGCAACACCAGGCGGCCTTGCGCGTCATATTCGCAATAAATTCGCCCTTGCTGCAACAGGCGGTCGGCGGCATCGAACTCTGCGGTTTCGCCGTTGCACTCCGTGCGGTTGCCGTTGGGGTCGTAGGCGAAATGCTCGCTGAGCCCGGCCTCGTCGGCCTCCACGGCCAGCAACCGGCTTTCCGCGTCGTACTGGTAGCGGCGCACACCGGAGCGGGTGTCTTCGCTTTGCTGTAAGCGGTCTTCCTCGTCGTAATCATAACGGCTGCCAAACAGGTGGTCGCCTGCCCGGTTGAGCAGGTCGATGGCTTCAATGCGCCCGGCCGGCGTTTGCCAGAAGTTGGCTTGCAATCCACTAGGGTAGGCGATGGCCTGGGTACGGTCGTCTTCGCCATAGCCCCAGTAGCATACGCCACCGTTCCAATCTTTGACCTGGTCTAGGCGCAAGTCGGCGTCGTAGCCGAAGCGCACACTATCGCCGCCCGGATAAGCCAGCTTTACTAGACTGCCCACCTCGTCATATTGATACTGGACAACCGCCCCGTTGACCTCCTCCCGCACGACCCGGCCTTGGTCGTCGTATTGGTATTTTGCGGTGGCCTCGGCGTTTTTGGCTTCGAGCACCCGGCCTTGGCTGTCGCGGACAAATTCGAGGATTTCACCATCGTCATAGGCGATGCAGGCCGGGTAGAGGCTGTCGCCCTCGTAGTCGAGAATAGCCGCATAACCGTTTTTGACGACGATCTGGCGGACTCTGCCTTGCTCATCATAGGCATAGTTCTCTTCGCGGCCATCGGGGAAGATGGCCCGGTCGGGCCGGTCCCATCCGCCGTATTCAAACTCGGTGGTTTGTCCGTTGGCGTTGGTGATGGCGACAAGCTGTCCGGTTTCGTTGTAGCGGTAATGTTCCTTGTGGCCGAGCCGGCCGGTTTTTTCGGCAAGCTGGCCGGGGGCGTGGTAGGCCAGGGCAGTGGCCGAGCCGTCGGGGTGGTCGATGCGGCTGAGGTTGCCAATCTCGTCATAGCCCAGGCCGACGTGGGCCCGCCCGTCGCGGGCCAAGGCGGCGGGCCTGCCGCTGATGTCATAGTCCAGTCTGATATTGAGTCCGGCCGGGCTGGTGAGGGCTTGCAAGCGGCCTTGCGGGCCGTTGTCGAAGCGCCATACGCGGCCCAAGGGGCTGGTGACAGAGCCGACGAAACCTTGTTCGTCGAAACCGAAGCGCAAGCTGTGGCCGTGCGGGTCGGTGGCTATGACATCGCCACTGCGCGGGTCGATGGCGGCCTGTTGCGGCGTGTCTGCAAAGCTTGCGACGAGCGCCTTGGCCAAGGCGTTTTTGCGAAGCTGATGGAACTGCTGGGGCGGAATCTCAAACACCGGTTCAAGCCCCTGCCGTTTCAGTGCCGCCTAGGCGGACGTTTGCACAATCCACGCCGTTTTCCCCCCGCGTGAAGCGCAACAGGCTTTGCGGGTCTACCGCCTCCATCAAGAATTCATCAGCCGGACCGAAAAAACGCACGGGTTCTAGCAGCGAATCGCCGATGTGCAAATTGGCTTCGGTTCCACTGCCTATCGACAGGCTGGAAATCCTTTCTAGGGAAACCCTGTTTTCAGACCCGGAGGAGATAACCTCAAGGCTGGCTTGTTTATCCGATGGCATGATTAGGATTTGTGCCGTGTTAAGAAAAATTATCCGCCATGATGCCAATCCTATGCAAGCAGCCATTTCCGCAATGCGGTAGAGGATTGCAATGCAGTAAGAAGTATTTGTAAGGGCGAATAGTGACTTGCCGCGTATTGCGCCGGATGCAAGGCTTACTCATGCGGCGCAATACGCTTCGCTATTGCTCCCTTGCGCTATCGGGCTTGAATCCGTGATTTAAAATTACCGTACACTGTAAATCTTCACTGTCAGGTGTTCAAAGCGGTATACGATTTTGCCACGCTGCAAAAGCACATCGACAGTCGTGGCCGTATCCGCAGGTTCCAGCAAAAGGGTCATGGGGTCAGTGGATCTCACGCTGGCAAGCTTGGCGAACGCGGCCATCGATTCATTCTCGTCGAAGGTAATGTCGGCGCTCAGATTCAAGCCCCTTGCCGTACGCCAATACAATGACAGTTCCCTCGGAGCCCCCCGATCAGGCGGCGGTGCATCCACATCCTTGCGTGTGCCGGTCAAATCCAGCCATTCCACCTCAGCATTAAGCCCCTTGATCCACAAATCGTGGCCGACGACCCCGGGTTGTAAGCGCGGAACCCATGGGAAGCGGTGCGCGAACTGGGCCCACCGTCCAACGGGAACTGGGGTCGATTGCACCCGCTTGAGCACTTCGGGCGATAGGGCATCTTGGAGTGAAAGAGCAATGTACTCGGCACGGGTGACTGTGGGGTTGTCGAGCACCGATGTCCACGGCAGTTCGGCCGGTTGGGCGCGGAAGGTCGCGACCTCTTTCACGATGCGGCGGGCACCAACCCAGACAGATACGTCGCCTCCCGGTGCCATGCCGATGATGATGCGATCATAGGGCAGACGCTGGTTACCGTCTGGAGAGGCGGTGCCCTTGCTAAAGAGTTCTTGCAGCCTGTTCGTCGGCAGATCGAACCGGCCCACATAGAAACGATCCTCGACAAAGGAGAACCAAGCCAATTGCAGCCGGATTGGCAGCGGCTTTAACTTGTCGCCGACGTTATGGGTTGAACCACGCAATCCCCAGCCGTTGTGAACCTGACGTCTGTCCGGAATGTACAAGGATGTGCCGTCAGCAAAGAACAGATCCCCCTTGACGATGAACATGAGATAATCGGTGGGGGCGGATTCGGTAGGGAGCCATTCAAAGGTGTTCATTGCGCCTAAAGCCCTTGTTATAAAAGCAGCGACCAAGACTGCGAAGGTGAAGAGAAAAACCAGGCGTAACAGGATTTTAGCCATCTTGAATGATCCTCTGCCTCTGGCCGGTTTCCGGATCGCCGGTTGACCAATTGGGGGCATTGGCTTCAATTAGGGCACCCTTAAGGATGGTGCCATTATATCTGGCCGAGAAATGCAGGTATATACCACGCAATTTTCGTATTTCATCAGTGACATTATTGATCCAATCTGAGGGTTGTGAAGCATTCCCGTGACTGGCCGCGTAATCCTTGAGTATCTTGTCGATGCCTGCCAGCGTCGGCGGCACGCTATACCGCGAAATATCAAAGTCCAAGGCCCATTCCTTTGCATACTTAGCCATCATCTGCAAGGGGATGAGCGCATAAGTGTTAGGAATCGGACTGCGATTGCCTATTAGAGATGTGAAACTCTTCTTAAGCTCTTGTTTTTGATACCAGCCCTGTGTGATCATCCATCGGTATTCACGCTTGACAGTGGAATTGGCAAAAAAGGGACGAAAGGCGGGCATGATTGGATCAACTAAAACTGGATTTTCAATTAAGAGTAATTCCCAATTCTCCTCTTTTTTGTCAAGTTCAGAATCATAACCTCCGCCGATATCGGAGTGGACACCCGGCAGGAATATCTGCAGGCCAACCCCTGCGTTGACGGCACTTTTGATATTTTTCAAGCTGAAATTCGTACGGTGTTCCTCGGCCGCAGCCAATTGCACCACCTTTTCGGCATGCTGTACAGCATTGAGATGCAGGTTGTCTATTCCACCATAATAAGAAACCGTGTCGAAGAGGCCGACGAAGCGCGTTTTTACCTCGCCCACAGTGAAGCCGTCGTGCGCCAGCCGCTCCTTTAATGCAGTATCGCTATTGTATATCGCCTGATGGATGAAATACCGTGCCGCCGCCGCACCTCGGCTAAAACCAAAACTGTCGAGATGGATGCAGGTGATTGGCACGTCTTTGCTCATTCTCTCGGTGATAAACTTGTAGATATCGTCGATTCCCTTCTTCGCCTTGGCATCAATCCCCGTGTCGCCGATGCCCAATGCATAGCCTTTAAAACTGTCGCTTTCTCCATCCTTGGTGCCGATGCCCTCAATATAAAAATGGTTCGACAAATCATATCCTTTATGCGGCAGTAGGAGTACTTCTTCCAGCTTTGAGACGTTCGAATAGTCGTCCTTATAGCTGTCGTAAGACCCTAGCCAGGATTTCGAATCAGGTTTCCCCAGCGATGTGTTAGTCCTGCTGTTGAGTGTGCCATCAAAAAAAACACTGGCGCGTATCCTTACCCCTTGCTTTGAAGGGGGGTCATTATCTTGCGCGTCGTGACATGTTTGACAAAATCTAGCCATAAATTAATAAACCTAAATTATATTATTGAAATTGACTCAAGAGTACTTAAGTCAGTGTCCAATGAAATCAGAAAACGCTGATCCGAACCCGACAGCGTTTCCAAGAATTGGGCAAGCCTTGTTTCTTCAGTGAATCCCTGCCTAGTCAGCAGCAGCTTTTGCCACTCAGAAAAAAGCGACGGCCATCTCCCGGTTGCATATAGCTCCAACAAGCATTGCAGGCTTGGTTTGGAATGGATATCGCATTGCTGGGCGAAATTAAGCGTGTTGGTGCAAATTTCCATTATTTCTTCGGGGCTACGTTGCGCACACCAAGCAGCGTGATTTCTGTTAAGCAGGCCAATCGCCCATCTCATCTCGCTATTTTTGAATGAGGTCTTCATAACCTCAAATTGGGCTTTGCTAATTCTAAGCATTTTTCCCTGATATTATGGGAAAAAGTGGTTACAAAATGAGGACGGAGTCAGTTCTAACAACCCAACACATCCCAGCCAATTCAGACATCCTTGCTATTATTTTTGCGTTGTTCAAAGCATGTTACTGCCTATTACCTTTAACTTTCGTTTAGATTTCTAAAAATGAATCCACCAAAACCGAAAAGAATTCTCCACGAAAATCACAAACAATAACTCCGCCAATGGCCTTGGTCATCGTTCAGCCCAACTGGTTGAAAAACCGAGTCGGTCTTAAAGGCTGCGCCCGAATATACGATACACCATCAAGACCGACTCGGTTTAGACGCTCCCGTCCGTTCGGTAGATGCGTCGTTCAGGTCAAACTGATAAATGTTGTATATGTGGGCTGAACGATGACCAAGGCCCCGCCAATCAATTCGCCAAGCTGGTGCTTGGCGCTCCCAGTGGGAACGCCAAGCACCAGCTTGGCCTTTTGATGGGGTGTTTTTTATTGGATATCACCATAAGCGAATGGCCTCACATTCCACTCCACCCTCTCCTAACTTGAAACTCAAAACAGTATTTGAGTCTTCGGCTTCCATCAAGAATTCATCGACCGGGCCGAAAAAACGCGCGGCCATGTCGGCGGTGTAGACCGGCAGGAATTCCCGTAGCACACGCGGGTCGTAAAAGCGGAAATAGAGGGTGCCGTCCGGCGTGTCGGCATACAAAAGTCCCCGCAGATGTCGTCGCAAGATTTCCAGCGGCATGGCGCTCACACAAAACACGCCCCAGCTATTGCCCCAGGCTTTTTCCGCGAGGGTTTCTAAAAACGGCGTGCAATCCACCAGTTCGACCAGGTAAGGCGCGGCGGCGGCTAGATCCTGCGCATAGCGGCCTTGAAACAAGGAAACATGCGTGAGAGCCGAGCGTTCCAAGGTTTCCAGCACAGCAGGCCCTTGGGCTGCATCAAGCAAGGCATACAGTGGTTGCCGAGGTTCCAAGTATCTGGCGAGAGGCGATAGCGGCGGTGGAGGTGAATCGTCGGCAGGCAGATGGAGTTTAAAAAAAGTGAAACCGGCCAATATCTGGTCTTGATCCTGCAACAAAGCTTCCTTGACGCGCCTGCCGTTCAGCGATGTCCCACGCCCAGTGCTAGCGTCGCGCAGCCAAGTGCCTTTTTCTGTGCGTTCGATGGTGAAATGGATGGGGTCTAGCAACGAATCGCCGATGCGCAAATCCGCTTCGACTCCATTGCCTATCGACAAGCGGGAAACCTTGTCTAGTGGAACTATTATTTCAGGCTCAGAGGAGGTAACCTCAAGGCTGGCTTGTTTATCCGATGGCATGATTAATGCATCCATCCAATGCCCTTTGTCTGATCGCCTTTTCAATGTCATCCAGCTTCACAGGCGGGATGCCATCGGGCAACTTCAAGCGATGTGCTAAAAATCGGTCGAAGCTGATTTTCCGTCCACTAGCGACGGAATCGGCTTGCCGTGTATTGCGCCGGATACAAGGCTTCCCATGCGGCGCTACCTGCTTACTTATTTTGCTCAGTTGCATCTATAATAACCTTTTTAAGGTAATTTTTATTATCTCTATCAAAACCAAATTTAAGGCTACCCCAAACATAATTATAAATATAGAATAATGGACTTTCTTTTGGCTCTTGTGGTGTTGGCAGTAACAAGCCTTTAGGTTGACCAAATTGGTCGATCATATCATCTTTTTTTATCCTGTTCGATTCATTTATTACCAAAATAATCAAGCCATCAGGTACAGTTGCTTTTGTTTGAGGCGTTCTCAGCTCAATATCGGCAAAAGGACTGCCTTGCACTGAATGACCCTGTTTTACACTAAAATAATCATCCGATTGCGTGACATCTTCATGAAGATTCACATTAATAATCTGAGATATTCTATCTGGATCGAGAGGTAGTGAGTTAATAACTTTTTTAATGACTGAAAAGATTTCTACTTTAGTGTCCATCTGCGCTGACTCAAAGGCAAAAGATAAATTCGTATGATTAAGACTTAAAAACAATAACATAGCCACAAAAAAAATAACTCTTGACTTTATAATTTTATCAAGGGGCTTTTGTATTTTGATCATAACTATCAGAATAAGGTTTAGAGTAATAATCATAATACGTTTTAGTTGGATCGTTGCTGGGATGCTCTCCATTTTTAAATACATCACCAATCTTTTCACGGGCCAAATCCCTTTGACCTGATTTTTTATAGTCATTGTATATTTTTTCGTATTTATCTTGATTATTGCCTGCTATACCTATGTCAGGCCCACCGTTCTGTATAATTTCGTCGCGTACTTTAGCATTAGTAAGAGTAGCTTCACCTTCATCGTCAAGATTGTTTTTTACATTTTTATCTATGTATTCTTGCTTAGTTAATCCATCAGGTGGAACATAAGGTTTTAATGTGTATGCAGCATGACCCACTTCGTGCGACAGCGTTTGAGTAAGCTGTTCTGGGGTAGCTTTATTATTTGGATCAATAGATATTGTTTTGGATGATCTATCAGCGTAAGTCCCATTTCCTGCCGTACCTTCTCGAATTTTCCAACCAGCACTTTTTAAATCCTTCAGTTTTTTAGTTAAAGTTGGAGATTTACCCAGCAGTTTATCAGCACCACTCCCTAACTCCGAATGTGGAGATTTGGAATGTTGACTAGGGGCTGCTGAAGGCAGCAGCCCGCCCCCCTCTTTTTGCGCATCAGGCTGCGGCTGCCCCATATCCACAAACGGCGTCCCGTTCTTCGCCGCCTCGCACAAGCAACTTGCGCCCGCTGTCGCCGTGCCAATCAGAACAGTCGGGCAGCCGGCCACGATCACGCCGCCGTGCGCGGTGCGGTCGCCTTGCCGGGCGGCGGGCTGGCCGCCGATTAGAACCGTCGAGTCGCCTTGCGCGATCACGTCCGGCGGGCCGATGCACACCAGCATGTCGCCGACGCGTCCGGCGGGCTGACCGCCGATCAAAACAGTATAAGCACCCGTGGTGACCGGCCCGCCGACATGCGGGGTGTTTCCGTTCCATTGCGGGCAGGTGTGGTAATCGCCGATGCGGGCTGCGGGGGGCATGGCGGCGGCTCAGGTGTTGATCTTCACCAACGGCCCTTTAATGTCGTTCACCGCGGCGGCGTAGGACTTTAAATTGATGCCGTTGATAGTGATATTGCCGCTGGCATCCATCTTGATGGAGCCGGCGCCGCAGACGATTTCGATGGAATTGTTGGCAATCAGTTTGATGTCCTGGGCGGTGACTTGGTAAGTGCCGGCAGGAACATCAACACTGCGGTTGCCTTTATCGACTTCTAACGTGCAGTTACCCGAGTTCAAGATGTGGGCTTGGTTGCCTTGTTGGATTTGCAGGGTGTCGTTGCCCTTGTCGATCAGTACCGTGCGGTTTTTGCCGATATGTACCCGCTCGTCTTCGCCGATTGTTGTGGTGCGCCGGTTGGTGACTTCGCGGGTTTCGTCGTGGTCGATCTTGGTGTCCATGTCCCGCGTGGCATGGACGTAGAACAATTCCTTGCCCTCGTTGTCGTCCAGGGCGATCTCGTTTTGGCCGGCGGTGCGGATGATGCTTTTGGTTTGGTTGTTTTTTGTGACGGGACTGGTGTTGTTGGGGTTGGGGACTGCGCCGCAGATGAGGGGGCGGTCGAGGTCGCCGTCGATGCAGGCCCATACGACTTCCGCGCCTTTGTGCAAGGGCATGTGCAGGCCGTAGTCCTGCCCGGCATAGGGCTGGGCCATGCGCATCCAGCGCGAGGCCTGGCCAGGGTCATTGCCGGACAGGTCGAAGGCCACGATAAGCTTATAACGGCCTTGTTCGTCTATATCGGCATATTTGCTGTCACCGGCGGAGTCGACTTTGGCGTTCATGAGTCCGTGCAGGCGCGGCTTGGGTGTGGCGCGCTTGGGGCGGAATGGCACATCGCCGGGGATGGCTTCGAAACGGTTGCCGTAGTTATTGCCCCGGCGGCCCTCGCCCACGTCGCCCGCCACCTGCCCGTCGACCAAGGGCGACATGTCCCAAGCCTCATGGACGGCACGGGTGACGACGTATTCCCCGTTGAAGTCTTGGCGCGGATGCCCCGCCAGGCTGAATTTCTGGCCAGGGCGCAACACCGGGCAGTCGCTCAGCCCGCCGAACACTTTCAGCCCGGCTTTGATCTCCTCGGCGCGGACTTGCGCCAAGCTTTGCCCTTCCCGCTCGGTTTTGTAATGGTTGCCGTAGGCGTATGCCTTGCCTTGGCTTTGGTCAACCGCCTGCTGCTCGCTGCGCAGGGGCAAATCGGGTGTGCGGTAATTGTAATCCTTAAGCACAACCTGGCGGGGAACCTGCCTTTGGATGCAGTTGAATTCGCTGACGGTTTCCTCGTCGACCAGCTTGGAACTCCGCCTGTAGTCAATGGAGGAATCACCCGTGGCATCGAGGAAGGCGGAATTGTCGTCGGCGATGACGAGGGTTTCGCCCTCATCGCCTTGCTGGAAAAAATAAAAAATGCCTTCATGCTCCATGAGCCTGGAGATGAAGTCCAGGTCGCTTTCCTGGTATTGCACGACATATTCGCGTTCGGGGTAATCGCCGAGTTGGTATTCCACCTGGCCTTGGTAGCCTGCGTCTTCCAAGGCTTGGCGCAGGATGCCTTCGACGCTGAGGTTTTGATAGATTTTATTGTCGGTGCGCAGGCTGAGCAGCCACAATTGCGGCACCAGCACGGCGCGGTAGCGATAGGCGCTGACATCATACTCGGGCAGTTGCTCGAACGAGCAAAGAATCCCGTGGGTGACAACCTCGCTGTGGTCTTGGCGGATTTGCTTGAGGCTGGCCGGCGCTGCCAGCACCGCGTCAAAATCGATGTCCGGGCTGGCCGAGACCAATTCGATTTCAAACCGGTAAGGCTTGGACAGTTGCTCCTCCCCATCGACCCTGACCACATCGACGCTTCCATCCATCAAGGCATCTGAATAGAAGAAAAACGGTGTGCTGCCAGCGTCAACCATCACCATAGCTACAATCCTCAAGTTTCATTGTGTCAAAGCGGAGCGGCTTTCGGGGAACGACGCCGGGGGCCAAGCCCCCCGGCAATACTGTTGAATTAAGCACGCTTACGTACCAAATCGTAGGGCGGCAACCCTTTGCCGCCGAGACAAACCGTGTGCCCAGTCGGCATAGGGATGCCGACCTACTCGTTAATTCAACAGTATTGAGTCCCCCGGCAGGGATCAGGCACCGGCTGGCTTGGTGGTGTCGTCGGAGCCGCTGGTCCCTGCCACCTCATGCCGCCATTCGATCTTGCTGTAGCTGAACTGCACCGACTCCAGCCAGGAAATCGGCGGGGCATCCATTCCTTGGGTGCGGAACTGGAGTATGTTCAGATAGGTCGGGCGGACGGAAGTGATGTCTACGATCCTGGCGTTGGTCAGGGTGATCGTGAAGTAGTGCTGGTTCGGCACATTCGCCGTGTCGCGGTAATAATTCAGCACACACTGCGACAACCCTTCACCGCTGGCTAAGGCATTGTACAACAACGGCGACGACTTGTCGACATACTTGGTGATGGTTAGCGGCTTGTGCACACGGGGGCCCGCAGGAGAGCCGCTGCGCGGATCGGTGGGCCGGGTCACAACGTGATCGGTGGCCTGCACAAAGATTTCATCCTCGTGGCCTTGCTGATGGTCATTGCCCAAGCTATCCTCACTGGACGCACCGGAGCTGATCAGGCCTTGCTGGGCACCTTGTATTTTAAGATAAATGCGGTCTGCCATTTGATTTCTCCTAAGAATTTGGAAATGCGGTTTATTCGCGCCTTCAAGGCGTTCACCCTCACAGAGCTTGAATCGTGCCAAGCCGCCAAGCCAGCGCCAGACTAGGCGAGGCATCACGCCCCGCACTTGTAACTGCGCAGAATCCTGCACAGACCGCCCGCCGTTGTGCGGATCGCCGCACACAATGTTAAGGGCCGGGCAGGCAGGAAAACTTTTGAGTCAGGGGACATAACCGTTATAGTCAGTATGAAGTTCAGCGGAATGCGGGTATTCCGTACCCCAATACCCTATGCTGGTTAGAGTATCCAAAGGCTTCCGGATGATTATGTTTTTTCATAATACTCATCTATGATTTTATTCATTTCATCCGTTGTGGTGGTGGTGTCGATCCAATGGCGGAGTAGCCAGTCCGCCTGTTTGCGGGTTTCCTCCGATATTCTCGAAAATATTTTCAGATAAGGCATTATGTGGGAATCTTCCTCATCCTCCCACGTTCCGAGGAACACTACGAGCGGCCTGTATTCCTGCCCGTATTTTTCTCTGTCTGCCGCGACGCACTGCTGGTCAATGATAATTCCCCGTTCATGAGCCAAGTCTCTGATGCTGATGATCGCGCTCCCTTCAAGTTCGGGGTCTTGTGGCAGCCAAAATTGCCATTGTGATATATTTTGACTTAACACTGACTTTAATAAGGCAAGCCAATATTTTTGTGCCATAAGATATTGCTCGATGTCTCGAATATCGAGAAATGGATAATTTTTGTGCTTCTCAATTTCTTCTATGATAAACATAATATTACACAAAGGCCTCGCCTTTAAATACGTTAATATCTATTCGCTCTTTATTTCTAAAGAATTGAGGAGGGGCATAAAATGACCTCTCATATCCCTGGGGAAGTGGCCCACCGTCAATTCGGCCCAGGACATCTTTGTATGGTTCTTCCCTTATTTTCTGGTCTTTTGGAGACAGGCTGAAATATAACTCGTCAAGTTTAGCTTTGCCTTCGGCTTTGGTAGGGGGCCAGCATTGCTTCCACGTTGTTGACTTTTCAAGTCCGCCCCCCTGTGCCTGGAATCGGCCCCGATAGTCAGGATTGGCGGGATCGCATGTGCGCGTGGTAGTCGTGCTAACTTTTGGCAAACTTTTCGATGCCGTGTAAATTCCAAGCGCCGCCAACAACCACAATACCGGTGGTTCGAGTACTATAACTCCCATTATTCCGCTCCCCTGGGATTAGCTAGATTTTTGGCCGTGGCCTCAACCGACAAGATTAGGTGAGTCAGCCTGACATCGGGGTGCAACAGCGGCTCCGTGAGTATGGCCTGAGTGTTAGGCTCCAAGTCAAAGTCCTTCCCTAGCACAAAAGCCAATAACGCAAATTTGCACTTTTGTTCGTCTTCAGTATATCCATAGTCTTCCGCCTTGATAAAGCCTTGTTTTATTATCTCAAGATGGGTTTGTTCGGGGCGGAGCTTGGCAATCTGGCTAAATTTTTCCTCAAAATAGCTCAAAAGCTCTTTCGCAGCCCTGTGTTTTGTAACTTCTTCAAACGCGTCCATTTGTGCTTGATCAATTTGTAACATTTCAAGTTCACCATGATGTTGAAATTGCAAAAGACTGGATCACTGGCAAGCGGTTTGACCGACTGCCTAGGCTACCGATTTTTCATAATGCTCTGAATCGCTGTCGCAGAGTCCTATAGTAGACGAAATCCCGCATATATTGTTTAATAAGCGGCAAGACATTGTATGGAGAGTCCAATGTTTAAAAATATATTCTCAGGGATGTTTTTTTTTCGGTTTTGGCTGCTTGGGCATCGAATCCACAGCAGGCTTCCGGGCTCGGCGGTGGGGAAGATGGGCTTGGCGGATTCAAAAACTTCGTTATGATAAGGCAAAAGCCAGCAGCCGCAGTCTTTCTCGACACCGAATGCTAATGAATGGAACTTCTTGCTGAAGTATTATATGGTAAAGAAAATGGGTGGCATTATGAGCCTTTACTTTGGAGATTTGGAATAGACATGCCCCTTCATGACACGAAAAGGCAGTCCTTGCTGGAATTGGCCAACTCGCCTACGATAAAGGATGGCTTTGAAAATCTTGATGAATATGGCGAGTTCATAGGTGAAGTAAATAAACTCACCCCCCTCAGCCGGACACGGGCCGACTGGGAGGAGATAGAAAAATTGGGTAAAATCTTATTAGCCAAAGGCTGCAAGAACTTAAGGGTGGCAGGCTATTTCGGCGAGGCCTTATTTCGCAATCATGGACTCTCAGGCTTAGAATCGGCGGTGCTGTTGCTTGGAAAAATCATTGCAAGCCAAGGCGAGGATGGCTTTCCTGGTTATCCCAAAGACAAGCAGTTGGACGACATAAAGAAAATAGAGGAACGCTGGAACAAGCTCCTTCCAAATAACCTGAAGGAAGAGTTGAATGCAGAGGATGCTACGCGCTGTTTGAGCGTTTTGGAAGATTTTCAGGCGGATTTGCTTGGCAGCTATGGCGATAAGAGCATTCCGCATTTTCTGTATTATCTGAAAAAAGCGCTGCGTCCCCCCAATGCCGAACAAGAGCTTGAGCCGTCCACTGAACCCGGTGCTGCCCAAGTGCCAGAACCCGGCGTGGGCAAGGCCCTTAAGCGGCTGAGAAATCGTGAGGAAGCCTTGGCTATGCTAACGAAGGTGGCCGATTTTTTTTTCGAGCAAGAGCCGCACTCGCCGCTGCCCTACGTATTACAGCGCTCCGTAGAATGGGGGCGCATGAAGTTTCCTGACATAATGGTTGAACTGCTGAAGGAGAAAGAGACGCAGCAGCTTCAGCAAGTCTTCAGGATGGCAGGGGTTCCAAAACCGTCCCCCCCGGAAGCCACTCAGGAAGCTGCGAAGCCTGGCGATGTTGGCGAGGTGACACAGGAAACTGTGGAGCCTGCTGAGGTCGGAGAGGCCGTCCAGAAAGACACGAAATCTGCCGGTGTCGTTGGCATCCAAGTGCCTACCGTAGACACGGCGACGGATCGGTTCAAAAACCGTGAGGAAGCTTTGGCAATGCTGGCGATGGTAGCCGATTATTTTTCCGAGCAAGACCCGCACTCGCCGCTTCCTTTTGTACTGCAGCGCTCTATAAAATGGGGGGGGATGAAGTTTCCTGACATAATGGACGAGTTGCTGAATGGACAAGACGCGAAGTTTAAGCAGCAAATTTTTAGTATGACTGGAGTGCCGGAAAAGCGGGATTAGAAGCATTAGACATTATCATAAACATAGCTGGCACCCGGCCACTGCTGAACCAAAGGGCGGTTTCTGATAGAGTCTATTCAATTATTAACAGAGATAATAAGATAAAAGGTAGAGCACACTATGGCAAATCAACCTTCGAAACCTCCCACAGAACGGACAAATTTTCAATTTGTCTCGCCTCTCAAAACCGCCAAGGAGGATCTTAAAATCCCTTACCTGATGGTAGTGGCCGGTGATTGGAATGGGCGGGGAAGAGAGGACAAGGGCGAAGAAGACAGTAAGGAATTTCAAAAGGGGAACGGCGAGTTGCACGAGCGTGACTTATTGGTAATTAACGCCCCTTCAGATTTTCAAAAACTCTTGGCAAGCCAAAAGATACGCTTGCAGTTGTCCATTCCGAATAAACTCGAACCTGACAAGCAATATTTGGATGTCGATTTGAAAATCAACAGCCTGGAGGATTTCAGCCCGGATAAGCTGGCCGAGAAAATTCCGGCGATCCAAAAGCTGTTGGAGCAGAAGCGCACCTTGGTGGAAGTGCGCAGTCGGCTCGGCAGGGCGGACATAGAACGGGATCTGAGTACGATACTTAAAAACGCCGACCAGACCCGGCAGTTGCGCGAATTGCTTCCCCAATATACGCCCGAAACCGTGGAAGAATAACATTCCACAGGGATTGATTTACCACAATTCTTATTAGGAGCACAGCATGGCCGAGCCAGCAAAGCATGTCCAAAAAATCTATGATCATTTCAAAACCGAGGAGGCCAGGCGCAGCCTTAAGGAGCTTACCGAGCTAGGCATCGGAGCGGGGGCGGCTCCTTCTGACACTGGAACCAGCCTGAAAAATGAAAAATCGCTGGCGCAAGAAATAGACGAACGTCTGGCGGCATTGGACCGGGAAATCGGCACACAGCTTGACGAGGTGCTGCACCTTCCTGAGTTCCAGGCGTTGGAATCTGCTTGGCGCAGCTTAGATTCCCTGGTGAAAAAATGCGATTTCAAAAAGGCCCGGCTGGCGATTGTCCAAATCACCAAGGAAGAATTGCGTCAGGATTTTGCAGGCAGACTTCCACACGACTCGAATTGGTTTGAATGGATCTACAATGGCGGCATGGGGCAGTTCGGGGGTATCCCGGTGGGGACCGTCGTCGGCAATTTTGCTTTTCAAAACACGGCTGCGGACATCGGCTTGCTGAAAAACCTAGCGGCGGTCAGCGCCATGGCCCATGCCCCGTTCATCGACTCCGTCTCGCCGGATTTTTTTGGCTGGAACGATTGGAACGAACTGGCCACCGCAGGCAAGGAACTGCCGCAACAAATAGAGACCAGCAATTTTTTCACAAAATGGCGGAGCCTGCGCAAAGACGAGAACGCCCGTTACCTCGCCTTGACCCTGCCTAGGGTTTTGCGGCGGCTGCCTTACGACCCCGACGACAACCCGGCCGACGGCTTGAAATATTACAAGGAAAGTCACTTGCAGCATGACAACTATCTCTGGGGCAACGCTTCGTTTGCCTACGCAGGGTGCATGCTGGAAAGTTTTTCAGAGTCCGGCTGGCCGAGCAACATCATAGGCCCACAAAGCGGCGGCGCGGTCAAGGACTTGCCCATACACCGGTATGAAACCACCGCCGGGTTCTCCCTCAAAGTCCCCACCGAGGTCAAGATAAAAAACAACACCGAGTTGATGCTCTCCGAAGAGGGCTTCAACGCGCTGACATGGCGGGAAAACAGCGACGAAGCGGTGTTCTTCTCCGATAGCACAGTCCTCAAACCCAAGCAATTTGACGACAAGCACACACAGGCCAATTTCGAGCTGAGCACCAAGCTGACCTATATGTCCTTAATGAACCGACTGACCCACTATCTGAAGGTAGAACAGATGGAACACTTGGGCAGTTGGAAGAGCGCCCAGGAGTTGGAAAATTATTTGACCAACCTGACGAAAAAATGGATCAACACTGCAGCTAATCCCAAGGCTGAGGACAGAGATAAATACCCGTTCAAAATGATCAATGTCACCGTGGTGAAGAATCTAGAGCATGTCGGCTGGTACGATGTGACCATCGAGGCCACGCCGCATTTGAAGTACATGGGGGCCGATTTCACCCTGACTTTGACCGACTCCAGGGAAAACCCTGCGGAATCGCGCGGGGGCTGACAATGGCGATACGGCTTTTGCAGCGCATCGGCCAAGGGGCTGCGTCGGAGGTGCCGACCGAGGAGTCCGTGCGCGAATATTTGCAGGAGTTGCTCAATACCCCGCAAGGGGGGAAGGGTACTTGCCCAGACTTCGGCCTGCCGACGGCGGTGCAGATCACGCGGCCAGAAACCCTGCCGGAGCGGGCGCTGATGCCGATGGTCGAGCAGATCAAGACCTGTGTTACAAAATACGAGCCCAGGCTGCGGCAGTTTCAGTTTTCATTCCACGAAGGAGACGGCAAGACCTGCCGCTTCAAGGCCCGCTTGTTCCACCATGACAACAGGCTCAATGACGGAGCCATCGTCAACATCCTTATGGAGATTGGCGAGTTGGGTAGTATAAAAGTTAAACTCGTCGGTTGAACAACGTGGCAAATCGGCAATACTACCAGAATGAAATGGATTACTTAGTCAACCTGGGCAAAGCCTACCGGGAAGAGCATCAAAGCCTGTCCAACCAGTTCCTTTGGATAGGCCAGCCCGGCAAGGATCCTGACGTGGAGCGGCTGATCCAAGGCTTCGCCTTTTTGACCGGTGCCGTCCGGCAAAAGCTTGACGATGAATACTCCGAGCTTACTCAAAGCCTGCTGTCCACACTGTGGCCGAATTGTCTGCAACCGGTGCCTGCCATGTCGATCTTGGAGTTCACCCCAGGGCGGACCGTCCGCGCTAAAACCCGGATAGCCGGATGGTCGGCAGATAAAGGTTTGTCCGAGGCCGCCGAGGTTGCTTCCATCGACAAGAACGGTAAGCGCTGCCGCTTCCGCTCGTGCTATCCCGTCGACCTTTACCCTCTGGTATTGCAGGATGCCCAGAGCGAACCGGATGGAGGAGTCTTGCGCTTGGACTTTCGCGTATTGAACAACGCCAACCATCTTCACATAGACAGCCTACGGCTGTTTCTGCACTCGGAAACACTGCTCGACAGCTTTGCGCTGTACCGTGGCTTATGCGCCAAGCCTGTATCGCTGTCGCTTAGGCATGAAGAATCGGCCGGGCGGCGGCAAGTCGCACTGGAACAGGCCAAAATCGTCCCGGCTGGCTTCAACGAGGCCGCGCTGCCTTATCCGCTGACCGTGTTCCCAGGACATCGGGTTTTGCAAGAGTATTTCGCCTTTCCTGAAAAGTTCATGTTCATTGACATTCAGGGTATAGGCAAAATACCGGAAGGCATCGATGCGTTTAGCTTAGTCATTGATATGAAAGACAGCGCTGTGGTCATTCCCCCTGTGGACAAGAGCAGCTTCCGCTTGTTCTGCACCCCCGTCATCAATTTGCACCCCTGCCGTGGCAGAAGCTTTGACATAGACCACAAGAAAATGGAATACCCGGTCAGACCTGACCCTGCTGGTGGCGCGGAGGGCGATTACATAGTGCATTCGGTCGTTTCTGTCAAAGGGCCGGGCGGGGTGGAATTCGCGCCTTACGCCAGCCGTGTCGGGGGACGCCCTGAGGCGAAACATCGGGCTTATCAATTGAATCGGCGCTTGCGCGATGACCGGTTGGACACCTATATCCGCTTTTCTGCGCTGCTTATGGACAATGCCCTGGCAGAAACGGTTTCTCTTGAAGTACTCTGCATAAACCACGGCCTGCCCGATCTGATAAAGCCGGGCGACATAGCACACCCCACGGATGACTCGCCACATGGCTTGGCCACGTACAAAAACATTACCCGCGTGACACGGCCTATCATGCCGCCACTTGATAGCCGTCTGGACTGGCGGCTATTGTCCAACCTAACGTTCAACCACTGCTCGCTGGAGGATAATTCACTGGATGTGAAAGCGCTGCGGCAAATTCTCGACGTGTACAATTTCGCTGCCGCCCATGACGACAATGAATCTGACCGTTTGAAAAATTTGCTGGATCGCATAGTGTCAATCAAAACGAGGACTGAACGCGATGTTTTTCGCGGTATTCCTGTGCATGGTTTCAGGACGACGGTATTAGTCGATAAAAGCCGTTTTCAGAGCGAGGGCGAGGTGTATTTTTTTGGCAGTGTGCTAAACGCGTTCTTTGCTCTGCTAGCACCAATCAATTGTTTTCACAAGACTACGCTCAAAGACAAAAACAGCAACGAAAATGACAAGGGGTACGAGTGGCCAGTGAAGATACGCAAGCCTCCCCTCGACTAGCTGACAGCATTGAGGACGCAGCGAAAGAATTTGCGTTCGCCCAGGCTGTCCGGCTTCTGGAGTCATTGCATACCGGGGCGGGGTCGATAGGCGGCGGCAAGGAAGCGGGCGGCAAGGAGCCAGTTCGTTTTGTCGCCAACCCGTCGTTGCTATTTCCTTGCACCGACATTCAATCTATCATAGCCACAGACTGCGGCCAGCATCAGGTGATGGTCAATTTTATGGGGTTGTTCGGTCCGGCATCGCCGTTGCCGCCGTTGTATTCTGTCGAGGCTATCCTAAACGAGGATGTCAGGGATTTTCTCGATTTTTTCAACCACCGTTTGCTGGCGCTTTTCTACCGCAGTTGCACGAAATATCGCCATTATTTGCGTGGCGAAGAAGGCTTGCGCGATTTTGAGGAGATGCTGTTTGCGCTGATGGGGTTACGCGGGGATAAAGACCGACCTGTTGATGATGACCAACAATTATTGCGGTCCAAGGACTTGCGCTGGGAACGCCTATTGCCGCTGGCCGGACTGGTGTCCATGCGCGGGCATTCTGCTACAGTGGTCGCCATGGCGGTTTCCCATTATTTTGATGGCATTCCGGTGTCTGTCCACGAATTTGCTACGCAATGGATTCCGGTTCCCGATGACAGGAAGGCCCGTCTGTACGACCCGAATAGCCCGTATTTACTGGACTGCTGCTTGCTAGGGCTTGATGATTCCTGGCAAGAGCCGGGGGGTTCCGTGCTGGGCGATCAGGCTATCGACGCGGATGGCAAAGTGTGTATTAAACTGGGGCCTTTGGCGTTTTCCTGCTTTGTCCGTTTTTTGCCCGGATGGGGGGATTGGCATGACGAACTTTTCCGCCTTATCCGTTTTTTGCTTCGGGCTCCTGTTGATTTTGACGTAGAACTCCGCCTGGGAGAAATTCCTCAGAATTTGGAACTAGGCCTTGGCTCAGAAAACTGCAGACTCGGTTTGACTAGCTGGCTTGGAATTTCCGCTGACACGCTTGATGTTATTGAAAGTCCGGTATTTGGGTGTCTCAGTGTCACACATTAATAGCGTTTTCAATTTGAACTAGTTACTTACAGCGTTTTTGTCTTAACAAAGAAAAATAATAAAGAGCACTCAATCAAATCATCAATTGTGAGAATTGCTTTGCCAAATAATATAACCAAACAAGTAATCATTTGATATTAAAAGCGCTGTAATATGGCTTCACTTCTAAAACACGGAGAATGACGGGAGCATCATGAGCATAGAACTAAAGTCGCTGTTGGAAAGGCTGGCCCCTTTGGCGTACAAAGCGGTGGACGGGTCGGTGGATGTGTGCATGGAACGCGGCCATTATGAAATCTCACCCAAGCATGTATTGTTGAGGCTGATCGGCGAGCCAGCCAGCGACATTGCCTGCATTTTTTCCCATTATGGCGTTGATAAATCCAAGGTCGCCAAGGGCTTAATACAGTCGCTGGAGAAAATCCGGGCCGGCAACCCCGACCGCCCGACCTTTTCGCCGCCGACCGCCGAATGGTTCAAAGAAAGCTGGCTATATGCATCTCTCACGCTCGGCGACGTGGATATCCGCACGGGTGCCTTGCTGGGCGCACTGCTGGCCGACCCACGCCATGCGCTCGAAGTCTGGTTCAAGGAACTGGAAGACAATATTCCGCCAGACGATTTGCGGCGGCGTTTTTATGATATCACTGCCGCTTCGCCGGAGCAGCCCCGCCAAGCCGAGCCCTTTGCCGCCGCAGACAGCCGACAGGATGGCAGCGCATTGGGCCGCTTCACCACGGACATCACCGGCCAGGCAAGGGATGGCAGGATCGATCCTGTGTTCGGGCGCGACCGGGAAATCCGCCAACTGGTGGACATTCTCGGGCGGCGGCGCAAAAACAATCCCATCGCGGTCGGCGAGGCCGGAGTCGGCAAGACTGCGGTTGTCGAGGGCCTAGCCCTGCAAATCGTGCGCAAGGAGGTGCCGGCGTTTCTGCAAAACGTCTCTATATACGGCCTGGACCTGGGGGCCTTGCAGGCCGGTGCCAGTGTTAGGGGCGAGTTTGAAGGCCGATTGAAGTCGATTCTTGAGGAGGTCCGTGCCGCGCCCACGCCAGTCATCTTGTTCATCGACGAGGCGCACACCTTGATTGGGGCCGGTGGCCCGGCGGGCGGCGGCGACGCCGCGAACTTGCTGAAGCCCGCCTTGGCGCGGGGCGAGTTGCGCACCATCGCGGCGACCACATGGTCGGAATACAAGCGCTATTTCGAGCAAGACCCGGCGCTGGCGAGGCGTTTTCAATTGGTAAAAATCGACGAGCCAACGCCCGAGGATGCTGTTCTGATGCTGCGCGGACTGCGCGACACCTACGAGGCCGAGGGCGTTTACATCCGCGACGATGCCTTGGATGCAGCGGTGCGGCTGTCGGCCCGCTACATCGCCGGACGGCAGTTGCCGGACAAGGCCGTCGACGTGCTCGACACCGCCTGCTCGCGGGTGCGCCTTAGCCTCAGTGCCAAGCCGGGCCGCTTGCAAGACTTGGAAAGCCGGATCGCCTCCGCCGAGCGCGAACTGGCGGGGCTGGCGCGCGATGCGGAGGTGGGCGCGCCTGTGGACAGACGGCGCAGACAGGACTTGGAGGCAGAAACCACAAGCTTGCGCGGCGAACTGGACGGATTGCAGTCACGCTGGCAACAGGAACAAGAGGCCGTCGAGCCTCTGCTGGTTTTGCGGCGGCAAATCGGTGTCCGTGCATTCTCTCCAGAGCAAACGCCGGAGCCGCTGGACACAGCAGGCCTGACGGCGGCAACCCAGGCACTGCAGGCTGTCCAGGGGGACGATCCTTTGCTACATTACGAGGTGACACCCGGGCTGGTGGCCAAGGTCGTATCGGACTGGACCGGCGTACCCCTGGGCAGCCTAGTGCGGGAGGAGGCACGGGCGCTGCTAGAACTGGAGGATTTGCTCAAGGCGCGGCTGAGGGGGCAGGACCACGCGGCGAAGGCTGTGGCACAGTCCATCCGGGCGAACAAGCAAAACCTGGAAAGCCAGGGCAAGCCAATCGGCGTGTTTTTGTTCGTGGGGCCTAGCGGTGTCGGCAAGACCGAGTGTGCGCTGGCGGTGGCCGACCTGGTGTTCGGCGGTGAGCGTTTCACCACCACGATCAACATGTCCGAGTTCCAGGAGAAGCACACGGTTTCCCGCCTAGTCGGATCGCCCCCGGGCTACGTCGGCTTTGGCGAGGGCGGCAGGCTAACCGAGGCGGTGCGCCAGCGCCCTTATTCGGTGGTGTTGCTGGACGAGGTGGAAAAGGCTGACATCCAAGTGATGAACCTGTTCTATCAAGTTTTCGACAAGGGTGTGCTGGCGGACGGCGAGGGCCGGGATGTTGATTTTAAAAACACCGTGCTGTTTTTGACCAGCAACCTCGCCTCGGAGGCCATCCTTGAGCTTTGCGCCGGCGGCGAGCGGCCGGAGCCAGATCGTCTGGCCGAGTTGATCCGCCCCACGCTGCTGCGGCACTTCGGCGATGCCTTGCTGGCGCGCATGGAAGTCGTGCCGTTTTTCCCGCTGGACACCGAAGCCCTGCTGCAGATCGCCGAGGCCAAGCTCGGTCAGCTCCAGTGCAGGCTGGAGCGGGGCCAGAGAATTAAGCTACGCTACAGCCAAGCGGCGGCGGACAGGCTCGCCGAGCGCGGTGCCGACATCCGCATGGGGGCGCGCAACATCGAATTTGTGCTGCAAAGGGAGGTGGTTCCGCGCATCAGCACACTGCTTCTGGAAAAATTGCAACTGGGCGAGAAAATTGAGGCGATAGACTTGTCGCCCGGACCGGACGGCGGGTTTGTGCTGAGCACGGACGGCTGAGCGGACACTACGGGAACGGACCATGGGGACACGGGAGATGCCGACCATCGGGGAATTCAGCGCGGCGCTGGGCGCTTTGTCCGACGCTCAAGACTTCGAAGGCCTGCTGACGCAGGCGGTGGCTTCGGCCTGTCGGCTAGTCCGTGCCGGGGCGGCCATGCTGTACTTGCTCGACCACATGGAGCAGCGACTGCACCTGCGCGCCGTTGTGTTTGACGGCATCCCCGCCGCTTTGGACGGCCTGCCGCCGATCCCCTTGTTCAAGGAGGGCAAGCCGGACACTTTCACCCTGCCGGGATACTGCGTGTTTTCCGGCAAAGCGGCCAACATCCAAGACGTGCGCAGGCAAAGCGAGTTTGACTGGGCGGCCGTCGGCGACTTTGGCGAGCTATGCGGGGCGCGCACCGGCCCGGTTCTCGGTGTGCCTTTCTGCTGTCCGGGGGGGGGCACCATCGGCGCCCTGTTGCTGGTGAACTTCGAGGGCGGCGGCAGGCCCTTCTCCAAAGCCACGGAGCAGACCGCCCTGGCCTTTGCCTCGCAGGCATCGATGGTGGCCGAAAACGTCCGGCTCATCGCGGAAAACCGCCGCCTGATCAACGTGCTGCATTACGCTAACTGCCAGCTTGAAGACGAAAACACCCTGCTGAGGAAACGCATCGAGTCCCGCGCCGAACTGCCTTTCCCGGAAATCATCGGCTCTAGCACGGCCATGGGAAACGTGTTCCGGCTGATGCATAAGGTACTCGACACCGATGCCACGGTATTGTTGCAAGGCGAGAGCGGAACCGGCAAGGACATCGTCGCCCAGGCCATCCACAACAACAGCAAGCGCAAGGCCGGGCCGTTCAAGCCGCAAAATTGCGCCGCCCTGCCTGACGCGCTGTTAGAATCGGAATTGTTCGGCTACCGACGCGGGGCGTTCAGCGGCGCTGTCGCCGACAAGCCCGGCCTGATCGAATCCGCCCACAACGGCACCCTGTTTCTGGACGAGATTGGCGACATGCCGCTGTCTCTGCAGGCCAAGCTGCTGCGGGTGTTGGAGGACCGCAAAGTGCGCGCCCTGGGGACACGAGAGGACAAGGTAGTCAATGTCCGCTTCGTGGCCGCCACGCACCGCGACTTGCAGGAGCGCGTCAAGGCCGGCCTGTTCCGCGAAGACCTCTACTACCGGCTCTCGGTGTTCCCTATCGAACTGCCGCCCTTACGCGAACGTGAGGGCGACATCATCTTGCTGCTGGACTACTACCTCAAGCGCCACGCGCAAAAACACGCCAAGGATGTGCCCGGCTTTGCGCCAGATGCCCTCGACCGGCTACTGCGTCACAACTATCCCGGCAACGTCAGAGAGTTGAGCAACCTGCTAGAGCGGGCGGTGCTTTTGTGCGAAGACCAAGGCAAGATACTGCACCAGCACCTGCCGCCATCTTTGCAAAAGACACCTGTACTTCGCCCCATCCACGCCCCGACCTATGTCCACGGGCGGACGCTCAAGGAACAGCAAGACACCTTCGAGGCCGCCCTGCTACGCGAGGCACTCAGAGCGCACGGCGGCAACCAGACGGCGGCAGCGCGCAGCTTGGCGGTGTCCCGGCGCGCACTGATCGACAAAATCAACAAGCACAGCATGCAACCGGTCGTTATCAAGTAAGATGTCGCATCAGCGAACCGTCTTGCACCCTATCCGTTTGCATGAATTGCGCTCCAGCAACCACAACAATAGCCGCCCACGGGATAGCTTCCGGCATTTGATGAAAGTGGTCATCGCGTTTGATGTGGTGGAGGACGGCATCAAGCGTGAAGTGCTGACTCAGCTTTTAGGGCCGTGCAAACTGGACCATAACCCGCAAGGCTTGGCTTATTACACCTTCCCCGAACCGATACGTGCGGCAGTTGAATCTTCAACGGTGTTTGCCCGGTTGCGGCGGGATTTGCTGTGCCAGTTCCGTAGCAAGTACGCCTTGAGCCTGTACGAGATGCTGCAAAAGCGCATAAACTTGTCATTCAAGACCAGCGAGGATTTCACCATTGAAGACTTGCGGCAAAAGCTCGGCGTTGAAAAAAGTTTATATCCGGGGTCCGAGTAGCAGTGGAACGACAAATGCACTTAAGCCAATACGGCTATGCCAAGATTGATTTGCAAACAATGGTTTAGGCTATACGATTGTTGCATAAACATGTTGCCATTCGTGATGCTATCGCAATAGGTTTATGCAACGCCACAACCCGCTTTTTGTGGTCACCTTGCCATTGTTGCACAAAGGATCGTTTACGCAATGAGCCAACCGGTGTGAAAAACCGCAACGGCATAGCCCATAAGCCTTCCAAGGCAAATGCGGATAATTGCAGTCACAGTTGAAATCAGAAGACAGAAGCTTAAGTGCATTTGTCGTTCCACTGCTACTCGAACCCCTAGATTGGGGCGTTGTAGCCGTTGCCGTAGCCAGGCGGATATCCGTAGCCTGGGTAGTAGCCGCCGTCGGCATGGGCGGCAAAGGACAGGATCAGCCCGATAAACAGTACACACGCACACCGTTTCATATTTGACCTCGCTTTGGTGGCATTCAGTGATCGTCTGGCAAAATAACCAGTGGTTGAGCAAAATACTGCGCCACCCAACTTAACCCACCCTTAAACCCGCATCAACCGACCGACACCTTCCTAACGATGGAAATAACAAGCCATAAAGCATTGATCTTGAATTCTATACACGCGCAATGAAGCCATTAAATTATAGTCTCATGCTTTCATTATTTAATAATATGATGAAACCATATCATTATGTAAATATGCGGCTATGTAGCTATGCTTTCATGATCCACTTAAACAATGCACGAATCTCTTGCGCTGCCTTACCTGTGGGCTCGTATTCTTCTACGCTTCGCCCATCATTGACAGCATGAGAATAGGCAGCGCGGTGGTGAATACGAATGGGTACAACTCGGGCGATTGAAGACAGCCCAGCTTCTGCTTCGTCGGCTGTTCGTCCCTGCGTCGGCACTGCATTCAACAAAATTGCAGCGCGGTTTTGCGCTTCGGATAGTTTGAGGATTTGTAGCGTGGTTGGAATCGCCGCAACGTCAAACGCAGCCGGACGGCAAGGTATCAACACCAAGTCGGACAGTCCTGCAACAACAGTGGCCGCACGGTCAGAATGCGGGGCCGTGTCGATGATTGCGAGTGCTGCGCCATTGGCTTTGGCCTGTGCCAGCAATGCGGCGAGTTGCTCTGGAACTGCACGTACAACCTCTGGCGTCTCGGCTTCGCGCCGGTTAAACCATTCAAGCGCGGAACCTTGTGGGTCTAGGTCAATAATCGCAATACGCTTCTTTGCACGTTCCGCACAAACAGCGAGATGCACTGCGATTGTTGTTTTCCCGCTTCCACCTTTTTGACTAATGATTGCTACTGTTTTCATTGTATTATGCCACCATAGTTACATAGTCTCATGATGGCATATCACAATGAGATTATGCATTTATCTAAGCTGTGTGAAAAATAGTGCCGTGATCCAGGCAAGTAACATCATACTCAACCGACAGACTAACGGCTAGTCTATTCAGGCAATCGGTGGCTTGCCATGCTTCAAGAATACATCGTTCAACGCTTGCCGCATCAATTCCTGCCTTTGAAGCCCAAGCTCCGCAGCAAGTGTACAGAACTGGCGGTAAGTTGGCTCTTCAAACATTGCGCTGATTAGATGCTTGCCGCGCTTGGGCTTTTGCTGTTCAGCAACCGGTGCGGTTGCTGTCGGCAAATCATCTGCTGGGGGGCGGAACAATGAACCTGCTTTCTTCTGTGCCATGCTATCATAACCTCATAGTCTCATTAAATAATATCATTATAACCTCATGACTTCTTAAAACTATAGGATCATGAAATTATTTATCCGGTAACACAACGCTAGGATTTCCAGAGCAGCCTGACCGGTTAGCTCATATTCTCCGATGGTTTAGACCATCGCTCACGGAATGCGAATAATCGGCGCGATGTTGGATGGTAGAAATATGTGTCATCCGCTTGGTCGGCCATATGCATTTTCGGCATTGCATTGAGCAAAATCGCTGACCACAAATCGCAACACGCACAGCGATAGCAGCCTGTTTGCTTTCGCTACAGTTAGTGATTGCGTTTGTCTTTATAGCTTCATGAAAGCATGTTTATATCTTTTTATGTTAGTATATTATCATAACAGCATGATAGCATAATTACATGATTCAATGTTGCAGACTACCCGCAGGAAGCTCTGCCATCATTTTCGCTTAAGCGAAAATTAGTGTCGATGGTGCTGATGTCCAAAGCAAAAACGCATGGCTGAGAAGCCATTGGAATCGTGACAACCAAACCGAAAACTAATGCCTCTGGCATTCATAATGGACTGCCAGGAACGAAGGATTTAGCTAACAATCTTCAATGCTTTCATATTATTATGTTTATATGCCATAATGCAAATATGATTGCATAATATCATTACAACATGACGTTATGATTATATAATTTTATGCCATAGCTTTCCAATTTTCGCTTAAATGCCAATTCAGAGCTAGCTGAAGGGATGCCAGCCCACCGTAGTATCATTGGAGGTTATTCCCCAACAACCTGACCGAGAACGACGATGGACTGGCAACTACA
>Ga0208872_1000505_pt1 | contig 28240 bp, 49 predicted proteins | sample CryBogCBH12Aug08_FD_185508 | JGI IMG/M metagenome (GOLD analysis project Ga0208872, IMG submission 185508) | Freshwater microbial communities from Crystal Bog, Wisconsin, USA - CBH12Aug08 (SPAdes) | ecosystem: Environmental > Aquatic > Freshwater > Lake | place: Crystal Bog, Wisconsin, USA...
GATGTTCTGGACGGGGTCGAAGGGTGCATGGCGGAGGACGTACACGGGGACGAGATGACTCGAGAATATGAGAAAATTTATAAAATTTTTTCGGGTTTTGAATATTCCCTTGATTACACGGGGTCACAGTATTCACTGGGGGCTATGGGCTGGTAGGTCTCTGGGTCACCACCGAGGACGTGGACCATGTACTCCCAGTATCCCGTCGCGATGGGGTCCTCCTCCCCGTCACACTTCTGCTGAGCCTCCAGTGCATCCTCCCAGTAGGGCAAGCGGTACTTGATGACGCAGGTCGCCACGTAGTCGGTCAGCTCGGGCTTGTCGCAGAGGATGTAGAGGAGGGTCTGGGGATCCATGGTTTTGTGTCTTCGGGGAGGCGACTCTTTATCGAGGTCGAGACACAACACGTTTTTCTTCGAGCTACTAGTATAGATGTCTTGTAAATATAAAGACGCTCTAGGAGTTCCGGGGCAAGGGTTCCACTCCATGAGGTTCATGGGTCTGGCAGTCGGGGATACAGTCGGTACGATCATCTTGGCCTTGATCATAGCACGAATTTTCGATTTAAATTTTGGTCCGACCCTTTTGGTCCTCTTTATCATAGGTGAATTACTCCACTGGTACTTTTGTGTAGATTCAACAGTTATGAAGTGGCTTAGGCAAGGCTAGCCACCCCCGGTTAGGTCAGCGCCAGGTCGTGAGCAGGGCTGCCCATTGTTGCCCACGAAACTTGACATTCTCAGTAAACTCATAATCTACGTTCCTAAGACTGCGTTCAACTGCATACAAGTCCCCTTCTGCAATAAAAAAGAAAGCGAGTACATCCGAAACCAGGCCAATGTCAATCATATCCTGCGTCCATCCAATTTCAAGAAGCTCATCGTCAGTTAGGTGTGTGAGTATGATGGAGTCCATCTTTTCGTCTTGGCTATTGAGCGTCTCGCGTTTTTATCTGGGTGTACACTAGGGATGCCGAAGCTTATTCGTGGTGAACCTGGCAAGTCGAGGTTTTCGACGGCAAATATCAACAACCAGACATATGCTCTGGTTCAAAAGATACTCTGGAACAGGAGCAATTTCAACAATTATAGAAACGCCCGAAACGAGAATTACCTTCTTATGGATAATAACAATAAGAAGGTGCTTGGATTTGCGTTCTTGGCGCACCCCAAATACAACTCATCCCGTATTTCTCTCATCGGCACGCTTCCCGGAAAGGGGTACGGGAAACAAATTATGAATCAAATTTACAATAATGCTAAAGAGAAGGGACGAAAGAAGGTGATTGTATTGAACGCCGTGGGGGAGGCTCAGAATTTTTATAGGGCGCGGGGATACAAGCCTCGACCAAACACGTCGAAAAATACGTACGGTCGACTGTTTAACAAGTCCGTGTCAGCCATGCCGCGTAAACGCTCGCCGCGCAGGTCCGTTTCACCCACCTCCAAAAGACGCAAGACTCCCTCCCCTATACGCCAGAGCCCTTCCAGTGCCTCCAACAGAACCTAGATCCTTCCTGGGCCCTCAATTCACATGGAAAATTGTTTTTACAGATGGCGGAACACTTGGGCGGGGGAGGGACGAGGACGGCGCGACACGTGGGGCAGTGGTCGGAGTCGTTACACCACGGACCGAGACAAGTTCTGTGAAACGTGTGATGACACCGGGTCTCAAAACTGGGTGCCTCTGAAAGAGGCCCCTGACAAATTGCACACTCCATATATTACACTATACTCACTTCACCCCTCTATGCCCCGTCTGTGCCACAGGCCATCTTCCTCGTTGTACCACAAACGCCCGTCAGCTTTCATACGCGCGAGACGTGCCGGCCAGCCTTCTGCGGGGTTTCCCGCCTCGTCCACGCGTTGAGCCGCACGAGCCTTGGCCCACGCGACGAGCTCTTGGGGTGTTGGCTCGGGAACCACAGTCTTAGGTCTGACCCATTCAGACAACTTCTCCTTCTCGAGCACCGGCGGGGGCTCGAGAGTGAGTTTGGGGAGCGGCTTGTGCTTGAGCGTCTTGAGGAGGCTCTTGGAGACCATCATGTACTTTTTGGTCCGGGGAGACGGGTCAGGAGCCCTGGTGAACACAGGACACGTTTTTTGTACGTACATAGTATATGGCCAACTTACAAATCACGAGTAACAAGGCTAAACTTAGGAAATGGCTTGCAAACGAAAAAGAAAAGCTAAGCAGGGTCAGGAAAATCAACAACAACAACAGGAATTTGAACGGACCTTCCGTCAAGAAGCGTAAAGTGAATACACCTAATGAAGTATATCGTAAACTTATACAAGAAACTAATTATAGACTAAAAAGATCAGCGGATTACGGTTATAGAACAAACCCCAAGGCGAACTTTTCAAATTATAAAAATTGGAACGGCAACTTTACTGGTATATCACAGGCCGTTCCTCTCATTTTGACTATGAGAAACAATAACGGATCCGAGCGTTACTTGGGACACATATGGGTCAACGGTGTCAAGACGAAGAACAAGAGAACGACTGGTCATTTTCAGGGAATTCAGAAAACGGTAAACCTTAATCAAAGAATAATAAACGCTATGCAGGGTAATAAACCTAAACCGATCGCAAACAGGGTAAAGGTCGCGCCTATTTTGTTAAATGCTGTTGAAAAGCACTTGAGAGGACTCGGATACACCGCCATGTCTACGAGTATGCCATTCAAGTCTATGCGCAATTATTTCCTGTCCGATCCAAATTGGGTCCAAACTGGGTTTGGTGGACACGCTTTCAAGAAAAACTTCAAATAGGTCTTTGAGTTTATATGCTTGCATACAACTTGCCGAGCGGGGTCAAGGACCCGTCATCGTTGAATATGGCGCTCGTACCCATGTGCGGGTCCTCTGTGTTCCGAGTCTTCCACGAGTACCGTTCGACGTATGACCGGGCGTCGAGGCCGGCGCACGCCTCGGTCATGAAGGTTTCGACGAGCGCTGAAGCGAACCCGCCCGGGAACTTTCCGGACCAATCTGCAACTGCAAACTCCGTGACCCATATGGGCTTCTTGTACTTGGCCCATATGGTATCAATTTCTTTCAAAAATGAGGCGGAGTTTGGTGGAGCATACCAGTGAACGCAAATAAAGTCCACTTTGGGTGCGGCGTCCATAAACTGCTCGAGCCAACACCCCGCGGTCGTGGGGTTGCCGGCCGTTGCCGGACTTCCGATCCGGTCTCCGTAGCTCGTGACGCGCGCCCACATACTGAGCGCCTGTTGAACGGTCAAGTTCGACTGCGCCGCCCCGTCCGGCTCGTTGAACCCGAGCATGATGGGTGAGTCTTCCTGCGGCAAAGAGCCTTTACCCCATGCCATGGGCACAAAGGGAAGATCGACCTGTGGAGACCCATGGAGACCCCACGTATAGTACCACCTTGGATTGACTGACATCAATTTTGAAACAAAATTGGGGTCTGTCAAGTTGTACACGAAACCTTTCTTGTCACTCATGTGTTATTTTTGAAGATTTTTAAATCGGGACAAGACTGCGATCGCCTCATATAGGGAAAAAAGGTCAGAATCACGTGGAGAGGGAACTTACCCTTGTAGTACCAGTACCGTGGTGGATTCATTTACCATATATACCCAAAATTTCTTTAACAACTTGTGACCGGACGACATCCTCGTCCGTGAATTGCACACACCGCATATTGGTAGACTCGGGGTTCAGACGACACAAAAGGTCCAAGAGCCCATTCTCTTCGAACCCGCGCTCGTGTTGCTGTAGGTCGCCAGCCACGACCATCTTCGAGCCTTCACCGATACGGGTCAAAAGCATCTTCATCTGGGACGGTGTGGCGTTTTGCATTTCGTCCGCGATGACCCACGCGTTCTCGAAGGTCCGTCCACGCATATAGGCCAGAGGACAAATTTCAATCTGTTGATCATAGACCATATCCTGGACCTTTTTTACACTAAAATTGCGATACAAGGCGTCGAACATGGGTCGGGTCCAAGGTTCCATCTTTTTGTTCAAGTTTCCAGGGAGAAAGCCGTGTTGCTCATCCACTGATACTGCTGGTCGTGTGATGATCAGACGCTGAACCTTACCAGCCACGAGCGCCTTGGAACCTGCATGACACGCCAGAAGGGTCTTCCCCGTGCCCGCGGGTCCCGTGCCTATAACAACGGGGACCGACGAGTACAAAAGGTCGAGGTACTTCCTCTGTGTGAACGTGCGCGGACTGAGCATTTGTTTTTTTACGACCTTAAACTTTAAGGATGAATCGTATCGTCGAACGGGTTGCCAAGTACTCGGCAACGAGGGAACGTAGGATACTTGGGTTTGATTACGAGACGTGTATCAAACTCAAGTATCCTCCCGGTCGGGTCGAGTTGACCATTTCTGAATTTCCGTACAAAATTGGAAAAAGTGATGTCCTCTCACACGACCATACTCGGTGGCTCGTGTCAAAGGGTGCAGGACGAAGTGAGGGACTCCATGTGCAGAGACAAGGTGACGAAGACGCATATTCAATAGATGATATTCGTTACACGCATCACTACAACTATATTACTGGCGAGGTCAGGATATATCACGCGGATACGAGGTCTTTTGAAGAGTATGTTTCAACGGCTCACAGACCCGTTCCGGTGGGGGCTCCTTAATTTTGAACTGAAATTGAGTCTTTGTAGGCCAGACATAGCCCCATTTCATGTACTCAGTCTCGGGAAAGTGGTACCAATCAGGTTTCTTACGGTTCAGGGCGGCTTGGTGGGACAAGTGGATCGGTGGCCAACCCCACCAGGGTGGAGGGCAAGGGTTCGAACAGTGTGGTAATTTTGACATGAAGTTGCGATACCCTTGAGCGACCCACTCGTCAATCATGGCGTTACAATACATGGCCAAGAAACACGTGTGCCCTTTCCACATCTGGGTCGCAGGGTGGTTGACCCAGCCTTTGGAGAGGCCTACAAGGGCTCTCCAAATCTGGTACGCTTCAACGCGTTGCTTACCCAAGCGACGGTAGTCTAACACCTTGGCGCACTGGACCACGTCAGCAAAGGGGACGAAGGTTATCATCGAGTCTCGAACTGCTGAAGACCCTTGAAAAACCCCTTGCCTCCGGGCTTATAGTACTCGTGCTTGAATATGCGCTGTGCAGCTATGATCTTGTCCTCGTCACGCTCTACGGTGCCGTCGGGCTTCAAGTACACGTCTTCGCCAACAGGATTCGCGCGACGCTTTTTAGCTATTTTACCTAACTCGACGTCTGTTTCTGAAGAGTAGAACGGAGGTTTGGGGTACCAGTCCATACGTAGATCGGTCGACCGTCGGCGGTTTGGCCTATATGTTCTATGACGCCTGACTCTAAGTCTCGAACGAATTCAAGGTACGAAAGCTGATTGCTAGGTCTATTGATTCGTTCGAGGCACAGAGGACACTGGCACATGTTCTGATTTTACATGAGAATTGGTTCGGCTTGGGTGGGGGAGGACACGGTTTTTCAGTTCGGGTCCCACAAGGGCTTGGGGCATGTACCCGCGTACCGGCTGACACCCCACGCAACACACAGGATGGACGAAAGACCAAGGACGTCTACGAGACGTATTTGGTCTTTATCGGAACGCAAAGTTATGTAGAGAGCCATAAGGAGTACTCCTAGCAAAAAGGCTATCATATCTACTTTTTGTTTTCATTTTCTTTTCGGATCTTTCGGTAGATCCACCAATTTGTGGCAGTGGTAAACATGACCCAAAGACCTATCGCCTTTCCAGTGAGTTCTATGGCGTGCTGGAAAGGGATCTCAGCCTTGATGACGGGCCTGATCCGGGGACGCTTCATGGGCCGGACGGGGAGGGTTACAATAAGCATTAACTCTTACTCAGACTTTTCAGCGAGACGCTGAGCCGCGAGCGTGTCCCTGTAAAAGATCTTTGCCGCCTCGAAACACGATGTGAACCCGTCACACTCAAAGGTCCACAGGTTCTTGGACGGGTCCGGGCGCTTGAGACGGGGGTTGATGGGCAGGGGGACGAAGGTCGCGAACACAATCTTGAAGAGAGCCCAGTACATTCTTTACACATCACACTGCCATATTCTCTAAGTCTGTTGAGAGCGCCTCGAACTCGCGTAGGAGCCGGCGGCGACACGCAGGGTGGCTGGGGTCTGACGTGCACCGACGCCAAGCCCGCTGAACCTTGATGACGCTCGGTGCCGCCCCGAGCATCGAGTCGCTGATTGCTGGCCAGTACTTTTTGTCGAAGAGTTCTATGAGATTGTGTCGAACTGCCGTTACATGAAAGTCAATCGCGTTCCCCGGCCAAGGAACGTCCAGAGCGACCAAGGCGGCATCCTTGAGAGTCTCACAAGCTCGCTCAAGGACGGACCGAACAGGTTCGACGTTTTGCCACCGTCTGATATATGGATCGAACGCAGAGTCTATGTATAGATTAATAGCGGCGATCGTCTTTTCGTCGAGCCGGCCCATGACGGACCAGTACGTCATGTTTATCCCGCCCCATACGGCTCGTATAAGGTTCGCATCCAACTTCATTCGAAGGTCAATAAGCTGTGCCTGAACGAAGCGTGCGGCGGCCATTGTTTCTTGGTCTCTTGACACTAGGACTCTTTCCTTTAGGCGAAGCCCGACACGTTTTTTGAGCCAGGCTCCGAATGAGGTTCTGAGCACTGTTGGTCGTGAGCCCCGCTTTTTTCAGGTTGGCCTGTATCTTTTGACGCGTCTTGTTTGTCGGTTCACCGTAGTAGAAGCTACATGAGCCCCGTTCAAGCAAGTTCTGAACGCTCGCAGGTATCTGTGGGACCAGAATTTCAAACGTATATTCAGGCTTTGAATTTCTCAAAGCGTTCTTAACGAGACTGATGTAATTATTGGAACTCATGTACTTGCTCGTCTTGGCCACCAGGTTCCTCGTGTACGTCCCGCTCTCCAGGTTAAAGAGAACTTGGGACCCTTTCTTGGAAAGTTCACCTGCAGCGACTATGACCCTATTTTTGTTCGAAATTGGGAGCTGAAAGTGTCTTGAGCCCGACTCGAGTTTGTTGAGTACTCGAACAAAGGATTTGTGGTACCTATTCGTCTCGGGGTCGTACTCTATGAGGTACAGGTACGCACCATCGGGTAAAGTGCTTACACTTGTGTTCCTGTACGTCCGGTTTTGGGCGAGGTTTGCACGCGTCTGACCGTAATAGATCTTGGGCCAGTGGCTAGGTATGCCCGTGACGTGGTTCGGCTGAAGGATCTTTTGGACTTGGTTTATGACTGACCCTCTATTGACGACGGGCCAGGGGCGACCGTTGGTCACCCCGAAGAGACTCTTGACATTGAGCTTTGGCTCCATATTACATACAAGCACTAAATTTCATCCAGGCCGTCATACCGCGGGCCGTCCGTCTGGGACGCGCCATCTTCACCACCCTGCTCCCACAGCGACTCCTCGTCCAGCTCGTCCGCGATCTGCATAGCCAGCTCGGAATACTTGGTAACGAGGCCCCGTACGAAATCACACACCTCGGCGCGGATTGGTCCCAGATTGTCATCCTCCAACATCCAGTCGATCGCCGCCTTCTCCTTCTTTTCGGCCAGTTCCAATTCCGCGTGTAAATTCGCCACCGTCTGGTTGTGAAGCTCCAGGCGCTCTTGCCACGGCAAATCGTGGTACGCGCGGTGCGCATCCTCCGCGTACGTCTGGAACAGGAACTGGTCACCCTGGACCAGAGCGTTCAACTGCTCGACGGAAATGGTGCCTTGGATCCAAGAGGTCATCCAGTTGTACATCGAGGGAGTCACGAGCCCGCGCTCGATATTCTCGAACACGGAATAGTCGAACTTGACCACCGCCTGGTCACCCTGGAAGCCGCACATAATACGGCGCTTGGGACACCACGTGATAGTAGCCATCTTGTCGTCTTTTGGTTTTGTTAGCGCGCCTCGTCTTTAGGCCAGACAGGACACGGTTTTTCAAACAGGGGCGCTCAGCGCCCCTGCGCCCCCGCCGGGGTCGAAATTCGAGGCCTTTCAGGCCTCGGTTTCCTCGGTCTCCTTCTTCGTCAGCATACTCAGAGTCAGCTTGTACGCGTTTGCAGCAGCCACCTTATCCGGGACCTTATCCGGCAGGGTCTCCTTGATGGCGTCCAGGAACGCCTTGTACAGGGGGGTGGCCTCAATCTCCTCTTTGAGCTCAGCCGTCGCGTCCTTCAAATCAGCCTTGAGGCTGGTCACGCGGTCGAGAGCCTTCTGGAGAGACTTGGAGGGTGCCATTTGTTAGTTGTCAAGGCGTCCAAGTTTTTATCTGGGTTTAGGAGTAGAGGATGGCGAACACGAATGAAACTCCAAAGAACGTGTTCAACATTGCTGCGGGTACGGTACCTTATTCACAAATAAAAGCGAACGTTGAGCCGTACGTGAAAAGCCGAGTATGGGCCGCCCGCGTGCGGCGCAGTGCAGGCGCAAACACGGCTAATATTAATTTTTCGAACAAAAGGCCAACGAAGAAAATGGTTCTCTTGGCCCTTGCACAAGCGCTTGGTGTTCGGTACACGACAACTGGTCGCGGTGGAGGTCTCGAGGATGCTCCTTTCATTCCGGGAGTTTCGGCGATACCCACGATCCAACGTGAACTATGGTCCACTGAAGTGGCTTATATGCCCGTTGCAAAAATACGGGAAGTAATGAATGGTCATTGGGGTATAGCTAATTTATCTAATAACATAGCTCGAAATCCAATGAGCAATAGTGGAGTACCTCAAAGAAAAGAGAATCTCATAAACGGTGCCATCTCAAGCTTTTATCACCCAGCCTTTACTCAAGTTTGTTATGGAAATGGTGAATGGCTCATCAACGGATTCAAAGTTCAAAAAACTGCCGTCGTTCAAAAAGCGGCGACTATTCTCGGTCGAACAAACGCAAACACAATTACGAATGGACCAAACTTCCTCGTCGGTACAGGGTCTAAGGGGACTATTGCCGCCGAAGCCGATATAACGAAGATTACCATTCTCAACTGGCCCCGAGCCAACTCTCAGAATTACAGTAAGACGCGCATCATCTTTACGATAGGTGAAGACAAGGTTGGTCCGGGTGAGGGCGCACAGGCTCACGGAAAGGAAGTTGCTCAACTTCGCTTCATCATGTTTGCCATTTACTACATGTGGCACGAGATTCACAGAACCGATTACCCTCACCCCTGGAAAAACATTCCTGTCCAGAACATAACTTTGGAAGCGGTTTTCCTTGCGGCGGGTGCAGGATCTGTTCAGAATACGGTCATTACCAACCAGGCGCGAAACGAGCGCACGGGTATATTGGCACCGAATAGCACAAACAAGAAGATAATAAACGTCGTTCCAATCAACCTGGATAAGTTTTGTGCTATTTTTCGGTTAGATGCGCATCGCTTCGCGGAGGCTATGACGGCCGTGGACAAGAAATTCAGACAGAAGATGATTGAGTACTTTCAGGACATTGAAAAGCTGAACAGAGATCCGCGCATCAATACTCTCGTCAATAACTCCACACCTATCAACGTATCGGCGGGTCTGGCAACTCTCAAGCTCAACAACGCGACTTTGAGTCGTCCTTTCAAGCCTGTTTTCCTACGTGAACCACGTACAAACTCTAAAAACAACGTCAACAGGAAACAGTGGGAACTCAAGTGGCTCAACAAGTACAAAAACTTGGCAGTCCGAACAACCCTTCGTGAACGTCCAGGCCTGAACGCGGCCAAAAAAGCCTTTGGACAGGCTACAGGTACAAGAAACAATGCAGCTTCATACTATTCGGGCAAGTCGAACGTCGAGCGACTTGAGCGCAATTTTAAAGCGTCGGTGTTCAAAAAGAACAAGGAGGCACAGGAGGCGGCTAAGGTGGCGGAAGAAGCGGCTCGGGCGGCTGCAGCGGCAGCGGTACGTAAAACGTACACTACAGCCCCCAACAATGTTCGCCGGGCTGGAGCGAACCTGTTCCGGGCTGATGAATTTATAAAACAAATACAACCGCGTTACAAACAACCCGGAAAGGAAAGTGCCAACTTCAAGAAATACACGGCTGAGAAGACGGCTGCGCAGAATGTGATAAAAATCTACGAAAATCTATCAGCTGACCAGCCATCTGCTCTTATCAATGGGATACTGAGTGACAACTTTGAACAGGAATATAGAAGGTTTATACAAACACACGCGTCATATGCCACGTACCTCAAGACGGCCATAGATCAAGTCATCAAGAAGAAGATTGTGAGTATACCCAACCAGGCAAACGTCTGGCAAGATCTTTTGAACCAGAAGGCCGCTATTAATTCAGCACCGAACAAGAAGGCTTCTACAAAAACCTCAGCTAAAGGTAAGTAATGGCTCTGAATGCTGAGGGCCTTGCGAAACGCCGAGCCATGATCGCCAAGCGCAAGGGACGCAAGGCGAAGGCGACGTCTGTCAAACGTTCAAGGGTTGCCGCTCTCCCCAAGATCCCTCGTGTTATTTTGGATTTAAATTACGTGAATCCAATCACCCTTGAGTTTCCAAAGGGTGTTGTCATCTACGAGATTAAGAACAGGTTCACGGGTCGGAAGAATTACTATAATAAAGCTACTTTTGCCGCTATCATTAACCGATTTACCAATGATTACAATCTCATGCTCATGAATCCCAAGTCGCCCATCCCAGGCGCGCGGAACCCAGTGACTCGGAACCCTATTTACCCACGGAACGTCCGCCGCGTGACTGTCAAGGCCAAGGCAAAGACCCCGACCAAGTCAGCCGCCGCCCGAAAGATCCAGTCGGCAGTGCGCGCTCACCTTAAAAAGAAGAAAGCCGCTAAGAAATAGATATGGACCCCTATGAGGCTCTTGGGGTTCCGAGGGGCGCCTCTGATGAGGAAATCAAAAAAGCATATCGTAAGTTGGCCATTAAGCACCACCCTGACAAAGGTGGGGACCCAGAACAGTTCAAAAAGGTCCAAGGTGCTTACGATATTCTTTCCGATGCTGAAAAGCGTCAGAACTTTGACCGGTTCGGAACGGCTGACGGCCCACCTCAACAGGGATTCCCGGGAGGGTTCCCACCTGATATATTTGCCCAGATGTTTGGTGGAGGTGGGGGGAACCCGTTCGGGTTTCCACAAGGACCTCGCGGTCCTGTGAGACGATCCAATTTTGATCATGAATTGAGGGTCTCATTCGAAGAGTCATACAGGGGAACAACACGTCACATGCGTATAACACTGGACAAGACCTGTTTCAATTGTAAGAAAAAGTGTACCCAGTGTAATGGTCGTGGGGCTATTCAACACCAGATGGGCCCTATGATTATGAATCAGACGTGCGGTGTGTGTCGAGGTGAAGGTGGAGTAGCTCAAGGGTCTTGTGATCAGTGTCAAGGTGGGCGTAAAAAGGAAGTGCTCAATTTAGAACTAAAAATACCTCCTGGTGTGGAGGAAGGGAACGTACTCACGGGTCATGGGCTCGGAGAACAGCCACGGAACCCCGGGGAGGAACCTGGAGACGTTTTGTTTCATATCAAGGTTGACCAACACCCGGAGTTTATGCGTCAAGGACTTGATCTCATATTTCAGACCAAAATTAGTTTCGAAGACTCGGTCAACGGGAAGAAAATCACTGTCCCACACTTCGACGGACCTATAGACATAGACACGGCGGATTGGGGTGTTTTGGATCCTCGAGAGGACTATATCATACCATTCAAGGGGTTCAAGGTTGGGGACAAACAAGGCAGACTTCGAGTCTCATTCAACGTGATTTATCCTCACGCCAAAGCCAAGTTCACTCTGTCCCGGCTGACCGAGCAGCCAAAAGAATGATGGCCAAGATGGCTGACATGGAACTGATACTGGCCTGATCGATCACGAGGTGAATAGCCTCGTCAATATTAAGCTGAGCGTGGTGAAACACTACGTCATTCAGACCGCTTGGAATAACGCCGAGAGTAGCGCCCCGTACAATGTGTTTTTGAAGCCGAGCACCTGTTCGCAAAGTCTTTTGGGTCAAAGGGTGACGCTGGACTCTGCGAACGGCCACGAGTGTGCGAACACACGGCTTATTCATACCTACTATGGTCAAGGGTTTAATTTTTATATAGAACGCTCGCGAGGACAAAGGCGCTCAAAATGGGGAAGTTGGACGTGAGTACGTAGGCAAAGGGAGTTGTGAGTGTGATTAAAAGAGCTTCCCAGAGGGCGTCTGGCATAGTTACAATATGTCACTTGTCTTTAGGTGGAGTACGCCACAAATATCTGCGACCCGATCTTGCCCCGACCCTTGGGGGTCTCAGCCTCGCGCCCGAGGATACTGACGAAACACTCTTCGGGCTCGAACCCGACTTGGGAGACTCGCCAGCCTATTCCGAAAAGCGTCCCGGGCATCTTGATCAGTTCCCAGCCTATAGGCTTTTCGGGCTCTTCGCACGACTGGATACTGCCATCGGCACACATAACGTAGTGCTCACCCGCGATAGGCTCAGTCTCCAAAGTGGAGCCATAGTGATACGTCGAGGCTGTTCGCTCGAGACCCTCCGAGGGCTTGCGGAGCGGAAAGCCGTCCCAAGGTATCTTGAAGGTGATACCGGGTGTGATGAAGTCAATGAGCTCCATTTGCCTTTTGCTTTTCGAGCCGAGCCTCCTTAATACGGACGGCTTTCTTTGTGTAGATGGCGCGCTCACGGGCCTTGCGTGCTGACTCGCGCTTCTGTTCACGGCGTGTGGGCTCCTTTTCCATCTGGCTACTCAGGGTCTCACGGAGTCCCTTGCCTTCTACAAGACGCGTTTTTTCAGCGCCTATAGTAACAACCATGGAGCTTCAGTTCCTCAAAAAACAAACAAAGGCACACAAATACTTGCACACTTTGACAAAGGCCGAAATAGAAGAGATACTTGCGCCCCACGTCCCGCGTCTCAAGTCCCTTCATATATTTACAACTGAATTAGCACCTCCAGAAGTCTATGACGAATACATAGAGCTCAGAAGTCGAGTCATTGCACGCGCCCGTGCCGATCTCCAAGATGAATTGAAAAAGAAAATTAAAGTTCCGGAAGGTCACGAGTTTATTTTAAAACATTATCTGCTCTCACTTTAATGGAAGCCCCGGAGTGTCCCGTGTGTCTCGAACCCCTTGAAGGCACCATCGTGACGCTCGGATGTTGTCATAACCGCGTCCATATCCAGTGTTACGTGGATAAGTGCCCCTTTTGTCGCTCACAGCTCCCTCGACCCGAACACGTTGCTGTACCAGTACCTGTTCCAGTGGCGGTCGCCGTCCCTCCGCAGGCGACGCGAACACAGAAATTCATAATTGTCTTTCCCGCTATAGGAACACTTATGGCTGTAGGAATGATAATGGTCGTTATGAGTACATACACACACTAAACATCGTACTCGCGTGTTTCAAGCTCTTCCTCCTTTTCGATCCAAAATTTCAAAGCATTCTCACGCTTCTGCTCTTCTTCACGTTCCACCTGACGAGCATAAGCGTGCGTCAAGTCTCCAACACGGTCCCACATGATCCGACAAGCGGGGGTCTCATGGGACTCGTAGCAGACGTTATTTGCCTGCTGAACAGCCCTCTTAATGTCCTTTGGAGTGATTCTGCGGGGCAAGGGTTTCACGCACGCCAAGACGAGCATCCTGGTTACTTAGAGACGACACTTTTTATATGATAAAATGACGCCCGCACGTATCGTCCTCAAGGCGAGCGATGTGGCGGCAATTTTGGGTCGAAATCAGTACAAACCCCGTCAGGAGGTCTTGCAGGACCTGTGGAAGAAGTACAGTCCGGCAACATTCACGGGAAAGACCAAGAAGGACCGGGCCGAGGAGGCTTTGAGCGCTTCGACTGAAGCGCAGGCGACTCTTGCAAAGGCCCTTAACACGAGTGCCAAGGACTCGCTCGAGGTTCAGAAGATTTATAAGGAGGCGGTCCAAAAGGTCAAATCTGATACAAAATTGACAACGGCTCAAAAGGCTGAGGTTGCCGAGCACTTGCGGTCCCGCGTGTACACGACCCACGGGACCCGGTCAGAGGACAAGACGGCTGACAAAGTCACCACCCAAGAGAATGTCAAATGGGTCAAGGACAATTCGTTTTACAATTATGACGTGTGTGAGCTCGGAGACAGGAAGTTTGTTGTTACGGGCAAGATTGATCGTATCGAAGAGCGTCCGGACGGGTCCAAGGTTCTGGTCGAGATTAAGAACCGCACAAACCGTCTGTTTCGCCGGGTGGTCGAGTACGAGATGATACAGGTCCAAATGTATCTGCAAATGCTGGGTCTTGTACATGCAAAGCTCGTGGAGCAGTACAACACACAGGTTATGAGTCACGAGATTACTCGTGATGAGGAGATGTGGGCGAACGTTATTCAGCCTGGTCTCAAAGAGTTTTGTGAGGAACTCAATCAGTGTTTAGGGGAGTAGACCCTGTGCCTCCTGATCTATGTCTGATCCGACCTTTGTCTTTTTGAATATTTTGAGCGGAAACGTCTCAATACCCGTCACCCATTTAAAGACCTCTCCGAACGCAAGTGTTCCCGCAATGACTGCCCATACTGGTTGGCCTTTGAGGTACTTTTTGTGAATAAAGAAACCTACCGCAAAGGCGAACAAAGTTGTTACAATGCTCGCTGTATTCATACTGTTATTTGTTTATATTTTTACTCATCAGCGCCCGCCTCCGCCACCTCCACCAGCTCCACAAACAACGGCAAAATTACCTCCACAAGAACTTGCCATTGTTGCGTTCCAAACGTCACGACCGGCCGTACAATCACAAGTCACTCCCGCTGACGTAGATAGTGCTTGTACACAGGCTGTTCCGTTCCAATACTGATCATTTCCAGCATAAGAAAGTCCACAGCTGGTGCACACCTGGTTAGTCGCACACGGAACACATGTGCCATTGGTAAGAGTATAACCTGGATTGCACGAAACCACGCAAGTACCTGGATTACCCGCCTGATAAAGTTGACCGTTGACAAATACGTCACTTATGCACCCCTGTTGAGATGAAGAACCGTTTGATACGGCAGGGCATTGAGTACATTGCTGACACTCCCCCGAGGTTTGATAATATCCGGAACCGCAACTACAATACCCTGAATTTGGGGATCCAGGCATAGACGTCGAGTTGTCCGGACACTGTGTGCAAGGAGGCGCACCCGAAGAACCATCTGAAGAATATGTGTTTGCTGGACATATACCGGCATCTTGTACCGGGGTGGGTGAAGGAGCGGGAGCGTAGCTCGGTCCCGAATACGCCCCTGGGGTGCTAGGGGTTCCTGAAGGCGAAGGGGACTGGGACGGTGTGTTTGTTTTTGTTGAAGAAGGTGGGGGACTTCCGCCAATAATACCCGCCGCGTACAGGGACCCAATTATGATTGAAGCACATGCGCAAAGAACAAGAATAAGTATACCTACTGTCTTTGTCTTCATTCTACTCCTTGTTTATATTTTAGTTGCCCGGGCGGTCGAGACTCTCACTCCTGGTGAATAGACACCTTGCCCTTGAAGATGTCCTCCAGCGTCACCATAAACACCTCATCCTCGCCGCTCTCCGTCTCCTCGCAGCTCGTCAGCTCCCAGCCCTCACCCTCCACAAACTCCGTCACGACGCACTCGACGAAACGGACGCTCTTGTTCTGCTTGCCCTTGGACTTCAGGGACAGGGTCACCTTGCGACCCACCAGGGACTCGAACCAGTCCTCATACGTCTCCAGCTCATCCGCAATCTGATCGCGCTCCTTTGCCAACTCGAGAACAGCCTCAATCGCCTCCATTTGGTACTAAAAATATGTCCGCCCCTTTTAAGTCAGGATGAGCAACCTTGATGTCTTGGCGCTTTCAATTGCAGAAATCTTCGGAGACTTTGGCTTTAAGAGCTTTGCTCGGGGTGGAGGGGCTGCTGCGTTCGCTCAGGGCGGTCTCGGGTACGTCGCTGTGATTTACTTTTTGATCCGGAGTTTGCGGGTCGGAAACGTTCTTTATGTGAACGGTATGTGGGACGGTGTATCAGCCGTGCTCGAGACGATTGCGGCCTATGTCCTACTGGGAGAGAGACTCAACAGACCTATAGAATACTTGGGACTCTTGGCGATCATAGCGGGTATATTCATGTTACACGCACCCGAGGGGGCTATACCATATAACTAGAGCAGGTACACGGTCATTTCAAACCATTCGTCTTGAAGAGCCCTACACCTCTTGCCACCCTTGGCACTGTCTTTCCGCAGCGGGTACCGCGTCACAAACTCCCTGGGCGGCTCGTCATCCCACACGTATCTGTCTATTCTCCGGTCCGAGTAATAATCGCCGTAGTAGAACACCTGTTCCATATCGTCCGGGTGAGCCTCGTGCCACTTCATAAACCGGTACGTCTTTTCGAGGTCGATAAAGTCCTCAATCACGTCCCTGAATATCCTGGCACGCCACTTGGCTGGGAACTCGTCCGCAAACGCCTGAGCCTCCTCAAACACGTCATCGAGCGCCTGGCTAAACACCTCAGCACACTTGTGCTCATAGGCCTCCTCTTCCCACTCCTCCTTGACCTTGTGAAACCCGCGCCAATACACGGGCCGGCGGCACATAGGGCAAGAGGAGCCCGAAGAGCCCTTGAGGTACCATTGCTTAATACATCCTTTGCAGAAAACGTGACCGCAGCACAGTTTCTGGAAGGGACCAGTCTCGGCGTAGCACACACTACACTCCATTTTGCTTCTGGGTCCCTTACGAGATACCCAGAAAGTTTGGGCGGGACAAGACACGTTTTTTAAGTACACTCTTTGTTGTAACCTCCACACTGCGCGTTGTCCCACGTCGAACGGTCGTTACAATCACAGGGAGAAGATCCTGCTGGAGGAGGCGGTGGCGGTGGTGGAATGTAGACTGTCGTTCCTGCGACCGTGACTGAAGGTGGCACAGCGACAGGTCTGTCTTTGCACCTGTAATTATCACCTGAAGTGTCACAGTATCCCGAAGCGCACTCTGCATCCGTATTACAAATCGTATTGTTTGCACACAGGGGTGTTGAACAGGGCTTTGTTGTACGATCAGCAAAATCACACGTCCTTCCTCCGTTTGCAGCTTGGGTACTTACCACGTACGTCTGTACCCCGGCCCCGCCACACGGGCGCGAACACGAGGTCCATTGTCCGACACAGTCCACAGGGGGTGGGGGAGTAGGAGTTTGCACGGTCGCATAGGAAGGACCCGTATAAGCTGCTGGAGTCGGAGCCGGGACCGGAGCCGGGACTGGAGCTGGGCTAGGGGACTGCGAATCCGAGGGAGGACTTATGTCTATAACACCCGCAGCTATCAGAGACCCAACTATGATTGAAGCACATGCACAAAGTATTAGAATAATTATGAGTGGGCTCATAGTCTATAAATGCACTACATTTTTTCTTCGTTTCGTGTATGGACATTGCTCTCAGGTACGGGTTCTGGGTTTTCGGAGGGTACGTAAGAGATGTTATTGTAAGAGGTGAAAACACGTACAAAGACATAGATATAGGGTGTACATGGGAACAGATGAATTTAATTCCAAAATTCATAGAAGAATTGGGAGGTCAAGTCACTTACGATACGCTCCAAGTCACTGGTCGAACACAACACAGGCTTTTCCCATACGTTCGACGTATTTTAGAAGTGAAAACACAATTCGAGTCTATTGATCTCATTGTGTTTTCAAGTTTCAAGGACTTTTTGACCCACGATTGCATATCGTGTAATATGTTCTACAAGACGCGCGACGGACTTTTTATGAAGGGAGACAGAGACGTGGAGTACTATACGCAACTTACGCTTCAAAAGAAGTTTGTAATTTTCACGGAAAATCAATTCATTTTTGAAATGAGAGATAAACTCTTAGCCAAAGGGTGGTTAGAAGCTTGCAACGGCATACGATGAGGTTCCCGTTCCGGAGGGTGGTGGAGTGGTGACCTGTGGGGCACTACAGATTCCTCCCATAACAGCTCCGTTAGACAAGCCTGGGCAACAAAACGGCCGAGACGTTGTTGTTGCCTGACCTACAGGTACACACGCCGGGTTACACATACCCGTGGCGTCCACGCTCAGACCCGAGCAGCATGGTCCGAGTGCAGCGTTGCCCCCTGCTGGTGTACATGTGCTTCCTCCACTTCCGCTGCCGCTTCCACTTCCGCTGCCGCTTCCACTTCCGCTGCCGCTTCCACTTCCACTTCCGCTTCCACTTCCACTTCCGCTGCCGCTTCCACTGCCGCTTCCACTGCCGCTTCCACTTCCTCCACTGCTTCCTGAGGTTGAAGACGTCCCTGGAGACGGAGCTCCTGAAGGGCTCCCTGAAGACGGTGGTGGTGGAGGAGGTGAGCTCCCGTTGAAAACTCCAGCGGCGGCCAAAGCTCCGACTATGATTGAGGCGCATACGCAGATGACAACTATAAGTATACCTATAGTCTTTCCTTTCATTCTACTACCTAGTGAGATTTTTAACGAGATAAAAGACTCTTGGGTCTTAGTAAGGTATGGCGACCATCGTTGCCCCTCCTCGGGGCAGTAACTCGTACAGTTCCAACGCGTCGGGGCGGGAAGTTTCGCTGGACGATACATACACACCCGAACCACGCGTTTACAGTTCGGTTCAAGGAGGATAGTCCAACGGCCATCGTAGGGTTCAAGCACGTGGACCATGCACTCATAGTTGGAAAGATGATTGAAACATATTATGTAAAGCAAAAGGAGTGGCCAGACACGACGGGGCCACTCCTTTTACCAGCACCCCATGACGGAGACCTTGACTTTTTGTTTTTACGTAAATGGGACCTGAATGATCTTCAGGTGGAGTGTACAAAGAACTTTTTGAGTATGGTATCTGTAGACGATCTCGAACCTACAAGGAATGGGTTCAATTTTGATGGAAAATTAATGTCTTTTGATGCCCCTATGGAGTTTTACGCTACAAGACTCGAGGAGCTTTTAGAGGTTTAGCCTTGGTCCTGACACATACCCTGTCCGTTTCCAAAGTCCATACATGTCGAGTTACTATCACAGGGGTTGGGATCGCAAAAGTTCCGTGACGGGTTTGTTGTTTGAGAAGTTCCAGAGTAAGATTGAACACAGGTTCCTGGACACGGAATCTGTTGCGTCAAGGGTGGACAGTTCGCCCCATTTTGAGTAATAGTACGCGTCTGTGTAATCATTCCTCCGCTACACGGAAGAGTAGAAGGGTCAGGGCATCCAGGTGTCCATCCAGACACCTGACAATCTGTAGGAGGGGGTGGGTTATAGGTAGGAACTGTAACACCGTAAGTTTGTTGTAAATTTGTGTTTATTTGTTGTTGACTTAGAATACAAGAGTTTAGTCGGCGGTCGAGCTCCTGACCCGCGGGACACGTCACGCACGTTGGTGCGTTACACGAAACAGTCTGAGTCAGGGGTGGACACGCCGTCCCTCCGTTGGATGCTGGTGTTGTGACCGTTCGAGTCTGTGTTTTCGTCCCGGAGGTTCCACAATCGGTCGCCGAACAGCTTCCCGAGTCGGCCCAAGCAGAAACCGCACAGTTAACTGGTCCGGATACAGAGGCGTAGCTTGGACCCGAATATGCAGCAGGTGTTGGGGCAGGCACAGGAGCTGGAGCCGGGCTAGGAGACTGTGAATCAGAGGGTGGTGAAGAAGACGATCCACTTATGTCTATAACACCCGCCGCGATAAGGGACCCTACTATAATCATTGCACATCCAATGAGGATGAGAATAATTACAAGTGGATTCATATATATATTTGCTAGATTATTTAAAGCCACGCCTTTCCCCTGAGAACAGACTTGGCGTAGACGGCACACAAGCAAAAGTGGATATGGGGCCAATCAAGGACATCCATAGCATCCAGCTTGATGTTAAAAGGATTCTTGTTAATCTCAGTCATGAGTGTCGATGGCTTCTCTGGGCTCAGGGTCTCTGCGATATCACACATGTGTGAAAGCCACTTGACGTGGATTTCAGACGTGGGGTCAAACACCTTCACAAACTTTGACGTGTTGGACATTTTCTAATACGTAATTAATCTTTTTAAGCCAGCCCGCCACCGCACGCCCCACAGTACCCATCCGTCTTGCGGAAAAAGGCGAGCCAGATGATCAGGAGAATAAGGATGTACAGAACTGCGTTTTTCATTTACTATTCCTCAATATCTTCTTCTGACTCTTCATCGTCCTCGTCGTCGTCATTCTGAAACTCCTCCTCCTCATCCTCCTCGTCCTCCTCTGATGTGAAAAGGTCAGACTCCTCTTCGTCTTCATCATCCTCCTCTTCCTCCTCATCTGAAGGCACGTAATCATCGTCAGACTCCACTTTGACAAAACCATCATCGAGTGGGGCAAAACCAACATCACACTCGTCACTGGTTTTTAGGTATTCAGCTATAGACTCGTCATCAACCTCATACGTATCTTCCTCATAGCGCCAAATTTTATCATCAGATTCGGACAGGTACCTGATGGTGAAAATGACTCCATTCTCCTCGACAATCTTAGCAAGGAGAGGAACTGGCTTACGGGACCCAACATCCGTCCAAACACGGACGAGACTCATCTGTTGAACTCTGCTCTAAATGTTTTTATCTGGGTTTTACGCACCCTTTAGAGCTTGGCAATCGTGTTTGCCAGGAGCATCAGCCCCTTGGGCTTGCGTGGGCCGCGCTTCTTGCCCTTGTTCTTGCGTGCGCGACGCAGACCCTCACCCAGAGGGTTGGGCAGGTTCCACTGCATAACCTTGCGTGGGCGGCCAACTGGGCGCTTGGGCTTGTAGCCCTCCTCAAGCTCCACGATGAATGGCCGGCGCTTCACTGGGAGCACACGGACGCCACCTGCACGTGGCTTGTATGCACCACGAGCCTTGCCCGAGTTCTCACGCTCCTTGCGGTTGAACTTGGGGCGAATAGGGCTGGGGACCTTATTCTTGACGTACTTTGTAGCAACGGTCGACCCGGCTGGGTTCTTGTAGAACTTAGCCTTGGGGTTGTATGCAACACCCTTTTCCGTCTTGACGACGTACTTGCCCTGAGCGGTCCGGTAAATAACCCGGCGCTTAAAATTCATAAAATTCGTGGCTTCCATTTTTATTTTGTACTATTTCGCACGAAAATTAATTCACTTGGGGGTCATGGACCGGAGCATAGCGTCAATGCGGGCACCGGCACCAGCGGGCATCTTGGCGTGACGGCCGCGCTTGTGCATGATCTTCATCGCGGCCAGGCCCATAGGGCTGCCGGGGGTCACGATGTAGCGGCGACCCTTGACGGGGCGACCACGGCGCATCATGATCTTCATGCCCGCGAGGCCGATGGGGCTCACGCTGGCACCCATGGCAGCAACGCGCACGGGGCGTCCACGGCGCTTCATGATCTTCATGCCGGCCAGACCGATGGAGCCACCTGGCGTGATGATGTGGCGGTGCACCTTCATGGGGCGACCGCGGCGCATCATGATCTTCATACCCGCGAGGCCGATGGGGCTCGTGCTCGCCTTGGGGCTGGCGAACAGGCGAGCCAGGTCACCAGCCTTGACACCCGCGCGAGGGCCGCGAGCCTTGCCGGCGTTGACGCGGCGCTTGCGGGTCGCCTTGGGGCGGATGGCGGTGGGCACACGGGCACCGGAGTTGGTCAGGGTGCGCACGGTACCGCCTGGGCTCTTGACGTAGGCGGCCTTGGGGTTGTAGGCCATGCCCTTGCCCGTCTTGACGACGTACTTGCCGTTGGCAGTCATCATAATGACGCGGTGCTTCTTATTCATAAACTTGGTGGGAGCCTTGGGAACGGCGGGACGACCACGAGCCATAGTAGTTGGTACTATTACAATAGAAAAAATTCAGCACTTCCACTTGGAACCACAGCTCATGCAGGTGACGTAAGTCGTCATAGGCTCATCAGCACTCCGAGTCTGCAACTGATAGTAGGTCGTTTTGACCGACTTGCACTTACCGCACTTGAACTGCCCCACATAGTCCTGGTCCATCTGCGCCTTGGCTTGTTCCCTCTTGTTGTCCCTCTCCTTGAGAGCCATCATCGTCTTGGCACACGGCCCATCGGGCCACAGAACCTCGGCTGGGTACTTGGCTAGGTTCTTGACGTCCAACTCCTTTGTTCTGAGTCGATAGGCGAGCTGATTCACGAGGTTGAGCTTGACTTGAACCTTGTCCCCATCGACCTCGGTGGTCAGGGATACGGCATGGTTCGGCCGCCGAAGCTCTGTTGTGAGCCAATTAACCTTGGTCTTGTACATCTTACGAAACTTGGGGTTTTCCCAAGACGGCGCTTCGTTGATGTTGCGAGCCGTTCTGACTGCCCAATTGAGCGTGCTGATTTCTGCATTCTTTGATGGTGCACCTGGAGCTATGAGGTCCGCGAAAAGCTGACGCGTGTACTCACGCAAAGGGTGATTCATGAAGACCAAGTACGCAGTACTTGTGATAGTAACGTATCTACTGTTTAAGCAGCCCCCTTGGCCTGGGTAGGACACGTTTTTTAAAGACACCCCTCGCTTTTAAAAACATGTATCCAAAGGTTGCGTGTACAGCGCACCGCCGAGATTTCACCTTTAATACGTGTCAGAGATGTGCCGAGCGCAATTTAATTCGTGAATTGATGCTTGAGGCGGGACGTCAGGGGGTTCACTCCTGGTGTCTGGCCCGATGGATTCATAGAAAGTATGGAGACCTCATAGTTGTTCGAAGACTTGGAAACGGGGACATGGGTACGTCCTTACCCTGTGTCGTGTGTCGCAAAGTCCTAGACAGAATGTCTATCCAGTGGAGGGCTCATATAGGCTCAAAGTGGGTCCGAAGTACAGACCCTGATCTCCCCGAGTCACGACCGACCCATAGACAGAGTCAGTCGTGGAAATAAATATTTGTATGAAATAATGAAGACTGTTCAGTCTCTGATGAGCATCGGTCTCGGGTTTGCACTTGCTTGGGGAATTCTCACATTTTTTCCCCAACGCCAAGTTTCGACTTTTACCCTGGATCCATGGCCGGTCGACGTTGACAACTCGAACTTGGCGCTGGTCGGTGTAGGTCTCTCAACACAAGTGCCCAAGCCAAGCGTTATGGACCCAGCGTCTCCGAGTACCAAGCCAAAGATGGTTATACTCAGCCCTGCTTCCCCGATGAAGAGCCCAGTTGCCTCGTCTCCCGCACCTATGGTGACAGCAAGCCCCGTTCCACAGCCGCCAGTGACAGCAAGCCCTATGACGATGACGGGGCCTTCTCCTTCCGTTTAATTCCAAGAGCATTTTCAAGTGTTGATGTTGCTCGACTCAAAGGCTTGGTCCGTTTCAGACGAAGCGTATCAGTTTCTGTTGAGGAATTCTCAATTGCCATGAGCTTTCCTGAATTTTGAGCCTGTTTTGACGAGGTTCCAGTCTTCGTACTTACTGCACCGTCTCCACCTGACGTTGCAAAGTACAACTTTTCAAAAGGGTAATGAATACGAGGAGGTTCTACGAGACCTCCGTACCCTCGAAACTCTTCGATTGTCATGGACCCACCGAAACACTTGAGGGCTTGACGCTTGGGTGCGGGCCACAAGGACTCGTAGCGGCCTATGGAACGCCGACGCATCATGGCCAAAAAGGACTGGATCTCCCCGGACCGTGAAGTCCCCATATCTATGGCGTACGCCTTGGCACATTGCCACGAGCAAAAGTTCCCTATACACGAAAACTTGTCTAATTTTGAGTCATATTTGACTGGAAGGTGAATAGGAGGGTCTATGGGCAAAGCGTGAATGCACCACCAGCAAACTAGGAAAGGGTCTTCAGACCCTTTTTGCCCTGCGGGTGCCACAAAGTCCTTCGGACTTTGGCTCATTAAACTTAAAAAACTAAAAATCTTTAATAATAGATGCTTTTGTCAATTGACTGTGGAATTAAGAACCTTGCAATGTGTCTAATTGATCCTTTGACGAAAAAGATTCACCAATGGGACGTCTCGGGTGTTCCCCCAAAGCATGCAGATGGTATCTTTCCGTGTATGGTCAAGCACCTCAATAGCAAACCCTGGGTCCTCGAGGCCAAGACGGTCCTGATCGAGAAACAACCCGATAGGAACCGTGGTATGAAAGGTATTGAAAACTTACTTCATACGTACTTTTTGGTCAAGGAGAAGGACGTCATTATCTGGGACGCGCGTCACAAGATTCCTGACCACGCGGGGGCGGGAAAAGCCATGTACGCAAAGCGCAAGAAGGCCTCCGTCGAGCGTGCCCGTACATTCATAGCGGGCGCTGGCCCCAATGAAAACTGGGTCAAGTTCTTTGACAGCCACAAAAAGAAGGATGATCTGGCCGATACGGTCATGCAAGCTCTCAGTTTCATCGAAAAGCGGCCGTCTGATGAAGCCCCTAAAAAGGTCAAGAAAGCCGTCCCACGCAAACCCACAGATAATCAGACCCGTACAAAGTATTCAAAGGCGAATCTTGCGTGGCTCGTCAAGACAGGAGCCAAACAGGATGCGCGGTTCAAAAAGGACCTGGCGCGGTACTACAATTCAATTGATGAGCTTATTTTTGATTTTTCGCTCAAGTCACCCGCGGTTTGAAAGTCGGAGACTTTCAAATCAACATGAGCTTCTGGTGACCCACGCGAATCTTGGTGTCCACGTGGATGGTCTGACCGGCAGCCTGCAAGGCCCGGCAAAACGACACATCCTCGCTATTCATATCCACGAGCGGGCCCACGGTCTGCAAGTCGGAGTGGAACCAGGGATACTTGAGGTTCTCAACAACACCCTTGCGAATCATCATCCAGCCCATCCCCGTGTATGCAACAGGAAGGTACTGGGGTGCACCCACCACATCCTCCGGGCGCATAAACTTGAAGGTTCCAGACTTCAAAAAGAAGTCCTCGTTCCACTCCTTGACGGTCGCAAAGTGCTGGAGGTCCTCCATCATGTACATTCCGGCCGTCACGTCGTGTGGGCTCTCCAAAAGGGCGAAAAAATCCTCGGGCTTGAACACGATATCCGAGTCGATCCACATCATGACGTCATAGTCAATGGACCCCTGAAACGGCTTCTGGTCAGGACCCTTGAGCACATCACCACCCAAGCACTTGGCCCGAGCGAAGTGAACAACGCTCGAGTACTGCTGAGAAATCATCACCTGGTGTCCGCGGCTCGAAGCCTGCATCAGAAGGTCCGACCAGGCCAAGAGAAACTCGCGCGAGTACGTACGACCGGGCATGCAAAAGATAACCTTGACCATTTTTGTAATTCAACACTTTGTGTCTTTAACTCTTTTTGCAAAGAGTGTCAGTAAACTTGGACCAGTCAGTCCCATATTTCGTGGCACAATCCTCACTTGCCTTTTTCCCAAGGATGGAGCCTGACGGGAGCTGAGCCGCTGGAGGCAGGGCGACGGGGCTCGGGCTCGACACGGGATCCCCGTAACTCGTCTGCCGAGTCTTCATATACACGAGGACCAAAAGGACAACCAACAAAAGTCCAATGACAATCTCCTTGCCGCCGAACTTCATTTCTAATAAACTTATATTTTTTTTCCGTGGTGAAAGTATATGGATCCTCCTTTCCCTTTTGCACCCATAAGGGAAGACTTCTGTGCTCTTGGCATAGGTGACTGCGGATCCAAGTCGTCGTCCAAGTCAACCATCGATACCGAGACTCTCAACAAGTCCGTGTCGAACTTTCTGAGTTCTCAGGCGTCGTCCGCAACCGCCTCTGCCACCAATCTTAACGACATGAAAATCCATATCGATAAGCTCTCGGGTGGTTGTGATATCGACGCGAGTCAGCACATCAACTCGTCAGTCAAAGCGCTTGCCAGTATCGACAGTGTAAGCACAAAGGACCTTCAGGACACGATCAAGAATTCAGCAAATGCACAGATTGACCAGGCAGCAGCGGCAAAGACGGGGTTTTTCGCAACTGGATCCGCATCGGCTTCGACTGTTTCTGATTACAAAAACAAGGTTTCGAATATCATCGAGAAGAATATCACAGACCAGAAAAAGGCAGATGCATTTGCATCGGTCTATAACAAGAACACCAATGAATTGAATATCGGAGAGTGTGGCGACGGGCCATTTGCTCTGAGTTCGGCAAAGTTGAATGCGTCCCAGAATATTCAGAGTGACCTGGTTGCGCAGGCCATTGTGAAAAGTATAAGTAACGATCTTCAGAAACTCGATTCGACAAACACAACGGATACGAGCGTGAAGCAGACGACCGATACCAAGACGGGAGGTCTCGAGGATGTTATTGCCTCGATCTTTGCCGGCCTTCAGGGTATTTATGGTATCGTCGCTATCGTCTGTATCTGCATTTGCTTGGCGGTCCTCGCGTTTGCTTTGAGCCCTGCGGGTCAAAAGGCAACGACAAACGCCTCGGGTGCTGCAGCGAAAAAGCTTGGTTAAGAACCAGCGGTCGAAAGTCGAGCCAAAATAGCGTTCGCACCTGAAGACCCACCGGAGTCTCCACCCATCGCGAACAGGATTATGACGCAACATATAAGAATAAGGAAAACACACCCTCCAATTGCTCCATACTGTTTTGTGTTTGTATCCAAAACGTTTGCAACAGTTGGATTTGTTATGAGAAGTGTAGACCCGTCAGACCCTTTCGTCACGGGAGGGCCACCGCCCCCGTCTCCTCCCCCACCTCCTCCCCCGCCCCCCGATGACCCCGGGGACCCGGCCGCATTTATGTCTTGAATAGTACACCCGGCGTTCAAATTACCACCAGACATTTGACCAATATTCACTTGCTGAAAACAAGCGTTGATCTTGTCAGAACACAGATTGGGCTGGTCGGCGGCGGGCTGTGAGATGTACTGTCCGGCACTCCCCGTCTTTGCCTTTGTACACTCATCACAAGCACAAAAAGGCTTCAGAGACGCCGTTAAGAACGTTGCTCCGAGAGACTTGTACTTTCCAACTTTGTCAGCTATAGTCTTGCATCCAGGAAGGTTGGGAGATGCCAAGCACTCATCTACTGATCGATTTGTAGCGTTGTAACACGCACATGCTTCCGAGTTGGGATTCGTGCCACACGCCAAGTTGATCATCTGGTTCGCCATGTTCTTCTCACTGTCAGACCCCGTCTTGAACACCTGATTAATTGCATTCACGCACCGGGTATCTGTTGTCCAGTCCGAGATGTTTGGTGGGGTACACAGACCCATCTTGACCGTGTTGTACGAGTGAGAGCCCGCGCTCGTTGGTTGGAGCCATTGGACGCACTCGGTTTTATCAATGTTCGACCAGTTTGCACAGTAATCGTTTTTGGCCTGTTCCCATGAGGCTTCAGTCAACAACTGCCTTCCTTTACTGTCATTGAATGTTCCTTGTGAAATAAGACTCGGCCAGTTTAGTCCGCTGTATTTGCACTGAGCGTATACCCCGTCACCTCGGCCGCCTTGGGGTGTAGGAACGTATAATCCGTCTGTCGGAGTACCCAGGTCCAACACACACATGCTCAAATCAAATGACTCGGGGCACCCGTTACAGCACGTGTATGAGCCATTGAACCCGTTGTTCCAACCGCTCCAGCCACCGTACCCGTTGAAGCCTCCACACGAGCCTCGCCCGTTTGTGTTTGGGGTCTTGGGTTGGCGCGCCCCGTTATTGTTCGCAAATGTGTTCGGGTCTTGACTTCCACCTCCGCAACACCCGCCGACCTGTAAAGGGTTTCCTTGATATGCCCCGTTCCCCAGAGGCTGCTGGCGCGTCTTGCGATACAGTTGACCGTCCGGAACCCATGAATGTGTAGAGCTGAAATTCGTGCCTGCATACGTTTCACATCGAGATTGACTTGTTGAGAAAACGAAACCGTCACAATTCGTGTCGGAATCACACACTGCAAAGCATTTCTTCACATCTGTGATCCCCTCCATGCTGTTTTTTAGGCTTGTCCGCCTGTCAGGCCATACACCCGTCTGTACAAGTTGATAATTTTGTGATGGGTTATAAGCCATTCCTACTATTTCTCTGATAAAAATATTCGGGCCTGAGAGAAATATATGAAAGCAACGGTCGTAACTCCGTACTATGATTGGGACGGGCGGAAGTACATGGAACTGAACCTGGAAGGTTCAGGGGTCCTCCGTGTCAAAATCCCCTTTCGGTACGGTCGGGTCATGTGTCGCATCGAAGGTCTCAGGACCGTCCAGGAACTTCAAAAGGGTGAAGAGGTCGAAGTTACTTTAGAAAAAAGGACTTGGGACGGCTTAGAACATTGGATATTAAGTAGTATCAAGACGGATGCTGTGT
>Ga0208872_1000506_pt1 | contig 28218 bp, 18 predicted proteins | sample CryBogCBH12Aug08_FD_185508 | JGI IMG/M metagenome (GOLD analysis project Ga0208872, IMG submission 185508) | Freshwater microbial communities from Crystal Bog, Wisconsin, USA - CBH12Aug08 (SPAdes) | ecosystem: Environmental > Aquatic > Freshwater > Lake | place: Crystal Bog, Wisconsin, USA...
GCCTCACTTTCTTTTATTTTTTCTTCCGCTTTCTTTTCTAAAGTAATATTTCTGATAAAAACATAAATGCCTTTATCGGTAGGATAAACATGATTTTCCTGCCATAAATCCAGCGGGGCAAAATAATCCACATTATGTACATACACTTTTTCATCCATTGCTTTGTGTAAAGCTTTATAGGTTTCAGAACCTATAGCCTCCGGAAATAAGTCCCACACCATTTTCCCAATCAGGGATTCAGGGGCTTTATTAATTAATATACCAGCCTGTTTATTGGCATAGGTATAACACCAGTTGCTGTCCAGTGAAATCACCCCATCCGTAATATAATCAAATACACTATATAGTTCACGGTTACTGCGAATCAATTCTTCTTTCAGGCGGTGGATTACTTTTTCTGCATCAATGCCTTCAAAAGATCCTGCCTCAGTGCTTTTTGTTGGATTATTTTGAATTTCTTCCTTTCGGATGGTTTGAACATACCCCGTTATTTCATTTTCTGCATTACGGATAGCAGTAGTTGAGAGGAATACCTGGAAAAAAAAGCCATCCTTTCTGTGAAGAATTGCCGGTTCTTTCATACCTGAACGGTCCTCTACCGGTAATAACACCAGGTTTTCATTATCCCTTAAAATTTCAGTTTCATTAAACAGTACAGCATAATTTTTTCCTATCAGTTCTCTGCCGGTATATCCGGTTAATCCATACAATGAATCATCTGTTCCGGTAATAGTACCGGAAAGGTCTAACATTAAAACAGATACCGCCTGGTTATTCATTCAAGCTCTTTTTTATTCGGATATTGTATTAATTATCAAATTATTGTTACAGACTGCTTATGATTTTTTTAATACGAGGGGGTTATGAAGTTAAATAAAAAACAGAATGTTTCAATTATCTTTTCTACTTACAAGCTACTAAAAATGAACTGGATAATTTCAATCGATTGCACAATCGATTGAAATAGAATTATTTAAAAATACCCGTGAAATTTATATTGAGACATACCCTCCGGTACTATTATTGAACAGGTAAGAAACATGAATTTTAAAAGAAAGATTCAGTGATATAGGATAAAAATTAAATCCACCGGAGTAAATGTTTACCAGCCAATTCAATAAATTCTTTTATTTGCAGTTATGAAGAAAACAGCAAAAACGAATATTTTTCTGGAAATATTTGCCAGAATATGGGCCTTTTGGGCATTAGCATTATTTATAATTACCTTTTTTATCATTTATATTCCATCCATTCTATGTTACCTGATACCTGGAAAAAAAGGGCAAAGATTGTTTTTAGACATTGCCAAAATATGGATGGAAAGCTGGCTGCTTTGCCTGGGCTGCCCCATAAAAGTTAAAGGGCAGGAAAATTTTGAACAAGGAAAAGCGTATATCGTAACCAGTAATCACAATGCACTGCTGGATCCACCCTTATCCTCTCCCTTTATACCGGGGGCTAATAAAACTATTGCCAAAACCTCATTTGCCAAAATACCCTTATTTGGACTCTATTACAGAAAGGGCTCTGTATTGGTAGACAGAGACAGTGATGCCAGCAGGCGTAAAAGTTTTGAAGACATGAAAAAAACTTTGCAGCAGGGTATGCATATGTGTATTTATCCCGAAGGGACCAGGAACCGCACAGACCAGCCCCTGAAAAGGTTTTATAGCGGTGCCTTTAAACTGGCTGTTGATACAAAAACTGATATAATACCTGCCATTATTTTAAATACCAAAAAAGCGATGCCGGTTAATAAGAAATTCTATCTGGTACCTAAAAAGCTGGAAATCCATTTTCTTCCTCCTGTTTCTTCAGAAGGGCTGACTTCAGATCAGTTAAAGAATAAGGTATTTCAGATCATGTGGGATTATTATACCATCCATCAATAACTGTAATTGGAATAAGTACGGCTTCTGTTAATTCGAAGGTCACGCAATATCCCTGATTTTGGATTTATGGTAATACTGAAAGACCGGTATAAGCCAATAGGGGTAACATTTACTGCCAGTTGCCAGCAATGCATTTCACGGGTAACAAACATACTGAACTGCTGCAGTTTACCTGAAGTAAAATCAAAATAGCCATTGCCCCCCATTTTCCATTTGGGTGTAAGACTAAAATCACCGGTAAAATTTACACTGGAAGTAATGGTTGAATAATAGGAGTACGCGCCGGTACTGTCTGACCGGAAACTTTTACTGTAATTTAAAGAATACGAGATATTGACGGTCCATGGAATATTAAAATCTGTATATTCTGCGGGGTTTGACCTTGCAAACTGCAATTGCCGTTGCTGCTCATCCGGTGTCATAAAAGGATCTACCTGCAGCCTGTCTTTATCCTGTTTGGGATCAATAGATTTACTTTTGAAAGAAGTGGACAATGCAATACTTGCATTGGTAATCCTGCCGAGTTGTCCGTTCTTAATCATCAGATCCTGGACCCGGATACCGTATTTATTAACAGCATAAGGGTCTAAAGTAGCATTGGCAGTAATATTCACTTTCTGCCATAAGGTACTTCTTGCATAAATACTGAATGTACTGAGTGGAAAACTGTCAGCCAGTAAATTATATGCCCCGCTGAATCCAAAGCCATCAATCAGTTTTACCTTTTTTATGCCGGTGGATGTTGTATCATTTTTATTCCTCACTTTCATTTCCAGTAAATTATCCACTCCAAAACTGACACTCCCTGAAGCACCCGGTGAAAAACCTCCGGGCACTACCCCATCAAACTCTGAAAACAATTGTGTATGGCCAAGCGCATCTACCTGCACATTCTTATAATATTTACTGCTCATATCCGGAGAATACGAGAAACCGATTGTAGGCCTCATTTCGTGCCTGATGCCTAAAATTCTATGAGAACTGTCGAATTTTAAAGTACCGAATACCCTGGTATTTGCACTGATACCAAAACTTACCTGACGGGTGGTAAATAACCCCCTTAAAATATTAGTATCCACTTTACCCTTGGCACTATCCCAGCTCCTGATAATTTTCTGGGCCAGCCAGTGTTCCTGGTAGGATACTGATGGAGAAAACGTAAATGGTCCCACCGGAGGCAAAGTTAGCGTTATAGGTATACTATGAGAAATACCCCATTGTGCCGTATCCAATATTTTTTTAAATGTATTATTGGCGGTATCATAGAAATTAAACTGGTTCTGGAAGTTACCGCTATACCCGATACCAATGCTCTGCCACCATTTGGGAGTACCTACTTTTTCCTTTTGCTGAAAAGGATAGATCGTAACCATATTAAAAGAAGCATTGGGCAGACTTAATGAAACCAGATGGGTATTATTATTCTGCGTATGGTTCAAGTTTAAGGATAAATTGGCTTTACCATTAAAATCTTTACTGTAACTGATAGAAGAACTCAGGTTATTCTGAAAGTTCATCATCGGATTATTAGCTACCAGACTATTATAACGGGTACTGCCATAATTTACATTAGCTGAAAAATTAGTACCCGGCCTGGCCCTGTTATCCATGCTGTGGGTCCAGTTAATCATAAAGGTTTTAGAGACTGTAAACTCATTCTTTTGAACCGTATAACCTGTATTTAATGCTTTGGTATTCTGAAAAGTGATATTAAATGCACCGGTATATTTATAACGAACCATGTATTTGGGGTTAACACTAAGCGTCCAGCCTCCATAAGAATAAATATTCGCCCTGGTAATTACATCCCAGTTATCATTTACTACTTTATAAAAGCCTAAACCTTCCAAACCAAAACCATAACTATCATTACTGGTAAAAGCAGGTGGAAGTAATCCGGAATGCCTGCCCTGGGATAAAGGGAATATTCCAAAAGGAATTGCAATTGGAATTGGTACGCCTTCAAATTCCGGAAATGCAGGGCCACTGTAAGCATATTTACCATTGATCAGTTTAACTTTTTTGGTACGGAATGCAAAATGCGGTGTATCCAGGTTACAGGTAGTAATCAGTGCACTTTTGGCATAAAACACATCTTTCGTCTGTTTTTTAAGCACTTCAGCATTTACATACAATTCACCTTCATTAAAATAAGTGTTTTTAGTAAGCCCTTTCAGGTTTTTCATACTGAATGAAATGGTATCACTGATAGATTTCATTTGCCCCTGTACCAGCTGGGCTTTATTCAGAGAATTCTTGGTACTATCTGTTGTGCCGCCATAAGCATCGATGATTTCAGTCTCCGAGTTGTACCGGATAGTTCCTGCATCCAGTACCACATCTTTATGCTTCATATTGGAATTGCCGTAAAGGAGGAATTCTTTGGTAGGTATGATCATTACACCAGAATCTTTGGCAGTATAAGATACTGGCGCATCCAGAGAATCCTTCGATGCATGCAGGGTATCGATGGTTGATTTTATGGAATCCTTGCTTAAAGAACTGGTATCTGTTGCCCTTACTGTATCTTTAACTACAGGTTTCACACGCTTTTTTTTGGAGGGAATAGTATCAGAAAAAGAAGTTAAAGCTGATAAATACACTTTTTTATTTCTGCTCCATCCATTTATTTGCAATAAAAATAAAGACAGGATTATTATTAGAATAATACCTGAACCAGTTTTTACGTTAAGTTTATATTTAATAGTCATCTTAGATAAAGCAAAAATAGGGCTTAGATGAATATACATTTTTATTGAAGTACCCCTTTAACGAATTGATATGAAGTTTATTATTGTTGTTGTTCCGGTTTTGTTAATTCTTTGTATACAAAATGTGTTTGCATTTAACCAGGCGGACAGTAGCCGGCATGGGCAGCAAAAGCATTCACTGCATAAAGTGGTGATTGATGCCGGGCATGGGGGAAAGGACTACGGAACATCCGGAAAAATGTCGCACGAAAAAGATGTTGCCCTCGCTGTGGCATTAAAACTGGAAAAAACCATAAATGAAAGCCTCCCCGAACTGGAAGTATACATGACCAGGACCACAGATGTATTTGACCATGTAACGATTAAAGCTAAAAAAGCAAATGCTGTAAAAGGAGATTTATTTATTTCTATCCACTGTAATGAAGCCCCGGCAATTCATCACAGCGAAATTATTGGGTACCACACCAAAACCTATAAGAAAAAAGGAAAAAAGTATACCAAACAGGTGCCTGAATATAAAACATGGACCACTCCCAGTTTGGTAAAAGGTACAGAAACCTATTTATGGGGTGTGGCTAAAACAGGGCAGAAAGAAGAAGCATTGATTGAAAATGGTTTTTTTGCACTGGATAGTGCCAATGATAAGGAACTTAGTAATTTTGACCCGAATGATCCGACACAGCGCGTATCTATCTCCCTGCGCGTACAGCAATATGCCGAAAGAAGCCGTAATCTGGCTTTAACAGTAGAGGATGAATTTGTTAAGTCTGGCCGAAACAGCAGAGGAGCCAAACAAAGGGACGAGAAAGGGATTTGGGTATTACAGGCAGTAAATATGCCAGCCATACTGATAGAAATAGGATTTTTGTCGAACCCTGAAGAAGAAGAATACCTGAATAGCGACCAGGGGCAGCAGGAAGTTTGTGATGGTATTGTACGGGCTTTAAAACGGTATAAATACTCTTTGGATAATAAGATGTCGGGCAACAATTAAAACTTTTTTCTTGCATATCAGGGAAGAAATATTAGCTGAGCACAGCAAAGCACAGTCCATGAAAATTGCTGCATTTGCCTGCAGTTCCCCTAAAAATTTCAAAGAATTAATGCATTGCTTTCAGGATCCCGAATACAGAGTGGCACAAAGGGCAGCCTGGAGTGTTTGCCATGCCGTACAGTTAAAGCCTGAAATGATACAGCCTTACCTCAGTATGCTGGCAGATCAGCTGGACAGGTCAGATGTGCATCCTGCGGTTATCAGAAATTCTATACGCATCCTGGAAGAACTGGAAATACCTGAAGCTTTGCACGGGAAAGTAATGAATGCCTGTTTCAGATTTATTGAAACACCTGCTACTCCAGTGGCCATCAAAGCTTTTTCATTAACTACCCTGCATCATTTATCCCGACTCTATCCTGATATCAGGCATGAACTGAAACTGCTGATTGAAGACAACTGGGAACATGAAACTGCCGCGTTTCGTTCCAGGGGAAGAAAAATACTGAAGGATTATTCTGCTTTTAAGAGCTCCTCATAGTCAAATGGCAACCTGACAAACACATTTTGCCAGCCCCAAAAACCATCTACAAAAATATTAGAGGTTTCCAGGTACCTGCCATTAGGCTGTATCATAATCTTATTCGTGTCCAGAGTGGAGATGAAAGAAGTCTGCTTTTGTAAAGCATAGGTTTCATATCCTATTGAATGTAAATATTCAAACGGAAGGTATCCGTTTTTATAGGTTACCTGAACAGGGTCTTTAGAGGCAAAATAAACCAGGTTATCATCGGTATCTACTTTCAATAATTCAGCCGGTTTAAGAGCCTGTTTGGATACCATCACCTTATAAGATGAATGCAACTTATCAGTATCATTTATAAATGCCGGAAGGTATTGTGAAAGGATTTCATAATTTTTAAACCCTGTTATTCCGGCAGGATCTATCCGTATAACTGGTTTTAATACAAAACCTTCCGATTCAAGATTGTTTTTGTAGAGACTGCGCATAAAATGCAATAAAGAACCTTTATAAAGCCCCAACCTGTTTTCCCTCCATTTGGCCTGTAATTCTGCACTTTTAGAACTTAAAGGTTTATAAAAAACCTGTTTATCGAAACTGATCGTTTTTTCTTCCTGTACAAATTCTGTCAGGCATATATTTATCAGATAACCCAGGGTTTCATTGATAATATGGATCTGGTCAACCGCCCTGATGGTTAATTTATGATGCAGGGAATCCAAATAAAACCGCAGAACTTCAGGATTCAGGACTTCACTTTCCGAATTTTTGGTATCCCCTATAAAATCGGTCATAAAAACATTGGACCAACGCTTCAGGTTAAATTGAATAAGCTTGTCTGGCTGAATCAGGGATGAATCAATTTTAGTTTTTTCCAGTTCAAATTTAATATTATGGCCAATATCATCCGGTCCAAACCTGAAAATCAGTTTTTCAAACCCGTATTTAACCACTACTATATCAAAATACTTTTCAGAGATATTAAACAATGTAAAATTTCCAAGGGAGTCTGTAATGCTATATTTCTGCGTATTATTAATAAATACATACACATCAGCAATACCTGCTGGATTATCAACAGAGGCTACTTTTCCTTTTATAGAATATGCTTTAGATGCTGTTGCAGAAAACAGGCAAAAGCAAATCATTATATAAAAACGGAATATCTTCATTGCTAATACAGCATTCTTACTTTGATGGTAGATTTCACTTCTCTTAATAATTCAAGAGCCTGTTTAGATAATTGTTTATCAACATCCAGTACCACATACCCAATATCTTCATTTGTTTTCAGATACTGCCCTACAATATTAATATGATATTTTGATAATTCAGAATTTATTGCACTCAGTACACCCGGTACATTGGCATGGATATGTAAAATCCGGTGAGCTCCTTCTACTGCCGGTAAAGAAATGGCCGGTACAGTCTGTGATCCGTAGGTAATCCCTTTTTCCAGGTAATTAAATAATTTAATACTTACATCTTCTCCAATATTTTGCTGGGCTTCTTCTGTAGAACCTCCAATATGCGGGGTTAAAATCACATTAGAAAGTCCCTGCAAAGGAGTTTTAAAGGTATCCCCATTTTTCTCAGGCTCCCATGGAAAAACATCAATAGCCGCTCCACTCAGGCTACCATCTGCAAGCGATTTAGAAAGGGCATCCAGGTCTACTACCTCACCCCTGGCATAATTAATCAGTATCGCACCCTTTTTTAAATATTTCAGGTTATTTTTATTAATAAGGTTTTTGGTCTGTGCAGTTTCAGGAACATGTAAAGAAACCACATCAGCCAATGTCAGTAACTCTTTCATTGTTTTACAGGAACTGGCATTACCCAATGGAAGTTTTGTTTCAATATCATAAAAAACCACTTTCATACCCAGTGATTCGGCCAGTACACTTACCTGAGAACCTATATTTCCATAACCGATCAGCCCTAAAGTTTTACCCCTTAATTCAAAACTGCCTTTGGCATCCTTTAACCAAATACCTTCATGTGCTGCTTTATTTTTATCAGGAATTCTTCTGATCAGCATAATAATTAAACCTATTACCAGCTCGGCAACACTCCTGGTATTACTGTAGGGGGCATTAAATACCACTACCCCATTTTTGGTGGCTGCTTTAAGGTTAACCTGATTAACACCTATACAGAAACAACCAATAGCCTGTAACTTTTTGGCGGCTGCCAGCACTTTTTCTGTTATCATGGACTTGGAGCGTATCCCCAGCAGATGTACATCTTTTACAGCTTCTATTAACTCATCTTCCGTTAATGCCCCACCTATTTTATTGACATTTACATAGCCATTCTGTTTAAATAACTGAACAGCTTTATCACTAATGTTTTCAAGAAATAAAATATTTATTTTCTCTTTTGGATAACTGGTTTCCTGCGTATTCATATTCTGCGAAAATAAATGTTATTTTAAAAGTAAACTATGATTAATTTTTCCCCCATCCGGTGTTAATATTTTATTAAGGCGCAGAATCTTATATATTTGCCGCGTTTAAAAAAATATAGTCAGCATGCAGCGTATCGTAAATGTGATCTTCCTTTCATTGGTCTTTTGTTCCTGTCATTCCCAGCAACAGCCCGCAATACATTCAGATTCCACTTTAAAAAAAGATTCACAGAATAAAACCGTTTCCCAATCGGCCAAAGACCGTTATGCGGAAGCCATTGACCCATTATATAAAAAATTATTATTACAGAAAGGATTTAATGGCAGTATTTTAATGGCCAAATATGGAGAAATTGTTTTTGAGGATTATCATGGTTATTCCAATGTAAAAACAAAAGAACCCCTTACGGCCAATACTCCGATTCACCTTGCATCCATTTCCAAAACATTTACCGGTATGACAGTTTTGCATTTATGGGAGCAGGGCCGTATCTCACTGGATGAAAATGTACAGCATTATTTTCCAAATTTTCCTTATGCTAATATTACCATCCGTTCTTTATTATCTCATCAAAGCGGATTGCCCAAATATGAATATTTTATGGACGGGCATAAATTTGAAACTTATTATGTACTGAATAAAAAAGGCAAAAAGGTTAAGCGAACCAGAACTTTGAAAGATCCGAATGTGCCCGAAGTGAAGGGTCTGATCACCAATGAAATGGTGATGCAGTTTATGATTGATCATAAACCACCTGTTCAGTTTGCACCCAATAAAAGGTTTAATTACTGCAATACCAATTTTGCTATTCTTGCATTGATTGTGGAAAAAATAACGCATATTCCTTTTCCAAAATATATGAAGGATAGTGTATTTACACCCCTTGGGTTGAAAAACACTTTTATTTTCAGCATTGCCGACACAGGAACCTATGCACCTTCTTATAATTACAACTGGGCTCCATTTAAGCTGGAAAGGTTTGACTGCATTTATGGAGATAAAAATGTTTACAGTACAGTCAGGGATTTACTTACCTGGGATAAAGTATTATATAACGGAAGTTTTATCAAACAGTCTACTTTATTAATGGCCGTTCAGCCTGTATCCAACGAAAGAAAACGGGGGCATTATTATGGACTGGGCTGGCACCTTCAGGTTACAGATAACCATTTAGATACCATTATTTATCATAATGGCTGGTGGCATGGCAATAATACTGTGTTTACCCGGCTGGTAAGTGATTCAGCCACTTTAATTATACTGGGCAACAAGTTCAATAAGAATATTTACAGTGCCCGGCAATTGATCAATGTATTTTCTACTGTACCTGCAACAGACAGTACAGATATTGATGAATAAAATATTTTCGGGAATAGATAAAATGGGGATCAAAAATTAAATTTTGATCCCCATTTTTGTATGCTAATGCAAATGCATTTAATTGATCAACTAACTTCCTCCTGGCCGCTGTTGCATAAATGTTCTTCTGGCACTATGCTGTTGAGGCCTGCGGTTGCCATTTTGACGTTGATGCATGGATGGCCTGCTTACATGCGTACTGGAGAAATCACGGTGGTAGGGATGGTCTGTTACCTTTGGTATTTCCCTGCCTATTAATTTCTGTATATCTTTCAGATAAGCCATTTCTTCAGACTCACAGAAAGAAAATGCAATACCACTTAATCCGGCCCTGCCTGTACGTCCAATCCGGTGGATATAGGTTTCAGGAATATTCGGCAATTCATAATTAATCACATGGGTCAGTTCATCAATATCAATCCCACGGGCGGCAATATCGGTAGCTACCAATACCCTGGTATCCCTGTTTTTAAAGTTTTGCAGGGCTCGCTGCCTTGCATTCTGTGATTTATTGCCATGTATTGCTTCAGCACGTACACCAATTCTAACCAGGTCCTTTACTACCTTATCGGCACCATGTTTGGTTCTGGTAAACACCAATGCGGTTTTAATTTTACCATCCCTTAACAGGTCGGCCAGCAAAGTCTTTTTATCATCCCTTGACAGGAAATAAATGGATTGCTGAATGGTATCTGCAGTGGAAGACGGTGGTGTAACTTCTATCGTTTCCGGATTTCGGAGTATTGCATTGGCAAGTCCCTGAATTTCATAAGGCATAGTAGCAGAGAAAAATAAGGTCTGCCTTTTTGCGGGTAATTTGGCAATAACTTTTTTAACATCATTCACAAATCCCATATCCAGCATACGGTCGGCTTCATCCAGTACAAACAGTTCAAGATCGCGTAAATGAACATAACCCTGATGCATCAGATCCAGTAAACGGCCGGGTGTTGCCACCAGGATATCAATACCGGAACGTAATGCGGAGGTTTGTGCATACTGGTTAACACCACCAAATATTACCAGTTGTTTTAAACGAAGCTGACTGCCATAGGTTTTAAAACTTTCTTCAATCTGAATCGCCAGTTCCCGGGTGGGCGTAAGAATCAATGCCCTTATGGGCCTGTGTCCCGGAACAACTGCATAGGGCTTGGATAGTAACTGTAAAATGGGAATCGCAAATGCTGCCGTTTTTCCGGTTCCTGTCTGTGCGCAGCCTAAAACATCTCTGCCTTCTAAAATAAAAGGAATTGCGCCTTCCTGAATAGGTGTAGGTTTTGTGTAACCTTCATTATGAAGCGCATCAAGGATGGGCTTAATAATCTTTAAGTCTGTAAATAACAAATTATATGTTTATTAAAATGAGTGCGGGAATGAAGTAATCAACTTCATCATCAAAAACAAGCTGCTTAACGCAATTATTGGGAATTATGAATTATCAATAAAAACTGGCTTAAAATGCCGCGGAATAAATAAGAACTTTGCAAATATACATGATTTTTATCAAATTCCTTATAAATTAAAGAAACGTACTATTTTCAGTTTTTTTTCTACCACATACTATTTCTTTATTCAGCAGAAAAGCAAATTATACATATAAATTCCACTCGTATTTAATTTGTTTAATATTTTTTTTAGCATACAATTTAAAAAATAGAACATATAAAATATTTTATTTTTTAATTTTTCTTTAAAAAATGTTTGTTACTTAATTATTCAATCTTATATTTGTCCACCAATTTAGAGGACTAATAGTTTAGAGATGAAAAACACCGAAATAAGATACCACTCATTTGCAAGAAACACTGCTGCTGCAGTATCTGTATGTTACACCTTTAACTTCCCTGAATTTACTACCAGCCTTACTCCCTGTTGTTGCTGTTGCTAAAAAATAATTTGGTTTCCCAAAATTGATAGCTTGTCAGCAAGCTATTACTGCCTGTCCGGTAATTCCACCGGAAGTTGTAATCATTATCATACTATTTAATAATTATATAACATAAAAAACATGCGAAAAATTGTAACCATTCTGTTTATTTTGGCTTTACTTGCAAATGGGTTGTATGCCCAGGTACATGTACTCACCGGAAAAGTAACAGATTCTTCAGGAGCACCTATCGAAGGTGCCAGTGTCACTATTAAAGGGATACCATCAGGAAAAGTAACAGGAAGTAAAGGCGAGTTTCAGATTGCAGCCAAATCAAAGGATGTGCTGATTGTAACTTCTCTTAATTTCACACCTCTTGAAATTAAAGTGGGTAATCAGACCTATTTTAAGGTAACACTTGAAAAAACATCCAATAAACTGGATGAAGTGCTGGTAACTACTGCTTTGGGCCTTAAAAGAACTAGAAATTCTCTGGCATATGCCACCCAACAGGTTTCCGGAGAAGATCTCAATAAAACACTAAATACCAATTTCGTTCAGAATTTATCAGGCAAAGTTGCTGGTTTGCAAATTACAGCCAGCAATACTTTAGGAGGTTCTACCAATACTATCCTTCGCGGTTTTAAATCTCTTACCCAGGACAACCAGGCTCTGTTTGTAGTGGATGGAGTACCTTATGATAACAGTAACAGAAGCCAGAATGGTTATGACCTTGGTAATGCTGCATCTGATATAAACCCGGAAGATATAGAATCAGTTAGTGTATTAAAAGGAGCCGCAGCTTCTGCATTATATGGTTCCCGCGCATCCAACGGAGTGATCCTGATTAATACTAAAAAAGGTTCACACAAAAATAAAGGAATTGGGGTTGTATTAACCAGCGGTATTACAGTAGCTTCTCCGGATAAAAAAACCTTACCGGAATACCAGACACAATACGGTCAAGGGTATGGTTCTCAGGGGTATAGTTCGTCTTTCCCCAGCCAGAGCGGGTTCTTCTATTATACCCCGGTTTTTAACAGTGGAGGACAACCTGTAAATGTGGCTCAGACAGATGTGGATGCTGCTACCGGCCCTGCGTATGACCCGTCAATAAATGTATACGGATGGCAGTCTTTTGTTCCGGGAGATCCCAATTATGGCAAAGCTACCCCTTGGGTTCCTGCGGCACATCACAACCCCGTTGACTTCTTCGAAACGCCTGTAACAGTCAGCAATAATATCTATATAGATGGCGGTGGAGAAAACGGCACTTTTAAATCCAGCTTAACTCGCAGTTCAGATAACGGTATTTTACCTAACAGTAGTCTTACCAAAACTCTCATTAATTTTGGTGGCACCCATACAATCACCAATCAGTTAACTTTCGGAGTAACGGCTAATTATTCTGATATAGCCAGTATTGGCCGTGATGGCTATACTTACAGCAGCCAGGAAAACCCCTTAATGGATTTTCGTGAATGGTGGCCAACCAATGTTAACATTCAACAGCAAAAAGCTGATTATTTCAGAAATCAGACCAATGCCAGCTGGAACTGGCTGGGCGATTACACCAACCCTTCCTCTTTAATACCTGCATATCATAATAATCTTTACTGGAACCGATATCAGAATACAGAAGATGATGAAAGAAAAAGGTATTTTGGCAATATCAACCTTAATTATAAAATTACCAGCTACTTAAACCTGTTAGGCAGGGTATCTGTTGATAATTATAATGAAAGTGTGGAATGGCATACTGCAGTGGGCAGTGTTCACCAGGCCAGTTACTCCCGTATTGATAACAATTACGGTGAAACGAATTATGACCTTTTACTGAACTTTGATAAAAAACTTACAAAAGATATTGCTGTAAAAGCATTATTAGGAAGTAATATCCGGCAGGTAAATACCTCTTCCATTTCTGCAACTACTAATGGAGGTCTGATAGTACCCGGTGTTTATGCCTTGGCAAATTCAGTAAATACCCCTGCAGCACCCCAGGAATCTGTTGGTAAAAAAGAAGTAGATGGACTGTTTGGCGGTGCTACCATCAGTTTCCGTGATTTTGTTACTGTAGATGGAACATTGCGCAGAGATGTATCTTCTACATTACCTGCGGCCAATAATACCTACTATTATCCATCCCTTTCTGCCAACTTTATCTTCTCTAAATTTCTAAAGGATTTAACCTGGCTATCTTATGGAAAGTTACGTGCCAATTATGCTGAAGTAGGCGGAGATGCACCTTTATACAGTGTAAAAAATACTTTCCAGTATGTATCACCATTTAATGGAGAGCCTACTGTTGCTGCACCTATAACCAATAATAATGCACATTTATTACCTGAAAAAAACCAATCCTATGAATTTGGACTGGAAGCTTCTTTTCTGAAGTACAGAATTGGGTTTGACCTAACCTATTATCATGCAAAACAAATTGACCAGATTATGCCGGTTTCTGTTTCAACAGCATCAGGTTATTCTACTTTTTATGTAAATGGCGGGTCAGTTCAAAACCAGGGTATTGAATTATCATTGAATGTAACACCAGTAAAAACAAATGATTTTAAATGGAATCTTACCCTTAACTGGAGCAAAAACATAAATAAGGTTTTATCTCTGTATAACAATCAGCCTTCTTACACCATTGCCAGTTATGGGTTCAATACACAGCTGGTAGCAGAAGCAGGAAAGGCTTATGGGGTAATCAGGGGCTCTGATTATACTTATCTCAATGGTAAAAGGCTGGTAGATGCTACCGGCAATTATATTCTGAATTCCAATTCACTTACCGATATTGGCAATATTAACACCGATTGGATAGGTAGTATCAATAACAGCTTTAAGTATAAAAATGTCACTTTCAGCTTCCTGATTGATGTTAAACATGGTGGCGATGTATATTCACTGGATATGGATTTTGGCGACTATTCAGGCCTTTATCCTGAAACTGCAGGCTACAACCCTAATGGTAAACTGGTAAGAAGCCCGCTTAACCAGGGGGGTGGTGCATTGTTACCCGGTGTTACAGCTGATGGAAAAGCCAATACCAAACTTGTTGATGCATCAGATATTAATAACGGGGCATTCCCATTCAGTTCCTATAACAGTTTTGCTGATAAATCTTATGTCTATGATGCCAGTTATGTAAAACTGAGGGAAGTTGCCATTACATATTCTATTCCGCAAAAGGTATTTACAAATATTGGATTTATTAAAGGAATCGACTTATCCTTAACCGGCAGAAATTTATGGATCATCCATAAAAACCTCCCTTATGCTGATCCTGAACAGGGTTACGCTTCAGGTAATTCCAGTATAGGGTTCCAGGTAGGCACCTACCCTTCTTTAAGAACAGCCGGATTAACTGCAAAAATTAAATTTTAAATAATACGAAAATGAAAAATATATTAGTATTAAGTATAGTATCAATAGTATTATTCAGTTCTTGTTCTAAAAATATTTCAGATCTGAATAACGACCCCAAAAGCCCAACTACTGTACCTGCAGGCAGTCTGTTTATCAATGCACAAAAGAACCTTTCTGATGCATTAAACAGCACTGGAAACGGTACTGCCCCTTTCAGGATTTTTGCTCAATCCTGGACCGAAAACACGTATGTAAGTGAAGCCAGGTATGTTTTATCTGCCAGTAATGCACCCCAGGGTTGGTGGAACCTGCTGTATTCCAGCGGCACATCCAGTATACTCAATAGTCTGGTAGCTACCAAAAAAGCATTACCTGTCAGTGTAAGTGATCCTGCCATTTTAAGAAATGATCTGATTGTTACTGATATTCTGGAAGTATATGCTTTTTCCTTACTTGTGAATACTTATGGTAATATTCCTTATAGCCAGGCTTTTCAGGATTCCATCCCTTTTCCTAAATATGATGATGCAAAAACGGTTTATTATGACCTGCTTAACAGGCTGGATACCTCTATTGCAGGCTTAAATACAGCAACCGGCAGTTTTGGTAAATATGATCAGTTTTACGGCGGCAATACCACAGAATGGAAAAAATTTGCAGCTACCCTTAAATTAAAACTGGCTTTAATTATTGCCAACTCAGATCCTGCAACAGCATCCAAAAAAGTATTGGAAGCAGTGGCAACTGGCGTATTCCAGTCAAATACTGATAATGCGCTGGTTAAATACCAGGCCAGCCCAACAGGCAATGCCAATCCGGTTTACCAGGCACTTGTAGCCAGTGGCAGGCACGATTACAGCCCTGCTAACCTGATTGTAAATACATTGCTGGGCTGGAATGACCCAAGATTACCTTTATTATTCAAAACCTATAATGGCAGTTATTTAGGTGCAATTCCCGGAGCTGGGAACGGATATGTTAAGTTTTCACAGTTTTCCGATCAATGGCTGTCACCCACCCTCCCTGGTGTAGTAATCGATTATCCTGAAACAGAATTTTTACTGGCAGAAGCTGTTGAAAGAGGAATCCCTGTTGGTGGCACAGCTGCAAGCCATTATAACAATGCCGTTACTGCTTCCATTGAATATTGGGGTGGTGCAGCTGCAGATGCAGCTACTTACCTGTCACAACCTGCTGTTGCTTATTCCACTGCTGCAGGTAACTGGCAACAAAAAATTGGTTACCAGAAATGGATTGCCTATGCAAACAGAGGCTGGGATGCATGGACAGAAATCAGAAGGCTGGGTTATCCCAATATTGATGTAATCAATCCACCTGTAGGTGCTAATGGAAATTTGCCACGGAGATTTTATTATCCTACCAATGAACAAAGTTCCAATGCTGCAAACTGGGCCAATGCGGTAAAGGCGGTAACCGGTGGCAATGCGGATGTAGTAACTGTAAATTTGTGGTGGAATAAATAAAAAGACCCTCATAAATAAAGCGGCTGCATAAACTAAAATGTGCAGCCGCTTTTGTTATCTGTAAACTATTGGATAATTATTTCTTAGTACGTTTCAGGTTATACAGGGTGGCTACCAATGCATCCACATCTGCACAGGTATTGTATAAAGCCAGTGAAGGCCTTACCGTACTTTCCAAACCAAACCTGCGTAAAATAGGCTGTGCACAATGATGGCCGGTTCTCACCGCAATTCCTTCATTGTTTAAAGCCTGTCCCACTTCATCATTATTGTACCCATCCAGTACAAAAGAAAGCACACTTGTTTTTTCTGCAGCAGTACCAATCAGCCTTAATCCGGGTACTTCTTTCATCAGTCCAATCGCATACAGTAACAAATAGTGCTCGTACTGGTAAATATTATCAATGCCCAGTTTGGTTACATAATCCAATGCTGCCCCAAGGCCTACTGTATCTGCAATATTGCCGGTACCCGCTTCAAAACGGGAGGGCGCATTATGGTATTGTGTATATTCAAACGTAACATCTTTAATCATATTCCCCCCACCCTGCCAGGGTGCTGTCAGGTTCAGCAGATCTTCTTTTCCGTATAAGACTCCAATACCCGTTGGACCAAAAACTTTATGGCCTGAAAATACAAACCAATCCACATCCAGGGCCTGCACATCTGCACGTATATGCGAAACGGACTGTGCTCCATCCAGCAATACCCTTGCACCAGCCGCATGTGCCATGTCAATAATTGTTTTGGCAGGTGTAATAGTACCAAGTGCATTGGAAACCTGCGTAAAAGAAACAATTTTAGTTCTGTTATTCAGTAATCTGGCATATTCATCCAGTAAAACCTGGCCATTATCATCTACAGGTATAACCCTCAGTTTAATACCATTTTTCTGGGCCAGTTGCTGCCAGGGAACAATATTGGCATGATGCTCCAGATGAGAAACAATTACTTCATCTCCCGGGCGCAGAAACTGTTCCCCATAACTTTTCGCTACAAGGTTAATGGCTTCTGTTGTTCCGCGTACAAATACAACCTCATTAGCAGAACCTGCATTGATAAAAGTTTGTACTGTTTTACGGGCACCCTCATAAGCATCCGTAGCCCTTGCAGCCAGTTCATGCGCTGCACGGTGAATATTGGAGTTTTCATGTTCATAAAAAAAACCAAGCCTGTCAATAACAGCTTTAGGTTTTTGTGTGGTAGCTGCATTATCCAGCCAGATCAGTGGCTTACCATTCACCCTTTCACTTAAAATAGGGAAATCCTTTTTGATAATATTGGCATCAAAGCCCCAGGGAAAAGTAGCTCCGGATATACTTTCTTTTTTTTGAAACAGGGCCGCTTTATCAGCAAATCCGAAATTAGAATTTTCAGGAGAAAAATCCTGCTGCCCTAAAAAATAATAAGAGAAAGCGGATCCATTATCAGGTAATTGTGAACCAGGTGTGTAAAAACGTATACCTGCCAGGATACTGCTCAGGTCTGAATCAGCCTCAAAAGGCAACAATCCGTTTAATCCGTCTCCTTTGTCCGAACCCGCATGATTGTTTTTCAGGTTTTCATCCGGAAAACTGGTCTGGGGATTATCAATGTTGATATTATTACCATGCTGTATGGTAGAAGGTGATGCGCCGCTGCCAGCAACGGAGACAGGAATTCTTCCGCCATTATTGCTGTTATTATTACCGGCAATACCAGCATCCCGAAGATCAATGGTATTTGCGTTTTGTGCAACAGAAGGTGAAATACCCAATCCACCTGCAGGAACACTACTATTCAATCCGTTACTGGCAACAGGTTCAAACCCCGTATCCTGGACTGACTGAGGCAATAAGGTAGTTACACCGGTATCCTGACCCGGACTGGCATTAAACAGTTCATTGGCTAATTTTTCAAGCAATGCCACATCAGGAAGGATACCCGTTTCGTTATTTATACTCATGGTATTTACCAATTTCTACGTTATCAAGAACAGCAATGGCATCATCCACCAGAACTGCTAAAGAGCAATACAGGGAAACCAGGTAAGAAGCAATTGCTTTTTCATTGATACCCATAAACCGTACAGACAGGCCTGGTGATTGTTCACCCTGTAATCCCGGCTGAAATAAACCCACAACACCCTGCCTGCTTTCGCCAGTACGTAACAGTATTATTTTAGATTTTCCATTTACTATTGGCAATTTATCAGATGGAATTAACGGAATACCTCTCCAGGTAAGAAACTGTGAACCAAATAAAGAAGTAGTGGGAGGAGGAACACCCCTGCGGGTACATTCCCTTCCAAAAGCAGCAATAGCCAGTGGGTGTAATAAAAAGAAACCCGGTTCTTTCCAAACTTTGGCAATCAGTTCATCCAGATCGTCTGGAGTTGGAGCCCCTGTGCGGGTGCTGATGATCTGACTTTCACTTACACTGTGCAATAACCCGTATTCTTTATTATTGATCAGTTCACTTTCCTGCCTTTCCTTAATGGTTTCAATGGCCAGGCGCAGCTGTTCACTGATTTGGTTATAAGGCTTGCTGTAGAGGTCAGAAACCCTGGTATGTACATCCACTATGGTCTGTACAGCTGCCAGATTATATTCACGCGGATTTTCAATATAATCTACAAATGTCTGTGGTAAAATCTTTTCATCCCTTGCAGAACAATCCACTTCAATTGCAGTGGCATCTTTAACTTTATTTAAGCGGTAAACACCAGATTCTACCGGAATCCAGTTTAATAATTTAGTAAGCCACCTTGGACTGATAGTGACCATTTGAGGAACGGTTCGCGTTGCAATAGCCAGTTGCCTTGCCGCCACATCACCCAATGCTGTTTTCTGGATGTTTTTATTCGAGTTTGCCATTAGTATGGTTTTAATGAAGAAAAATAATTACTTTTTTTCAAATTTAAAAGTTAAATATATTGCCTGTAATATAACCCACCAAATTTATAGACTTAATTTTACAAAATCACAGATTTGTCAACTATTATATCCTTACTAATTTTGTAGACTTATAATTAATTACTAGCATTGCAAAGTAAACATTGCATTATGCATTTTAATATTCTCGGATTAGCAATCCCTTTATTTGCCGGACTGATGGCACTGGAATATTATTTCAGCATCAGGAAAAATAAAAAAGTCTTTCATTTTGAAGAATCTGTTGCCAACCTCAATATTGGAATATCGGAAAGGTTAACAGACCTGTTTACCGCAGGTTTATTCTTTTTTATATTTGATCGTATACAACAGAAATATGGTTTGTTTACCATTAAGGCTAACTGGATTACCTGGATCGCTTTATTTTTTGCAACAGATTTTATCTGGTACTGGTACCACCGGTTTGGGCATGAAGTTAATATTGGCTGGGCAGTACATGTAGTACACCACCAGAGTGAAGATTATAATTTTACCGTTTCAGCCAGGATTACCGTATTTCAATCCCTTTTCCGTTGCCTGTTTTGGTGTATACTGCCCTTACTCGGATTTCCGGCAGGCATGATTACTTTTTTCTTACTCATCCATGGTGCCTATCCTTTTTTTACACATACGCAACTCATTGGCAAACTGGGTTTCCTGGAATATTTTATGGTAACCCCCTCTCATCACAGGGTACACCACAGCAGTAATGCTGAATATCTGGATAAAAATTATGGTGATATTTTAATTATCTGGGATAAACTATTCGGCACTTTTGCAAAAGAAGAAGAAGCACCTGTATTTGGGCTCACCAAACCACTGAACAGTTACAGTTTCCTCTGGCAATTATTTCATTTTCCATTGGAAATGGGAGTTGCTTTCAGCCGTGCCAAAGGATTAAAAAATAAATGGAATATACTGTTTGGTAAACCAGATCTGATTGATCCTTCCATCAGAACCGCACTGGAAGAAAGACTATTGGCAAGGCAGCCATTTACGGTATATAAACCCAATTTATACCGGTATATTGTCATCAATACTTTATTTACACTGGCAATTCTATTTCTGGTTATTTCTTTCTCCTATTATTTAAATCCCAGGCAGTTAAGCCTTTCGGTATTATTCATTCTGCTGAGTTCTATACATTCCGGTGCCATGCTGGAACAAAGAAAATGGGTATTCTATCTGGATTATTTCAGGCTGGCCGTTCTCTTTATACTGGCATCTTCCTTTCAGACTTTTTTATGGATCAATTTTATTGTACTCACGGTTCTGCTGTTTATATTATTGTATCAGAAAAATATCAGCCGCAGGTATTTTAATTTTTTATACCAGAAAACCAATTAAAGGTTATTAATTCACAGCCACCAGACTGTGCTGGTTCAGGAAAATTTTTACTGTCCGTTCAATAGATTCAAATTCCAGTAAAAAGCCATCATGCCCATATTGGGAATCGATAGTGATATGTTGCGCAGCTGGTATAAAGCGAGCAATCAATTCCTGTTCATGGGGTGGAAATAAAAGATCAGAAGAGATGCTGATGACCATGGCCTTTGCTTTTATTTGCTGTAAAGCCTCAGAGAGACTATCCCTACCCCTGCTGGTATCATGCCTGTCCATAGACAAGGATAGAAAATAATAAGAAAAAGCATTAAACCGCCTGGCCAGTTTTTCGCCCTGGTAATGCTGGTAGGTTTCAGCCTTAAACTTTTGCTGATCCAATGAAAGGTAAACAGATTCCGAAGTAACCCCCCATTGAGATTCCTGATAGGAATGATAATGCCGGTAAGAAATCAATGCAAAACTCCTGGCTATTTTCATCCCTTCCAGCCCCGCTGCAGGCTGCTTTTTTTTCCAGCTGTTGTCATTTTCAATACACCAGCGCTGAGAGGCATTAAAAGCAATGCCCCAGGGAGAATGAACTGCATTGGTGGCAATGGGAACAATATATTCAAACAGTTCCGGTTCTTCTATTGCCCATTCCAGTAATTGCTGCCCTCCCATGGACCCCCCAATGCCCAGATGTATTTTTTTAATACCCAGTTCATTTTTAAGCGGTTGGTAAGCCCGGATCATATCCCTGGTAGTAAAAACAGGAAAATCATGATAATAAGGTTTACCGGTATCCTGATTTATATCCAGCGGCGAAATACTGCCATAACAGCTGCCAGGCATATTTACACAAATAATAAAATATTTATCCGGGTTTATTAATTTATCCCGGCCTACCAGGCCAGGCCACCACTCTGCAGGATCGCTGTTGGCAGTCAATGCATGAAAAACCCATACCACATTGGATTTTGATGGATTGAGGGTTCCTGAACTTGTATAAGCCAACTGATACCCAGTCAGGATTTTGCCACTTTCCAGTGTAAACGGCCGGTTATAGGTGAAGATATTGTACAACAAAATGAATTCGGATATTTTAAAAACGGGTCTGCGCTTCCGGAATAACATCAAGGCCGCACATTTTAAATGTGTGCGGCTCTCGGATGTATAGAATGAATCAACAAAAAAGCAATAACTAATTTAATACTGCTGCAGGTGCATGCACTGCTAAAAAAGCCTGTTCAAAATCGGCTTTTATATCTTCTATATGCTCAATACCTACACTTACACGAACCTGATCGGGCAATACACCACTGGCTGCTTGTTCTTCAGCACTTAATTGTTCGTGGGTTGTGGAAGCAGGATGAATCACCAGGGTTTTTGCATCGCCTACATTTGCGAGGTGACTGGCCAGTTTTAAATTTTCTATAAATTGGGATGCTTTTTCTTTCCCACCTTTAATGCCAAACTGCAGTACTCCACCAAAACCATTGGTCAGGTATTTTTTAGCCAAAGAATGATAATCACTGCTTTCCAGTCCGGGATACCAAACGTACGATACAGAAGGATGTTGTTCCAGCCATTGTGCCAGAGCCAGTGCATTTTCTCCATGCCTTTGTGCACGCAGAGAAAGTGTTTCAAGACCCTGCAACAATAAGAATGAATTAAATGGCGATTGGGAAGAACCATAATCCCTTAATCCTTCTACCCTTGCACGGATGATGAAGGCAATATTGGGTAAACCCAGCGGGTTCCCTTCCCCGAAAACATCCCAGAATTTAAGGCCATGATACCCTTCAGAAGGTTCTGTAAACTGAGGGAATTTGCCATTTGCCCAATTATAATTACCACCGTCTACAATCACCCCCCCAATAGTGGTACCATGACCGCCAATCCATTTCGTGGCAGATTCCACTACTATATTTGCTCCCCATTCCAGTGGTTTAAAGAAATAACCACCCGCACCAAAAGTATTATCCACAATCAGCGGCAGGTCGTACTCTTTAGCCAATGCCACAAACTTTTGAAAATCAGGTATATTCAATCTTGGATTACCAATGGTTTCCAGATAAATTGCTTTGGTATTTTTATCAATTAAGGGAACAAATTTTTCTACATCATCCCCATCGGCAATGCGTGCTTCAATACCCAGCCGTTTTAAAGAAACTTTAAACTGGTTATGTGTACCACCATATAAATAAGAAGTGGAAATAAAATTATCTCCAGCCTGTAATATATTGGTTAAAGCCAGAAACTGAGCAGCCTGTCCACTGCTGGTTGCTAAGGCAGCTACACCTCCTTCTAATGCTGCAATACGTTGCTCAAATACATCGGTAGTAGGATTACCGATTCTTGTATAAATATTGCCAAACTCACGTAACCCAAATAAATTAGCAGCGTGTGCGGCATTATCAAATCCGTAAGAAGATGTCTGGTAAATAGGAACTGCCCTTGCTTTTGTGGTAGGGTCAATTTGTTGTCCTGCATGCAATTGCAATGTTTCAAAACGAAGTTTGCTCATGATAGATATGTTTAAATATGAATTGATTAAAAAGAAAACTTAAGAATAGAAAATACCGAATCGGTATAATATTTAATAGCTGCAACAACAACAGCAACAGCTGATAAAATACAGCGACAATAAAAAAGAGGATATGATATTGATTTGCTTCATTATTATTACCACACAAATATAGTAGACTAATTAATACAACAAAAATATTTTACAATTATTTTTTTTAAAAGATAATATGATGATTCCATTTTTCTATATATCTTAGTCTATAAATAAAATAGACTTTGTACTTACCATTAACATTCGACTATAAATACCCATTTTTCAGAAAAGTAGAAAAGCCAGTTGCTGAAAAATCATTCCTGCTTAGCGCAAAGGGAAAGTTCTCCTATACAATAGCAGGAAAAGGAGAACCCATCATCTTATTATATGGCTTATTTGGTTCAGCTGAAAATTATTCATCAGTTGTCAGCCGTTTAAAAGATCATTACAAACTTATTATTCCGGATTTGCCGGTACATGATTTAGGAATGAATATATCCGTCTCTGCATTAACAGATCATGTACATGACCTGCTGGAATTACTGCAGCTGGATAAAGTACACCTGGTGGGTAATTCACTGGGCGGGCATATTGCATTATTATACACCCTGCAACATCCTGAAAAAGTAAAATCCCTTACCCTGGTGGGCAGTTCCGGTTTATTCGAAAACGGAATGGGTGATACCTATCCAAAACGGGGTGATTATGATTATATCCGCCAAAGAGCCGAAACCACTTTTTTTCATCCGCATATTGCCAGTAAAACGATGGTGGATGAAATTTTTGAAACCGTTAATAACAGAACCAAGGCCTTACATATCCTTTATCTGGCAAAATCTACCATCAAGTTTAATTTAAAAGACGATTTAAGCAATATCAAATGCAATTGCTGTATCATCTGGGGAAAACAGGATAGGGTTACACCACCGCATGTTGCCAAAGAATTTAATAAGTTAATCCCTCAGTCTTCCCTGCACTGGATAGACCAGTGCGGCCATGTTCCCATGCTGGAAACACCGGAATCTTTTAATAACATTCTGTGGAATTTTCTGAATGGCATAAAATAAGCTAAGTACTTACACTTCTCAGAGAAATTACAGAAAACAAATCATCAATTAAACACTGATTTATTACGTTTATGTATTAGTTTATCTAACTTTGTATAGGAAGTTAGCTAATGAAATAACTGTTAACTGGTTGGGTGAATTGTACTGCTTAAAAACATTTTTTATGTCAGATAATAAATTTCCCTCACTGCCTGCAGACTGTTTTCAAACGCAAATGCTGAATAAATTATGGGATTTGCAACTCAGCAACAATTTTATATCGGATAATGACATAGACGAATTATCTAAACAATTTCAAATTTCAAAAGTGGAAGTGGAAGGGGTTGTTTCCTTCTATCATTTTTTTCATCATAAGCCTACCGGTAAATTCACTATTTACCTGAACAATAGCATTATAAGCGAAATAAAAGGGTTTCAACGTGTTAAAGAAGCTTTTGAAAGAGAAACCAAAACAAGTTTTGGATCAGTAGACAGAACTGGCAATTTTGGACTCTTTCTAACCCCCTGTATTGGGCTAAGTGATCAGGAACCGGCTGCATTAATAAATTTCTATCCATTCACTAATCTCAATTCCATTAAAGTAAAAGAAATAATTCATGATTTGCGTAATGGCAGTGATCCCGCTCAACTATGCGATTCCCCGGTTGCCCGTATCTATACACCAGGCAATAATAAAACCGTGTTTTTTAAAGAATTCACCGAAGGAAATGCATTGAAAAATGCTGCCCTACTGGGCCCGCAGGGTGTAATTAATGTACTGAAAAAATCTGAATTGGCCGGAAGGGGTGGCGCCAATTTCCCTACTCACCTTAAATGGAATGTAGCAAAATCTCAGGAAGCTAACCCTAAATATGTAATATGCAATGCCGATGAAGGCGAACCCGGAACGTTTAAAGACCGTGTCTTAATCAGTACCAATGCAAAAGCCTTAATAGAAGGCATGCTGATAGGTGGTTATACCATTGGTGCCTCAGAAGGAATTATTTATTTAAGAGGAGAATACAGATGGCTGGAACCTAAGCTTAGAATGGCTATAGATGATTATCGGAATAAAGGATTATTAGGGAAAGATTGCGCAAACATCAGCGGATTTAATTTTGATATCCGTATACAAATAGGTGCTGGTTCTTATGTATGCGGAGAAGAAACAGCCTTGCTTGAATCCCTGGAAGGTAAACGAGGTGAGCCGCGCACTAAATGGTTTTTTCCTGTAGAGCGCGGATTCTTACAGCAACCAACAGTTATAAACAATGTAGAAACCTTTTGTGCAGTGTCACATATTCTGGAAATGGGTGTGGAAGAATATTGCAAATTAGGCATCCCTGGGTCTCCCGGAACAAAACTGATCAGTGTTTCCGGTGATTGTAAACTACCGGGTATTTATGAAATAGAATGGGGAATGACCGTTGCAGAATTACTGGAACTTTGTGAAGCGCAGGATACTTTTTATATTCAGGTTAGTGGCCCTTCCGGGGAATGTATTTCCATGAAAGAAAAATACCGGCGCATTTCAATGCTTGATTTATTGGGTAATAAAGATATCCGGTGCGGTGGTTCGTTCATGATTTTTAATTCGCAAAGGGATGTGGGTAAAGTACTTTTAAATTTTTCTTCTTTTTTTAAAAACGAATCCTGTGGTATATGCACGCCATGCCGGGCTGGTAATTATATCATTCAAAGAAAATTAGAAAAACTAATTAACGGGCTTGCCAGTAAAAATGATCTGGAAGATTTAAAAAACTGGGGCACAATCATTAAAAAGTCCAGCCGCTGCGGATTGGGTAAAACGGCTACCAACAGTTTAATTTTTGCAATGGACAAATTCAGCGATTATTTCAATAATAAACTGGATAAAAGTTTTAATGGACTGAATATAAAATTTGATATGGAAGCTGCTTTATCTGATTATGAGAAATTCAATGCTCCATAATACTGCCTGATTTTCCCTCTATTGCAGCCTTTCTTTTATTTTTTAAAGAAAAGTTATGGAAAATAAAATAAATATTACGATTGACGGAGTACCCATCCTGGCAAATGAAGGTGCTAATCTGATAAATGTGGCCAAAGAAAATGGAATTTTCATTCCATCACTTTGTTATTTTGATCATATAGAGCCCCCACTTGGTACCTGCAGGGTATGCACCTGTAAAATAAACGGCAAGTATCAGCCAGCCTGCACAGAAAGAGTTACAGAAGGAATGGTTATTGAAATTAATACCGGGGAGTTGAATGATTTGCGAAAAGCATTGGTAGAAATGATGTTTGCCGAAGGAAATCATATATGCCCTGCCTGCGAAAAAAGTGGTAATTGTGATTTGCAGCATATGGGATATGAATTAGGTATTGCATCTGTTCGTTTTCCGCATCTTTTTAAAGACAGGATCATTGATTATAAACCCAGCAGAATGATATTGGAACATAACCGTTGTATCAAATGTATGCGGTGTGTAATGGATATTAAAACAAAAGATGGCAGGAAAGTATTTACTTACCAGGACCGGGGCAATAATACCTATGTAGGAATTGACTATGAACAGGAAGCCATCCTTACCGAAGAAGAAATAATCAATGCCATGAACATTTGTCCCACAGGAGCCATCATTGTCAGGGGTAAAAATGTTACCATGCCATTTGGACAAAGAAAATACGATACCAATTCAGTACAGCAGCATTATAACGAAAAAAAACGAATGCCCAATACATCACAGGTTATGGAGAAAAAAATTGTGGCTACCTGTTCATTGGCGGGTTGTTTTGGTTGCCACATGTCTATGCTGGATATAGATACTGATTTATTGGATATGGTAGAATTAATTTCTTTTGATAAATCACCTATCACGGATATCAAAAAATTTACCCATCGCTGTCATATTGGTATTATAGAAGGAGGATGCTGTAATGACGAGAACATTGAAACATTACGGTTATTCAGGGAGAACTGTGATATATTGGTGGCATTGGGTGAATGTGCTATCTGGGGCGGGGTTCCCTCTATGCGTAATACCATTCCGCTGAGCGAATGCCTGGAAGAAGCCTATCTCAATTCCGTTACCAATGAGCCGGGTAATACAGTAGTACCCTATCATGAAGATCTACCAAAAATATTAAACAGGGTTTATGCCTGTAACGAAATAGTGAAAATAGATTATTTTATTCCCGGATGCCCCCCGGATGGAAACCATATATGGAAGGCTATAAAAAATCTGTTATGGAATGAAGCGTTTAATGTTTTGTATTCAGAGTTTAAATATGATTAAAGGAAGGGTATTTTATTAATATACTTTTATATGAGCAGAAAAATAACCATAGACCCCGTTACCCGTGTAGAAGGGCATGGCAGGGTTACTATTCATTTGGATGATTACGGACAAGTGAAAGAATCCTTTTTCCACATCGTTGAATTCAGGGGATTTGAAAGGTTTATTCAGGGGCATCCATATTGGGAAGCTCCTGTATTTGTTCAACGCCTTTGTGGTATTTGTCCGGTGAGCCATCACCTGGCAGCTGCAAAAGCAATTGACCAGATTGCAGGTATTGATCCGAAAGACCTCTCCCCGACTGCACAAAAATTACGCAGGCTGATGCATTATGGACAGGTGTTTCAATCACATGCCCTGCATTATTTTTACCTGGCATCGCCGGATTTATTGTTTGGATTAGATGCACCGGCAGATAAGCGAAACATTATAGCGGTAGCCAATGAACATAGAGACCTGGCAATAAAAGGCATTACCTTGAGG
>Ga0208872_1000507_pt1 | contig 28187 bp, 38 predicted proteins | sample CryBogCBH12Aug08_FD_185508 | JGI IMG/M metagenome (GOLD analysis project Ga0208872, IMG submission 185508) | Freshwater microbial communities from Crystal Bog, Wisconsin, USA - CBH12Aug08 (SPAdes) | ecosystem: Environmental > Aquatic > Freshwater > Lake | place: Crystal Bog, Wisconsin, USA...
AACGTGAGTTGGGTTTAGAACGTTGTAAAACAGTTTGGTCCCTATCTGCTATCGTTGTATAATAATATAAAAGACTTGTTTTTAGTACGAGAGGACCAAAACAATATAACCTATGATTTATCAATTGCTTTACCTAAAGCATGTTGATTAGTTACGTTATTTTTTTATAACTGCTGAAAGCATCAATGCAGGAAGAAAACTTTGAATCAAATTATTTTAAAATCGTAAAAGTCTATTACGTTAATAGGTAACCTGTAAGATATGGTAACATATAAGCAAAGTTATACTAAAAAGTTATATTAAAGTAAATATATTCTTATTATAAAAAACTAATAGTATGCCACAACTTGATTTAATGACTTTTTTTACACAATTTTTTTGGTTTAGTTTAGGTTTTAGTTTTTTTTATATTTTTCTACTACATTTTATAATGCCCTCTATATCTTTAAATTTAAAACTTAGAAGGAAAAAACTTGAGCTATTAGCTAACGATATAAATAAAAAAAAGGAAAGCGCCTCAGATTTGTTAACTACTTATGATAATATTTTGTTTAAAACATTGAATTTTTCGCGTAATTATCTTTTAAAAATGACAAATTATGGTCATATTTGGATATCTAATTCTATTATAAATATAAATTCTAATAATTTTGTTAATGCTAATAATGATTATATAAAAATTATAGGTGAAAAAAATTTTAATTTTGTTGTTTTAGAATCAATATTAAAGTCTTCAACTAAAGATAATAATTGGACTAAACTATGGAAAAATAAATAATGTAATTAATTATGAATTTTAAGACAGTGCTTCCTTTAATATTATTTATTGTAATTGTGTTATCAAAGGAAATTTTGGTTTTTAACGAAGAAATTTTAGTTTTGTTCGCTTTTGGTATTTTTATTTTTTTAGTTTATAATTTTGCTTCAGATCTAATCTCATCTGAATTAGATTCCCGGTCTATAAAAATTCAAGAAGAATTCAACTTTTATAAAAATATGCAAGAAAAAACTTTAACTCATCTAATCGTGTACCATAATAAACAAAAACTCTTGTCTGAAGAGATAAAAGCTATTTTTATGATAACGAAAAAAGATATTAGTGCTACTCTTTCTACATACTCACAGTTGTTTATAAAATCTTTTCTTTATACTATAGAAGATAAATTAAAAAAAATTTTAATTGGTGAATCAAAGTTTAACTCTTTACTACAAGATAAAATTAGTAGTGAACTTTATAGCTTTTTAATTTCTAAATATTCTTTGAATAAAGATAGTAAAGAAACTTTATTTTTTTTAAATAATTCAATAAATTTTTTGTCTAATATTAAATAATTAAATTTCATACTTTGAGTGTGTAGCTCAGATGGAAGAGCTTCTGGCTTTTAAGAGCGTGTTTATAGTTATAATTATGTTGTAAATTAGCTTCTATGATTAAATACTTATATATAATTATAAAAGAAAAAAAGCATGTTGTCTAAAAAATATATACGAATATTAATTAAATTATCTTAGTAATGCATATTGTTAAAAGCTGCATTATTAAAAATAGAAATTTATTTTTACTTTTTCTAACTATATTCTATAATTATAATAAATAAATGTTTAAAACAAAATTAGTTTTATTGAGCAATATAGCAAAAAATTTTATAAAAAAGCTTTATGTTTAATAATATACATATAAAGTTTGTGAAGAGTTTTAAAACTACTTTCACCTAGATGGTCATAGGTTCAAATCCTATCACACTCAATAATCTCTAATAGCTTAATGGTAAAGCTTTTGACTGTTAATCAAAATATTATAGGTTCAATTCCTATTTAGAGAGACTTATTCTATTGCGAAAATAGCTTAATTGGTTTAAGCATAACTTTGCCAAAGTTAAAATTAAGGGTTCAAATCCCTTTTTTCGCTTCGTTAAAGTGTTGATAGTTTAATGGATAAAACTTTTGCCTTCTAAGCAAATAATTATAGGTTCAACTCCTATTCAACGTTTTAGCAAATGTAAATTAAAGGTAAATTATTTGCCTTCCAAGCAACCTATATGAGTTCAATTCTCATCATTTGCATAACAGCTTGTTTGGTGAAATGGTAAACACGAAAGACTTAAAATCTTTTTTCTTATTGATTTATTGGTTCAAGTCCAATAACAAGCAAATATTAATAAATATAACTTATGACAAAAAGAATTTTATCGAAATATAGTGTATGTAAAAAACTAAAAAACCCATATAATAATTTATGGGGTATAAAAAGCAAAGACTTTTGTCGTTCAGTTTTAAAAAAAAAAAAGAGAAAAAGGCTAACTTCATATGGTAGGCTGTTGAATATAAAACAATCTTTAAAATTTTTTTATTCAAATATTGGTGAGAAATTTTTTAAATATTGTATTAGATCCTCAATAAACTCCTCTTCAAAAACTATAGATAAACTTACTAGTGTTTTAGAGAGTAGAATCGATTCAATTATTTTCCGTAGTTGTTTTGTTACATCTTTTCAAGAAGCTAGACAATTGATTAATCATCGTTTTGTTACTGTTAATAATACTTATATAACATTACCTGGAAAAAAGATAAATAAAGGCGATGTTATAAGAATTAACTTAAAATTTTGTAGTAAAAAAGTTTTTTTAAAAACATTATTTAGTAGATCTGTTCCTAACTATTTAGAATTAGATATTAACAATTTAACTATTGTTCTTTTATGGAATGTTAATTTTAAAAATACTTACTATCCTATAAAAAAAGAATATTCAGATATAAGTCGTTATTATAAGTAGAGCTTAAATTGTACTAATTTTACTCCTTTAAAAATTTATTAATTTTATATGAATCAAACAATGTTACAAAGTGCAAAACAAATAGGTGCTGGTTTAGCTACTATAGGCTTAGCTGGTGTTGGTGCAGGTATCGGTATTGTTTTTGCTGCATTAGTTAATTCTTTTGCTCGTAATCCTTCTCTAAGACAACAATTATTCGGTTTTACTATTTTAGGTTTTGCCTTAACAGAAGCTATAGGTCTTTTTGCTCTAATGATGGCTTTTTTAATCTTATTTGGATAATTTATATATATAAAATATATTTTATTTTATATAAAGAAAAGATAGCTTAGTGGTCAAAGGCGGTAGACTGTAAATCTATTGAATTATACTCTTCATAGGTTCAAATCCTATTCTTTTCAAAAATTGCTTGCGAGTATGATGAAATTGGTAAACATGTTAGATTTAGAATCTAATGAATATTTTTTTAGTGGTTCAAGTCCACTTACTCGTAAAAATTGCGGAATAAAGTAATCTGGTTAACTTCATAGGCTCATAACTTATATATTGCAAGTTCAAATCTTGCTTCCGCTATACTATCGGATAAATGACTGAGTGGCTAAAGGTGTTAGTCTTGAAAACTATTCTATTTTTTAAAAATAGCGTGAGTTCGAATCTCACTTTATCCTTAAATTGTATTGTATATGTATAACTATGTTTAATTTTGTAAATCATTTTTATGACCTAATTTTAACTACGTATTATATAGTTTTATCTTTTATCTTAACTTTTTTCTCTTCATATTTTTTTGCACCACAAATTGTTAAAATATTATGTGCGCCTTTCTTAAAATTTATAAAAACAGAAGATTATGATTTTATATTTACTAATATTTTTGAAGTATTTAATACATATATAATGCTTGCTATCTATACTTCAGTTTTGTTTACTATCCCTATAACAACTTATTTTTTTGTTTTATTTATTAAATCTGGTTTATTCAAGTATGAAAAAAAAATGATGTTTTTTAGTTTCAAGATTATTATTTGTTTTGTTATATTTTCAATGTTTTTTACATATTATATAGTTTTTCCATGCCTATTATTTTTTTTATTAAATTTAGATTTAATAATTAAAAGTAACTATATTATTTTAAAAATGGAAACTAAACTTTTTGAATATATTAGTTTTTTTTATAAATTGTTATTTCTTTATTGTTTTATTATTTTTCAGATACCCGCATTATTTATAATTTTTATTTATTTAAAACAACCTAAACAATCTTTTTTTTATAAAAAAAGAAGATTTTCTATTGTCTTATGCCTTGTTATTGGCTGTATTTTTTCTTCACCAGATCTAATTAGTCTTTTTTTAATAAGTTTTCCGCTTATAATTTTTTTTGAGCTTATAACTTTTATTTATATTTTAAAAAATAACTATAAGTACCTTCAACAAAAAATATAAAGAGAGTTGCTTGAACGGTAAAAGGCAAGTTTGCTAAACTTAGGCCCATTATAAGTATAATGGAGCAGGTTCAACTCCTGTACTCTCTTTACTATTATAATAATACTTATGACTTTTTGTAATGAACTTATTAACTTAAAAACAGTTAAAAATTTTACTGTAAATTTCGGCCCACAACATCCGGCAGCTCATGGAGTTTTAAGACTTATTTTAGAATTAAATGGTGAAGTAGTAGAAAGATCAATACCTCATATAGGTTTATTACATAGAGGCACTGAAAAACTTATTGAATATAAAACTTATTTACAAGCTTTGCCGTATTTTGATAGGTTAGATTACGTATCAATGATGGTTAATGAACATGCTTATTGTCTTGCTGTTGAAAAATTATTAGGTTGCAAAGCTCCTTTAAGAGCACAATATATAAGAGTTTTATTTTCTGAGATTACAAGAATTTTGAATCATTTATTAGCTATATGCTGTCATGCTATGGACGTAGGGGCTCTTACACCTATATTGTGGGGTTTTGAAGAACGAGAAAAACTTATGGAATTTTATGAAAGGGTTTCTGGTGCTAGAATGCATGCAGCTTACTTTAGGCCTGGAGGAGTTTCTTCAGATATACCTTTAGGTCTTTGTGAAGATATATATAAATTTGCAATTCAATTTAGCTCTCGTATAGACGAACTTGAAGAATTACTTACAGAAAATAGAATTTGGAAACAAAGATTAGTCGATATAGGTGTTATTACTTTAGAACAAGCTTTGGATTGGGGGCTTACAGGGCCTCTTTTAAGAAGTACAGGTTGCTCTTGGGATTTACGTAAAACTCAACCATATGATGTTTATAATAAAATGAATTTTGATATTCCGGTAGGTTTAAAAGGTGATTGTTATGATAGATACTGTATTAGAGTTGAAGAAATGCGCCAAAGTTTGCGAATTATTATGCAATGTATAAATGATATGCCTATAGGTAATGTAAAAATTGATGATAAAAAAATTTCTCCACCATCACGATCAGAAATGAAATCTTCAATGGAATCTTTAATTCATCATTTTAAATTCTTTTCTGAAGGATTTAATGTCCTTCCTGGAGAAACGTACTGTGCTGTAGAGCATCCAAAGGGAGAATTTGGAGTCTTTCTAGTTTCAGATAATTCTAATAAACCCTATCGATGTAAGATAAAAGCTCCAGGCTTTGCTCATTTGCAAGCTATTGATTATTTATCAAAAGGACATTTATTAGCAGATATTGTTACAATAATAGGTACTTTAGACATTGTTTTTGGTGAAATAGATAGATAGAATTGTCTCTATAATAATTAAATATTAATTTTTTGATCCAATAGTTTAAAAAAAATAGTTTACTTTAATTAAAATAAACAGTTATAGGCTAACAACCTTTTTGGATCTACATAACTTTAAATATATACTATGCGTAAATTTAACTTAATTAACTCTTTTCTTATATCAATTTGTCTATATATTTATTCAATAAAACTTAATCCTGACTTTTTAGACTATGCTCATCCTTGGCAAATATCTTTTCAAGACCCTGCAACTCCTGTAATGGAAGGAATTATTGCGTTACATCATGATTTAATGTTTGTTCTTTCTATTATAGGTACTACTGTCACTTGGTTATTATTAAGAACTACTTACCTTTTCTATTATAAAAATAGTCCTACTCCATCTAACATAACTCATGGTACTACTATTGAGATTGTATGGACTGTCACACCTAGTATAATCCTTATGGTCATAGCTGTGCCTTCTTTCGCTTTATTGTATTCAATTGATGAAGTGATTGACCCTGCTATTACTTTAAAAGTAATAGGACATCAATGGTATTGGTCATACGAATATAGTGATTACTCTGATATAGATGGTAATAGTATTTGTTTTGATAGTTACATGATTGCTGATGATGATTTAGAACAAGGACAATTGCGGTTATTAGAAGTTGATAATAGAGTTATTTTGCCTGCAAATACACATATTAGAGCTTTGGTTACTGCTGTAGATGTATTACATTCTTGGGCTATACCTTCACTTGGTGTTAAAATGGATGCATGCCCCGGAAGATTAAATCAAGTATCGATGTTTATAAAACGTGAAGGGACTTTTTACGGTCAATGTAGTGAAATTTGTGGAGTTCAACACGGATTTATGCCTATAGTAGTCCAAGCCGTATCAATTGAAGATTATATTAAGTGGGTTAGTGCTCAAACAGAATGTAAAAATTGGTTAGCTAATAAACTTAAAAGTATAGGTAAATGTAAATAATTTTCTAATGAATATAGGGCTAATTCAAATACTTTTTATTATTTTTATATGTTTTTTGTTATTTGGCAATATTACAAATGTTTTTTCTAATTTAAAAGTTTTTTTCGAGAAGCTTAAAAATCTTTTAAATACCATTAAATAAAATAATATTTTATGTCTAATTTAATTCAACGCCATCCATTTCATTTAGTTGACCCTAGTCCATGGCCTTTTTTAGCAGGTATTGCTGCCTTAACTACTACTAGTGGTTTTGTTATGTATATGCATTGTTACTTAGGAGGATTTTATTTAGGTCTTATAGGTTTTTTATCTTTAATAAATGTTTCTTTTTTTTGGTGGAGAGATATTGTTCGTGAATCAACATTCCAAGGTCATCATACAAAAGCAGTCCAATCGGGATTGCGTTGGGGTATGCTTTTATTTATAGTTTCTGAAATTATGTTTTTCTTTGCTTTTTTTTGGGCTTTTTTTGCCGCTAGTTTATCCCCGTCACTTGAAATTGGTGGTATTTGGCCTCCTCCAGGTATAGATGTATTAAACCCCTGGGAAGTTCCTCTTCTAAACACTGTAATTTTACTTTTATCAGGGGCTACATGTACATGGGCTCATAATGCTATTGTTTTAGGTGAAAGAAGTGCTGCTTTATTGAGTTTAAGTTTAACTATTTTTTTAGGTGCATTATTTACGCTTTTACAGGCGGTAGAATATTACGAAGCTAATTTTAGTATGTCTGATGGTATTTACGGTTCAGTTTTTTTTTTAGCTACTGGATTTCACGGTTTTCACGTTCTTATAGGTTCCACATTTTTATTTGTATGTCTTATTCGTCTTTTTAATCATCATTTTACTACACAGCATCATTTTGGATTTGAGGCAGCTGCTTGGTATTGGCATTTTGTAGATGTTGTTTGGTTATTTTTATTTGTTTCTATTTATTGGTGGGGTGGGTTATAAATCTATGTTTCTTATTACTACAATATTATTTTTTATTGTAGTTAAGCCTTTTTAGTTTAATGGTATAACTATTGTTTTGTAAGCAATAAATTTTGGTTCAATTCCAAAAAAAGGCTAGGGATTTTAACTCAATTGGTAGAGTATTAGTTTTGCACACTAAAGGTCAAGAGTTCAAGTCTCTTAAATTCCATTATATAGTGTGTCTATGTGGGGGTACTATAAACATAAACATTTGACAAGAATTGAACTTGCTATACATGAGTTCGAAGCTCATGATTCTATCCATAAGAATTTCAAATGCTATAAAGGATTATTGTTTAATAGGTAATTGAAAACTGGAAAATGTTATTTTCGAAAATTTCGTTTTTTGCGTATTAAGACTTATACTTATAATACCACTCATATTTTTTGGAAACTTATCATAGTATTCATTTAATTGAGGAAAATTTACTAGTTCTTTTACACCAATTGATAAAGAGCCTTTTGTAACATTAAAAGATTTTAATTTTTTTAAATTAGGTAAAACTAAAGGAATAAATAAGCTTAAAAATTTATAAGAAAATTCATTTCTTAGAGTTACTTTACTTCCTATAATCATACCTTTACGAATTTTAAATAAAGCTATAGATTTTTTAGCTTTGCAAATAGTTGGATTTTGGTTAGTTATTAATTTTAAACTTATTACATAATATAAAATTGATTTTGGATTTTCTATGATAGATTTAGAACTAATATTAATAGTTGTTTTACTTATTTTAGGTATTTGTAAACTATTTATAAGATTTGCTTTGTAAATAGAGTCAATTTTAAAAATATTTGTATACCAAGATTTTAAATTATTCATATAATAATTTATATTAAAGTTGAAGCTACCGAGAGTAGCTTTAACTGTCCTTTTTTACGAAGTTCTGATGGGAGTGGCCCAAAAACTCTTGTACCTAAAAGTTCATATTTTTCATTTAACAAAACTAATTCGTTAAAATCAAAAGATATATGATTACCTGTTTGTCTGTCTAGCAATTTTTTATTTCTGATAACTATACCTTTTGTGATATCACCTTTTTTTAACTTACTTTTACTCTTGACATCTTTTATACTTACATATATAATAGAGCCTATAGAACCTGTTTTTTTGCTAAAAATTTTAAAACATTTTACTTGTTTGACTCCAGAATTATCAGACACTTTTAATTTACTAAGATTAAATATCATAAAAATTTAACTAGTTTAGTTCTAACAGGTAATTTACTATTTACTAATTTATTAATTTGAGTAGCTAGGGGCAAAGATACACCTTGAAATTCAAGTAATAATCGACCAGATGTTACTGGAAAACACCAATATTTTAAAGACCCTTTTCCTTTCCCCATACGAACTTCTGTAGGTTTAGATGTTACGGGGATAGAAGGAAATATTTTAAGTCGTATAAAACCTGATTTATGCATTTTTTTTGACATTAATTTTCTAACACATTCCAATTGTTGTGCGCAAATCCTCCCTGAATTTAAAGATTTTATTCCATAAACACCTATCACTGGGTTATTTACTTTAGTTTCAATACCTTTAATTTTTCCTTTTTGAACTTTACGATATTTTAATTTTTTAGGGGATAATAACATAAATATATTTATTGGTTAATCCAAACTTTAATACTTTGAAGACCTTTAATTGTATTAGCTACTACAAAACCATGACTTATAGAAGCTTTAATAGATTGTAAAGGTATAGAACCTGAATAGAGCTTATCAACTCTAGCTATATCTACATTATTTATTCTTCCAGTACATTCTACGTATATACCTTTACATTTTTTTTTCGTTTTGTTAATTAATGTTTTAATTATTTTACTTCTAAATTTTATACGTTTTTCTAAATATTGTGCTATTTTTAACGCAATATTATAACCGTTTTTTTTTATACTAGATGAGGATAATTTATTAATAACAAAATAAATTAGTTTATTATAAAATTTTGACAAAGAGTTTAAAAATTGTACTAATATTTGCCTACAAGATAGATTTATATAATTTAACATAAGATCTAAAATTAAAAAATTGTTTACTCTATAAAATTTAAAGTTTACGATATTTATAGGTTTAATATTAATAAATTGAGATCTAAGGTAGCAGTAAAGCGTTATATCTTCTTGAAGTAAAAGACGGTATTCTTTTTGATTATATATACACCAAGAGCTATTCCAATTTTTGTTTTTTCCAATATTAACACATGCAGCATTTTTTTTTCGACTCATAAAATCTATTTTTTATTATGAATAGCTTTTTTTCGAGTAATTACAAAGTCTCCAAATTTAAATCCTACCATTGATTCATAAATTTGTAAATTTACAAGTTTTTTGCCATTATAAACAGAAAAACTATTTCCTATAAATGATGGAAATATAACTGAATTTCGAGACCAAATAATAATAGGTTTTTGTGAATTATTATTTAAATAAATATTTTTAAATAATAGATTTTCAGAGAATGGTTTTTTCCAAAGAGAACGCGGCATTTCTAGTTTCTAGATTGTATATAAATCTTATTTGATTCAGCTGTTTTATGAAGATCATCACACATTTTAATTGTTTTACTGTTTAGATTATAAGTATCTATGATTTCTTTTGCTAAATTTAAAGATAAGGATAGTTCAGATCTTTTTATACTATTCATTACGATCCATCTAAATACTAAAGTTTTTTGTCTATCTGAGCTAATTTCTATCGGTATTTTATAATTAGTACCAGAGATTCTTACAGATTTTACCTCACAAAAAGGTTTAGATTTATTAATAGTATTTTTAAAAATAGATAAAGGTTCTTTATTAGTACTTTTTTTTAAAATACGGAATGTATCTTTTAAAATTATTTCTGAAGATTCTTTTGTATAAGTTTTTTTTAGAACTTTAGTAAAAACTGTTAAAATATATTTAAAATAGTTATTTTTCATTTTATTATTGTTTTTTTGTACCATATTTAGACCTACCATTCTTTCTAGACATTATACCCTGTAAGTCATATACTCCTCTAATTAAATGATATCTTACTCCAGGAAGATCTTTAACTCTTCCTCCGCGAACTAAAACAACAGAATGTTCTTGCAAATTATGGCCTTCTCCAGGTATATAAGCAATAATGTCTGCACCATTGGTTAGCCTAACTCTTGCTACTTTTCTTATAGCTGAATTAGGCTTTTTTGGTGTTCTAGTATATACTTTTAAACAAACTCCTTTTTTTTGAGGATTATTTCTTAATGCAGGAGATTTTAATTTTTTTTTAAAAAATTTTTTAGTATTTTTTATTTTTTGCAATAATCTAGTCATAAATAAATTTTATAAATTGTTTAAAATAGTATAAATAATTAAAATTAATTTTTATTTAAACACTTTTTAATATAAGATAGTTACCAGCTGTATTTTTTTATACCAGGAATTATGCCATTATTTATAAATTCTCTTAATTTAATTCTTGATAAACTTAAATTTGTATTTATACTTGCACCTCGAGATGTAATAAAACATCTATTTTTAACTTTAGTTAAGAAAGTTAATTTTTTTAACTTTGAAGAATTATTTAAAATTTCTAGATAGTTTGAATATTTTAATCTAATTAATACCTTTAAAGATCTTATTTTTAGCTCGTTTTTATTAAAATTGTTTCGAATTAAAAAATCTTTTAGTAATTTTTTTTTCAATTTCATACTTCTATTCCCAAGAACTTTTAAAATTAAAAACTCTATATTCCTGGGTCATTTCTATAGGTTCTGATATAACTCTTTTTTGACTATCATCATATCTAACTTCTGTATATCCAGACAACGGAAAATCTTTTCTTAAAGGATGGCCTTCAAAACCATAATCAGTCAAAATTCGGCGCAAATCAGGATGATTTTCAAAAAATATACCGTTCATATCCCAAACTTCTCTCTCCATCCAACAAGAAGATTTATAAATATTTGCAATAGAGGGAATTAACGTAAGTTCATCTAAGAAAACTTTTACTCTTATCCTAATGTTATATTTTAAGCTAAGTAAACAATATATTATACAAAATCTCTTATTTTTTTCCGGGTAGTCTATAACTAGAATATCGATAAGAATTTTAAATAAACAACCTTCATTATCTCTAAGAAAAAAAAGAACCTTTTGCAAATTAATTAAATTCGTTTCTAAGATGAAATCATCTTTTTCTACAATAACAAAACTATTATACTTCTTGAATATATTATTAAAACTTTGTTGGAATTTATTAGTCATAATTATTATTTATATTTATTTAGTATACCAATTTAAAACAGTTTGTTGTCTTTTAATTTTTTTTTGAAGTTGTAATATACCATATAAAAGAGCTTCTGCTGTTGGAGGACATCCTGGGACATATATATCAACAGGCACTATTCTATCACATCCTCTTACAACAGCATAAGAATAGTGGTAATAACCTCCACCATTAGCACAACTTCCCATTGAAATAACCCAACGTGGTTCAGCCATTTGATCATATACTTTTCTTAATGCTGGAGCCATTTTATTCGTAAGGGTACCGGCTACAATCATAATATCTGATTGTCTAGGGCTTGCTCTAAATATTATACCGAAACGATCGAAATCATATCTACTAGCACCAGCGTGCATCATTTCTACAGCACAGCAAGCAAGACCAAAAGTTACAGGCCATAAAGAACCTTTTCTAGCCCAGTTTATTAAATCATCTAATTTAGACACAACATATTCAATATTAACAGACATATTATATTATTATAATTTATTACAAGAGAGCGAGGATTTGAACCACGAAAGATGATTTTGGAGATCATTATTTTACCGTTAAATTACTCTCTCATATTCTCTATGAGGTTTGAACTCATGTATACACCTTGAAAAAGTGTTGTCCTAACCACTAGACGAAGAGAACAGAATAATTTTATATTATAATAAAAGAATGTCTAAGAAGACTTGAACTTCTAAACTTTAAATTCGCAATTTAATGCTTTATCCTTTTAAGCTATAGACATTTATATATAAATTGCGGATGAAGGGATTTGAACCCTTACATATTAAAATATATTACCACCTCAAGATAAAGCGTATACCTATTTCGCCACAACCGCTAAAACTGGGACAAAAGGATTTGAACCTTTAAATATTAGTATCAAAAACCAATGCCTTAACCATTTGGCTATATCCCAAAAATAGTAGAATTAGTTAGTTTTGAACTAACGGCCTTGCGCTTATCAGGCACACACTCTAACCACTGAGCTATAATTCTTTATAAGAAATTTATGTTTAATGAAGATTTAAAGCATCACTTAAATATAAACACGTTAATGTAGTCCATACATATGCTTGTAAAAAAGCTATAGCTAATTCGAGACCAGTAATTGCTATTATTACAGCTAATGGAAACAATTGTATAATGAGAAAAATTCCTCCAATTGATAACATTTTCCATGCAAATGTAGCTAAAATTTTAAGTAATGTATGTCCAGCCATCATATTTGCAAAAAGTCGGACTGATAAAGCCACAACTCTAAAAATATAAGATATTAACTCTATAGGTACAAGAAGTGGAGCTAAAGCTAAAGGGGCACCTGGAGGTAAAAATAAACTAAAAAAATGAAGACCATGCTGTCTTAAACCTATAATATTTAATCCAATGAATGTAGTCATTCCTAAACTAAATGTAAATATTATATGACTAGTAACAGTAAAAGTATAAGGAATCATACCTAAGATATTACAACCAAATACAAAAGTAAAAGTTGTAAATAACAAAGGAAAGAATTTTGATCCTTTATTACCTAAAGCTTCAAAAGTCATATTTTGAACAAATTCATATACGTTTTCTGTAATAGATTGCCATCTATTAGGGACAAGAGTACTATTTAAATTACTTAGATAGAAAAAAAGTAATGTAATAGTTATAGCTAAAATTAGAAAATAACTAGCATTTGTAAAAACAAATTTATTACCAAGGAAAAAAAAAAGAAGAGGAATTATTTCAAATTGTTCTAGAGGAGAATAATATAGCATTTTATATTTTTAATATTAAGCTAAGAACGAAATTGAATCGTTATCAAAGAATTTGCAATTCTTTACATTACCTTTATGCTACTTAGCCTTAAAAAAGTGGTTTACATTCTACGTTTTTTTGAAGGTTTACAACCGTTAAAAGGTAGTGGAGTTACATCTGAAATAAGTAAAAATTTAATACCAGTTAATTTTAACCCTTTTAAACTAGAATCCCTGCTATACCCAAAACCCTTAATTTTAATATATAAATAGCGCACGCCTAAAAAATATAATTTTTTTCCCAGCATATTTGCTATAGATTGGCCCGCATATGATGTAGATCTTCGAGATCCTTTAACACCTAAAAGTCCACTTGAACCAAAATAAAGTGTTTTATTATTTAAATCTGAAATATTAATAAGTATATTGTTTGATGTAGAAAGAATATTTGCTACTGCAATAAGATTAATTTTTTTATTTATTTTTAAGTTTATTAACATTTTTTCTTATTTTTTTTTTAACTGAAGAAGCATTTGTTTTTGTACGTTGTCCTCTAACAGGTAAATTATAAGCGTGACGCAGACCTCTATAAATTTTAATAGATTTTAATTTATTAATATCAAAACTAATTTTTTGTCTTAAAGAACTTTCTACAAGTACTTTATTTTTATCAATCCATTTTAATATTTTAATAAGTAAATTTTGTGTTAAATCTTTAACTCTGCAATTTAGACCTATACCTAATTCATTTAACATAATAGATACCATATTATTACCTACACCATATATTTTAGCTAAATTAAAAATAATTCTTGAATTATCATTTAAGTTTACACCGAGCACATACATTATTATTAGCTATTTTTTCCTAATTTTAAAACAATTTTTTCATTTATATATTGTATTCCTTTTCCTTTATAAGCATCAGGTTCTTTTAATGACCGAAGAAAACATACAAATTGAGATAATTTTAATTTATCTATACTTTTTAACACAATTAAAGTAGATTTTAAACAAATTATCTTAATAATATGGGGCACTTTAATTACAATATCACGAGAAAAACCTAGTTTAAAAATAATATAATTAAAATCATTATTAATTTTATAAGTCCAACATCTAAAGCCAATTCCAAATAAAACTAATTTTTTTTTTAACGTAGTAATTACATTAAAAAGTTTTGCATTTATTTCATTATATAATTGAAATTTTAATTTTTTTAAATCTGTTTTACATCCACTTATTAATTCTATATAATTTTTATATATTATTATTTTAATACAAAATGAAAAGGGCATTAAGTCTACTTTAGTAATTCCAAAAATACTTGCAAGAAATAGATTATTTTTATAAACAAATATATTTAACTTTTCTGTATTAATTAATTTCATAATTAAGATATATTAAGAACAATAAAACCACCAACATTTAAATTTATAGCATCTATGTGAGACAAAATTCCTTTTTTAGTAGAAAGAATTAGCAAATTTTTAAAACATAAAGGCAAATTTTTTAAACGTTTTGAAGAAAAATACTCTCTTTGTCTTGCTAAATTCACGTTTTCTAAATTTAAAAAATCAGAATCATCGACATATTTTAGTAAGATAAAAATAATCTTATAGTTTTTATCTATGCTAACGAAATAACCTCTAATATAACCTTCTTTTAATAAAATCGATAATATCTCCAAGGATTTTTTTGAGTGTTTTATTTTTATAAGTGATAATTTATTATTGTAACTACTTTTTATTATATGTGATAAGTTTAAAAAAGGTTTAAAGTGCATTGAGTTTATTTATACTTATATAATTGTTATTTTTTGAGTCAAGTAGGAGTTGAACCTACAACAATTTCATTATGAGTGAAAAATTCTACCATTAAATTATTGACTCATAAATTATTTATGTTTTATAAAAAGTTTTTTATAATCATTAAATAAATGTGATTTCAAATTATTTGATTCAACAGAGTTAAAATCATATTTCCAGAAAGAATTTAATTTAATATCTGATTCAATAAAAGCTTCTTTTTTATTTATGTAACAATTTAAGTATAAGCTTGAGCCATCACTAAATTGTACTAAAACCTTTTTATTTTTTAAATGTTTACAGCTATTCATATATATTTTTTTATTAAATTCTTAAAATATTAAAAATGCATCGATTTGAGTCTGCTAATAGAAAAAATATGCTTTTTTTATGATTTTCTAACAAGATCACAAGATTAATGATAAAATTAGCTTTGTTATTTTGTAATAACATGGATAATTTCTTTAAAAAAACAAATTTTTTAAAAAAATAAAAGAATAGAGGGACTGATTTAGCTCTATTTAAAACATTATTAATAATTTCTAGATTAGGCAAATTTGAAAAAGAATAAAAAATTAATAAGTTTCCTTGATTTATAGTAGACATTAAAACAGAAGGTATTAAAGCATCTTTTTTTAAGAGTGTATTTTTACAAATTATAATTTTGAAACTTAGACTAAAAATTAATTGTTTTACTTGAATCCATTCATCAAGATTAAAAGATTTAAATTGAAAAAAACCAATAAAAGTACTTTTATTAAAAATATTAGATAATTTTAATAGAATGCTACTAGCTCGAAATTTTTTATATTTTTTAAAAGATATGGTCATATTTATAATAATTATGGCGAATAATGAGATTTGAACTCATGACCTTTAGAATCACAATCTAACTCTCTAACCACTAAGATATATTCGCCATTTTGTATTAATTTTTTGAAATATATGAGATCCGTGAAGATAATTTAAATAAAACTCTAAAAATAGTTCTATCTAATTGTTTTTGAGATACAACAAATGTTTTTTTTAAAATATCAATGCTTATAATATTAAAAATAGATTTAAAATTAGTATTATTAGTAATAGTTTCTTTTCTTGCTATAAAACCAACAAATCCGCAAATACCTACTGAAAAACCGTCTTTTATAGGATTTAAAATTTTACCATTTAAAATACATCTAATATTAAAAGCTTTTTTTATAAAGGGCCAATTAAGTTTATGATTAATATTATTTTTAACATTCAGATAATCAATTTCAGAGTCATTGAAAAGAGTTTCTAGCTTAAGAATTTTCAGAATAATGGAGTATTTGCTATGATTATGATAACTACTTTCAATTATATATTTAAAGCCAAAGTCTACGAAAACATCATTATTAACTACATAAACAAAACCTTCTAACACACGATTATTGAATAGAGAAAAACAATTTAAATGCTTTTTTATTAAAATAATATCATCTTCAAAAAAATTTTTAAAATTAGTATTTTTTAAACTCATTAATGTAATTTTAGGAATTTTTCGGAATGGCAGGATTTGAACCTGCGAATTTCTGTACCCAAAACAGATACGATAGGCCAAACTACGCAACATTCCGTTTAATAATTTTATTAATTGAAAATTTTACTTAAAAGATGAAACAAATTGAGCCATATACTTATGCATATCCTTTTCAAAATCTGGGCTTATAGCTTTCTTGGTTTTTATTGTATTAAGCATTTCTGATTGAGTTTGAGACAAATCCGTTAATAAAGCGCGTTCAAAATAATTGATTCGTTTTATATCTATTTTATCTAAATAACCTTTTACACCTGCGAACAATACAAAAACTTGTTGTTCTATAGTTAAAGGAGAAAATTGACTTTGTTTTAAAAGCTCAGTAAGTTTAGAACCTCGATTTAATAAATGTTGAGTAGCTGCGTCTAAATCAGAACCAAATTGTGCAAAAGCAGCAACTTCACGATATTGTGCTAATTCTAGTTTTAAAGTACCAGCTACTTGTTTTAGAGCTTTAATTTGTGCAGCTGATCCAACACGGCTTACAGAAAGGCCTACGTTTAAAGCAGGTCGTATACCTTTATAAAAAAGTTCTGTTTCTAAAAATATTTGACCGTCAGTAATAGAAATAACATTTGTTGGTATATAAGCAGATACATCACCTGCTTGTGTTTCTATAACAGGTAAAGCTGTTAAAGAACCTAATCCTGCAGCAGCTCCCATTTTCGCAGCTCTTTCTAAAAGTCTTGAATGTAGATAAAAGACATCTCCTGGGAACGCCTCTCTACCTGGAGGTCTTCTTAATAACAAAGACATTTGTCTATATGCAACTGCTTGTTTACTTAAATCATCATAAATAACCAAAGCATGCATACCATTATCTCTAAAAAATTCTCCCATTGTACAACCAGTATAAGGGGCTAAAAATTGAAGTGGGGCAGCATCAGAAGCAGTAGCTGCTACAATTATAGAATATTTTAAAGCTCCTGCAGACTCTAAAATTTTTGTTACTTGGGCAACTGTAGATCTTTTTTGTCCTATTGCAACATAAATACAATATAATTTATTAGTATCATCATTACCTTCATGAATAGATTTTTGATTAATAATTGCATCAATTGCAACAGCAGTTTTTCCTGTTTGACGATCTCCAATTATCAACTCTCTTTGACCTCTACCAATTGGAACTAAAGCGTCTACTACTTTAAGACCTGTTTGCATAGGTTCATGAACAGACTTTCTAGGAATAATACCTGGAGCTTTTATTTCAACTCTTCGACGAAGTTTAGAAGTTATAGGTCCTTTAGCATCAATAGGAACACCTAATGCATCAACAACACGACCTAATAATTCTTTTCCTACAGGAACATCGACAATAAAACTTGTTCTTTTAACAACATCACCTTCTTTTATAAATTTATCATTTCCAAAAATAACAATACCAACGTTATCAGTCTCTAAATTGAGTGCCATTCCTTTAATACCTGAAGCGCTAAATTCACACATTTCACCGGCTTGTATTGAACCTAAACCATATACTCTAGCAATTCCATCACCTATAGTTAAAACAGTACCAATTTCGTCAATATTTAAATTTGTATAATATTTAGACACACTTTGTTCAAGGATATTAGATAATTCCGCAGCTGATAAAGCCATATATATATATATTAAACTATTTAAGTATTCTTACTATACATTAAGAAATAGTAAGAATTTGTCCAGAAATGGATTTGAACCGTTGACCTAAGGATTTTCAATCCTTTGCTCTAACCCCTGAGCTATCTAGACATAAATTATTATATGCATAAATCTAAAATAGAATTATGTATAAAAATAATTAAAAAATTTGGGTGAACAAAAAAAATTATAAGCATTAAAGTAATCGTACTAATTAATACTGATATTTCTTTATCAACTTTTTTTAAAGTTATCCAAGAACTTTGTTGTTCAAAATAAGCTACTTGAACTATACGAAGATAATAAAAACAAGAGATTACGCTTGTTAAAATACCAACTATGGATAAAAAATATGCCGATTGACTAATAGCACTAAAAAATAGAAACATTTTGCTAAAAAACCCTGCTAAAGGTGGTATGCCAGCGATTGAAAAAAAAGTAATTGCAAAACAAACACCTATAAATGGATTTGTTTTAGCCACAATAGTTAAATCTTCTATATATTTTATCTTTTTTAAATTTTCATTTTTTCTTATCATTAACAATAAAGAAAAACTTGAAATAGACATCATTATATAAATAATAGAGTAAAAGATTAAAGCATAAATACTTTCTATTGAACAACAACATAAAGCAATTAACATATAGCCAACATGACCAATTGCACTAAAGGCTAAAAGTCTTTTTAACTTTATTTGCCATATAGCTCCAAGGCTTCCCACAATCATAGAACTAACAGACGCAATTAAGAGAATAGCTTGCCAAGGAATAAACAATGTATATAAAGAATCAAAAAATAATCTTAAGAAGAAAACTAGCAGACCTATTTTTGGAACAATTGCAAAAAAGGCTGTTACTATAGTAGGAGAACCTTCATAAATATCTGGAGCCCATAGATGGAAAGGTGCAGCAGAAAACTTAAAAAGAAAAGAAATAATAATAAAAACAGTACCTATTATTATTCCATTGTTATTAATATAACTATGATCTACTCCAACAAGAAGAAGAGCTAATTGTTCATAATTTGTCGCACCTGTAAACCCATAAATTAGAGAACACCCGAACAAAAGAAAACCTGATGAAAAAGCTCCCAAAATAAAGTATTTCAGTCCTGCTTCAGTTGAAAACTCTGAATTTCTTTTTAAAGCACTAAGTATATAAGAACAAAAACTTTGTAGCTCTATTGCAAGGTACATAGTTACTAAATCATAAGATGATATAAGTAATAAACTACCTAATATAGTTAACATTATAAGAATAGAAAACTCAAAATTATTTATCAATTCGAATCTATTATATTTTAAAGACATTAGAAGTATACATATAGCACTAACTAATACAAAACTTTTTATTAAAATTCCAAAACTATCAATAATAATAGAATTGTTAAATATGATAACATTACAACAATAGTTATTTATATTTAAAAAAAAAACTATAATTAAAATTTGTATACTTAACCACGAAACGTTATTTACAAGCAGAGGGAAGTCAAATAAAGATGATGTACAATAAATTACAGAATAAACCAAAATTATGTTTACACATATAACTAAAAAAAGTTCAGGGAGAATAGAAATCCAATCATTATTAACAAATAAAAAGTTCATATACTTAAATTTTTTGCAATAAGTTAGATACACTTAAATGCATCGGCTCTAAGAATATCTCAGGGTATATTCCCATCCACAAAGTACAAAAAAGTAGAGGAGTTAATACAGCTAACTCTCTACTATTAATATCCGTATATTGTGTAATATAATTAACAGTTAAGGGACCAAAGAGAACTCTATTGCATAACCATAATGAATAACAAGCACCTAAAATCATTCCTGTTGATGCCAAAAATGTAACCACAGTATTACTATGAAAAGAACCTACAAGTGTTAAAAATTCTCCAGCAAAACTGCTAGTACCAGGAAAACCTAAGTTTGCCATTGAAAAAAACACAAAAAAAAATGAGTATAAAGGCATAACTTGAGTAAGTCCAGAATAATATTTAATTAGCCTAGTATGGTGTCTATCGTATAAAACACCCACACATAAAAACAATGCACTAGAGATAAATCCATGACTTAACATAATAAGAAGACTACCTTGCACACCATACAAATTAAAGGTAAAAATACCTATAGTAACAAAAGCCATATGAGCGACAGAAGAGTAAGCAATTATTTTTTTTAAATCTATTTGTCTTAAAGTTGTTAAAGAAGTGTAAATAACTGCTATTATACTTAAAGTATAAACTAAAGGTGTAAAGTAGATGCTTGCATATGGAAATAATGAAAGTGAAAATCGTAATAAACCATAAGTACCCATTTTTAACAAAATACCAGCTAATATTACAGAACCCGAAGTAGGAGCTTCTACATGAGCTTCAGGCAGCCATATATGGACAGGAACCATAGGAACTTTCACTGAAAAAGAAACAAAAAAAGCCAACCATAAAATCAATTCTTCTTTTTCAGAGAATACTAAAGTATTTAATATTTGAAAATCTGTAGTGCCGGTTTCAAAAAACATGTAAAAGATAGCTAATAACATAAATAAAGAACCTATAAGTGTATACAAAAAAAATTGATAAGCCGCTTTTAATTTACGCGTTCTAGATCCCCATACACCAATAACTAAAAACATAGGGATTAAAATACTTTCAAAAAAAATATAGAAAATTACTACATCTAATACAGAAAAAACTATAATTAAAAAAGAATTCATTAACAAAAAACATATGTAGTATTTTTTTAAATATTTTTTTATACTAGTCCAACTATTTAATATACAAATAAATACAAGAAAAGTACTTAAAATTATAAAAAATAAAGATATTCCATCCACACCTAAAAAAAAATGAATATTAAATAATGACATCCAATCAAAATGTTCAATATATTGGAATTTTGAACTAGAGTTATCAAAAAAAATCCATAAAAATAATGAAAATACAAAAGTGAAAATAGAGGTTAGTAAAGCAACTTGCTTTATTAAACTAGTTTTATACTCAGGAATTACAAGTATAAAAAAAATACCTATAATAGGTAAAATTATTAGCAAAGACAACATAAAAATATTTATTTAATAGTATATTTATTTATATTTATGTTACCAATAAGTAGATATAGTATAAATATAAAAGGAAGTTGGAAGTCTACATAACAATTAACACTAGTCAAAGTCAAAGTCATACTTATAAGAATTATTAAGAAAATGAACATAAAAAAAGCATATTGGTTTGTTTTTCCAGACTCTAACGAACTAACCTGTTTACTAATAATTAATATAAAATTACTGAGTCCTGAAGGACCAAAAAGTTCAATTAAACCTTTATCTATAACTTTATATGTAATATTATAACTAAATTTTAACAAAAAGGATACAAAAATTTCATTTTGAAGCTTATCAAAAAACCATTTTTTATTAAAAAACACGTAAATATTTATCAACAATGAATTATTAATATAGAAAAAAAATAAAAAATTAGAAAAAAAATAGTATAGAAAAATTGCAAAAAAACTACCAAAAATACTTACAAAGAAAGGGATCCATTTTATATAAATAGGAATGAATTCTGCGTCGACAATATTTAAATGTTCAGATAAAACAAAAATTGAACCATTCCAAAAAGGAGTACCCAACCCTATAAAAAGATCTTTTGATAAAAAACCAACAAAAATACTACACAAAGAAAGTAGAAACAATGGAAAACCCATTGACAAAGGAGCATCGTGAATAAGTTGCATAGAACTTTTATAATTATTAGGATTAGCTATAAAAGTCATATAGATCAATTTGAAAGAATAAAAAGCTGTAATACCTGCAGAGATAATACCTAACCAATGTGCAAATGTACCTAAAAAGCTATATTTTGAATAAGCAATCTCTAATATAACATCTTTAGAATAAAAGCCGGTTAAGAAAGGAAAACCCATCAATGCAAGAGAGCCCACAACAATCATAACATAAGTAAAAGGCAGCATTTGCATAAGTCCACCCATTCTTCTCATGTCTTGTTCATCAGATAAAGCATGTATAACTGATCCAGCACTTAAAAATAATAATGCTTTAAAATAAGCATGATTTATAACATGAAACATTCCTACAGAATAATTTGACAAACCACAAATAAAAATCATATAACCTAATTGGCTACAAGTTGAATAAGCTATAACTTTTTTTAAATCATTTTGAAAAACACCCACAGTTGCAGCAAAAAAAGAGGTAATAGCACCAATAACTGTAACATAGAATAAAGCTGATGTCGAATATTCGTATATAGGAGAACAGCGAATAATTAAAAAAACACCTGCAGTAACCATAGTAGCTGCATGAATAAGTGCAGAAACTGGTGTAGGTCCTTCCATAGCATCAGGAAGCCACGTATGTAAACCTAATTGTGCAGATTTGCCAACAGCCCCTATAAATAATAGTAAGCTTATAACAGTTATTAGGTTAAATTCAAAATTTAAGAACAAAAATTTATAACTAACAAAGTAAGGAATTAGGCTAAAAACAACAGAATAATCAACGCTTTTAAAAACTAAAAAAATTGAAAATATACCAAGGGCTAATCCAAAATCACCGACTCTATTTACAATCATAGCCTTAATAGCAGATTTATTTGCTTGTAATCTAGTAAACCAAAAATTAATTAGTAGATAAGAACATAAACCAACACCCTCCCAACCAAAAAAAAGCTGAATAAAATTATCTGAAGTTATTAACATAAGCATAAAAAACGTAAAGAGAGATAAATAAGACATAAATCTTGGTTGATGAGGATCATGACTCATATATCCAGTAGAATAAAGATGAACTAAACTAGATATAAAGGTTACTAAAACACACATACTAACTGTTAAACTATCAAACATAAATCCCCAAGAAGCGTCAAATAATTCAGAGTCAATCCAAGGTGCTAATTTTATATATACTGGAGACCTGCAAAGACCAACTTCAAAAAAACAGGTACAAGAGAGAAAAAAAGAGTTTCCAACAAAAAAACAACTAATAAAAGCGCTACCTTTTGGCGATAAAAATCTTCCAAAATATATAGATATAATAAATCCTATTAAAGGAAAAAAAATTAATAATAAATACATATATTTAACCTTTTAATAGATTAATATATTCTATAGAAACTGTACCTCTAATTCTATAATAAATCACAAGTATAGCTAAACCTATAGCGGATTCTGCAGCTGCAACAGTAAGAATAAAAAGAGCAAAAATTTGCCCAATAATATCGTCTAAAAATACAGAAAAAATAATAAAATTGAAATTTACAGCTAAAAGCATTAATTCTATAGACATTAACATTAATATAATATTCTTTCTGTTTAACATAATACCACATAGACCTATAAAAAATAATGAAAATGCTACAAAAAGAAACTTACTTTGATCTATTAACATATAAATAATATAAAAATTGTTTTAAAAAGAAATATGCCTATAATTCTTAAAAAAGTAGTGCACAATAAAAAACAAACATTATCATGTATGTAATCGTCTATTAAGGTACGTATCCCAACAGACAAATGAAAAACTACTAATATTAAAAGAATTAAAAAAAAATATATATTATCAAAAATAATACTTGTTGACATAGTAAAAATTATAATTAAAGCGCTAAATCTTTGAATTGACCAATGCAAAAAACCATCTAAAGAGTTAATTTTTACGAGAAATTGGTTAAATATATGTAACATAAAATTTATAATTTAAAGTAATATAATAAAACAACTTAATATTAGGGTTAGAGAAACTACTAAACAACCTGTAATAAATAAATTGCTTAAATCTAGACCTATTCCAAAATCCCACATAATATGACGCACGCCATTTAACGAGTGAAAACATATAGTGGCCATTAGCAGATAAAAAATAATTTTCCAAAAAAAACAAAGGATAACAAATAAAAAATAAAACAAGTTAAAAGATAAAAAAGACCCTAATAAATTAATAATAATAGAAATACAAAGAAATATTATAGCTAAAAGAGAACCTGTAATTCTATGAAAAATAGATACTACAGAAGTTATTTGTGGCTTATAAACGTATAAATGTGGTGATAAAGAGCGATTATCTTTATATATTTGCATAGAATTGATTTTAAATTTATAGTAGCCAATCAAGGCCAAAAAGAAAACCTGAAATAAAAATTAACCAACCTAAAGAAAAAGGTAGAAAAATTTTCCAACCTAATCTCATTAACTGATCATACCTATACCTAGGAAAGGCTGCTCTAACCCAAACAAATAAGAAAAGAACTGCAGTTGTTTTCAAACCAAACCAAAAGAAACCAGGTAATAAATTTAAAAGCATAAAATCAAAAGGATTTAACCAACCACCTAAAAAATAAAGAGTAACAGCTGTTGACATTAGTATCATATTAGCATATTCACCTAAAAAAAACAACGCAAAACCCATAGCAGAATACTCTGTACTATAACCTGAAACAAGTTCTGCCTCAGCTTCTGGTAAATCAAAAGGAGCTCTATTTGTCTCAGCTAAACCTGATATAAAAAACATAATAAACAGTGGAAACAAAGGAAAAATATACCATATCTTTCTTTGAGAATCAACAATATCAGACAAATTCAAAGAACCGGAACATAATAATACACATAAGATAATAATACCTATAGAAACTTCATAAGATATCATTTGAGCAGCAGAGCGAAGAGCTCCCAAGAATGACCATTTAGAATTACTTGACCAACCTGAAGTAATAATACCATACACGCCTAAAGAGGAAATTGCAAGGATATAAAGAACACCAACATTTATATCTACAAAAACAGTATTATTACCAAAAGGAATAACAGCCCAAACAAATAAACTTATTAAAAATGTAATAATAGGAGCCAATATAAAAATAAGGGTATTAGCACTACTAGGCAAAATAGTTTCCTTGACAAATAATTTTAATCCATCAGCAAAAGGTTGTAGCATACCAAAAAGACCCACCACATTAGGGCCGCGTCTTTGATGCATGCTAGCCATAACTTTTCTTTCAAGCAAAGTTAAATAAGCAACACCTACTAACAAAGGTACTATAAGAGCAAGAGATTTTAACACAATATTTAATAGTATAATTATAAAAGATGTCATAAAATTAATTAGTTTTTCCAAGAAATAGCGGATCTAAAGTCTCTTTGAATTTGTTTGTAAATATATTGTCTTTTTATATCGTTTCTTCTATGTAACGTTAAAGATATAGCCCCTATCATTGAAACTAATAGTATTATACCCGATAAAATAAAGGAATAAGAAAAATAAGTATAAAGAAGTTGACCTAAAACGACAACATTACTAAAAAAGTATACAGAATCTTGCCAAAAAATTAAAAAATTTTGATTTATAAAGCCAACATCGATTAGTGAATTTAATTTATAACCATTTATAAAGGCTAAATCAAAATAAAACATTATAAAAAGTTCCGAAAAAAATACAGATCCGAAAAGAAAAGATATTGGTAAATAACGGTACATAGAAATACCCAAATTAGCAATCTTAATATTTAACATCATAATAACAAAAAGAAATAATACAGCTACAGCACCAACATAAACAATTATAAACAACATAGCCAAAAATTCAGCACCTAAAAGTATTAAAAGACTAGCAGAATTAAAAAAAACAAGGATTAAACTTAAAATAGAATGAATAGGATTTTTAGATATAATTACAAAAAAAGCAAAAATTATTGCAAGTGTTGCAAATAAATAAAAGAATAAATTTTCTATAAACATATATAAAATTAAAAGTAGTTAATAAGAATAGGTTAACGATATAATGATTCCGTAGATAAATTTTCATTAATTTCTGTTTCCCAACGGTCCCCATTTTTTAAAAGCTTTTCTTTATTGTATAAAAGTTCTTCTCTCGTTTCCGTTGCATATTCAAAGTTAGGTCCTTCTACAATAGCGTCTACAGGACAAGCCTCTTGGCAAAAACCGCAAAAAATACACTTAGTCATATCAATATCATAACGAGTAGTTCTTCTACTACCATCATAACGAGTCTCAGATTCTATAGTAATAGCTTGAGCAGGACAAACAGCTTCACATAACTTACAAGCAATACATCTTTCTTCACCAGTCATATAACGTCTTAAAGCATGTTCACCACGAAATCTAGGGCTTAAAGCACCTTTTTCAAAAGGATAATTTAAAGTAACTTTACGTCTAAAAAAATATTGCATAGTCATCCATAAACCTCTACAGAGTTCTGTTAAAAAAATTGTTTGTATATGATTCATAATGTAAATTTATATAGATAGTCTAAGCAAAATGTTTTCTATTAGTAATATATTTATATAATAGAGATTTAATTATATGGTCTGTTAAAAAAGAATAAAAATAACAAATTGAAATTTTATTATCATCATTTGCGAATGAGGAATAAAAGGCTTTATGAGAACTATAATTACTATCTTCAATGGTAATTACAGGAATAAGCACTTTTAAAGCTTCCTTAAAGAAATAACTATTTTTATTTATATTAGTAGTTACTAAAACAGAAGGAGCTTTTATAAGATTATTAGTAATTGAACCAGCAACCCATTCATGAGAATATATAGGTTGTAAACATCGGTAACCGAAAAAAACAATACATTTTTTAAACTCATCATTTGAATTTATAAAAAGTATTCGGCCGTTATTAGAAGCAATACAAGAGCAAAAAATAGCACATCGTTTAGAAAACTCTATAAAATACTCTGGATTATACAATGTAAAGTCATTTTTAACACCTAAAAAATACGAATTCAGAGAATTGTTTAATATTTGTTTATGATGCCCCCAATGTGACTGCGAAAGTATAAAATTAGATTTTAATTTTTTTACTTCAATAAAAGATTTTCGTTTCTTTACTTTAATAAAAGGTTTTTGTTTCTTTACTTTAATAAAAGGTTTTTGTTTCTTTACTTCAATAAAAGGTTTTTGTTTCTTTACTTTAATAAAAGGTTTTTGTTTCTTTACTTCACGTTTCTTTATTGAAATAGAAGATTTAGGTATTATTCCCATTCTAAAGCACCCTTTTTCCATTCGTAAATAAAACCAACGGTTAAAATAAATAAAAAAATAAACATTGCCCAGTAAGCAAACAAAGGTAGAGAACCTAAAGTAACACACCAAGGAAAAAGAAAACTAACCTCTAAATCAAAAATAATAAATAAAATTGCTACTAAATAAAATCTAACATCAAAAGTATTTCTTGCATCATCAAATGGATCAAAACCACACTCATAAGCAGATAATTTTTCATTATCATTTTTTTGAATAGTTAAAATAAAAGAAAAAATAAAGAAAATAAAGGATAATAAAGAACAAATAATGAGGTGTATAAATATTGAAAAATATTGTGATAAAAATAAAGTCATTATAATATTTTATATATTAGTTAGTAGTACTAAATTTATAGTTCCGTTGCTCTGATTAACAAAAGTAAAAGTTTTGTAGATTGTTTTTAAAAAATATAAATATTTCAATAATTTTTAAAGAAGCTTCTTTTCTAAAAAACGGTTATTATTCTTTAAACCTGGCACAAACATATCCGAAAATCAACTTTTTCTCCTCTAAACTTCTCATAGAAAATGCAATAGAACGGTTATTATTCTTCAAATCTGCTACAACCACATCCAAAAATCAATTTTAGCTCTTTCAACCGTCGCCTTTTCTTTTCCAAATCCGCCACAAACACAGCCAAAAATTAAAAACTAAAACAAAAAAT
>Ga0208872_1000513_pt1 | contig 27847 bp, 26 predicted proteins | sample CryBogCBH12Aug08_FD_185508 | JGI IMG/M metagenome (GOLD analysis project Ga0208872, IMG submission 185508) | Freshwater microbial communities from Crystal Bog, Wisconsin, USA - CBH12Aug08 (SPAdes) | ecosystem: Environmental > Aquatic > Freshwater > Lake | place: Crystal Bog, Wisconsin, USA...
CTGCTACCGCTGCGTAACATTCACCTTAATCCACAAAAAGCCTATGAAATGGAGATTAAGGGTAATAAGAATGCTTTAATTACACTTTTAGTTATCGCTTTGATTATTTTACTTACAGCATGGATCAATTATATTAATTTAACAATGGCCCGTTCGGCAGAAAGAGCAAAAGAAGTGGGCATCAGAAAAGTATCCGGCGCTTTACGTGTACAACTGATTATCCAGTTTTTGATAGAATCCCTGATTATCAATTTTTTGGCACTGTTCTTAGCTTCCATAATTGTGATGCTGACAAATCCCTTATTTAACCAGCTGATAGGTAGGGAAATCAGTTATTTTCTATTTAAAGAGCCATTATTCTGGAGTATTTTAGTAATTGCATTATTATTTGGAATACTGGTGTCTGCATTTTACCCTGCTTTTATCTTATCCTCTTATAAACCTGCTATAATTTTAAAAGGGAAATTTGTCAATAGCAATTCAGGAATCCGATTGCAAAAAGTATTGGTGGTATTTCAGTTTTCTGCAGCACTATTCCTGATGAATGGTTTGTTTATAGTTAAAAGACAAATCAGTTATATGCAGGAACAGAACCTGGGTGTAAATATTAACCGTACCCTGGTGATGAAATATCCGGTTAGTTCTGCTAACCTGTTTACAACTGTTGAACAGTTTGCAGAAAAGCTAAAAACATTACCGGTATCAAAAGCCGTTACAGTTTCCGGTTCCGTACCGGGTATTGAAGTGGCAAAATTTGCATCCAATAGCTTATTCGGGAGTACGGAAAGAGTAAACCGGTTATATGAAATGCTGACTGTAGATTATGATTTTGCAACAACATTCGATTTAAAAACTGTTGCAGGAAGGTTCTTTAAAAAAGGATTTGGAGATGAAAAAAACAATTTACTGATTAATGAAGCTGCTTTGCCACAGTTGGGCTTTATTACAGCAGGTGAAGCTATAGGCAAAAAGGTATTACTGGAAGGAGTTAAAGAACCTGTGGAAATCATAGGCGTTATGAAAAACTGGCACCAGCGCGAGCTTGGGAATATTTACACACCAATTATGTTTGTTTTAAACGGAAGAATCAGCTGGGTACCTCCCCAATATATTTCCATAAAACTAACAGACAAAGACCTTAGCAGCAGTGTGGCTATTGTTCAATCGGAATGGAAAAAATATTTCCCTGAATCCAGTTTTGACAGTTTTTTCCTGGATAGTTTTTTTAATGAACAATATAAGGCAGATGTAAGGTTTGGAAAGATCATCAGTTTTTTTACAGCACTGGCTTTTTTTATCACCATACTAGGAGTGTGGGCATTATCTGCTTATACAGCACATAGTAAAGTGAAAGAAGTGGGAATAAGAAAAGTATATGGTGCAGGCATTCAGGATATCTTCAGGCTTTTTTCCCTGAACATTACAGTTTTGGTAGGCATTTCCTTTCTGATTGCTTCACCTGTTTCTTATATATTACTGAATGAATGGCTTAATCATTATGCGTTCAGGACAAATATTAGTCCATGGATCTATGCCGCAGGATTTTTTATTGCCCTGTTCATTGTATTGATTACAGTGATTTGGCAAACCTTTTTAGTAACAGTACAGAATCCGATAAAAAGTTTAAGAACTGAATAAAGTGAAATTTCAGAGTTTGGATAGATGATTTTTTTTCAAAAAATTAAAATGCAGATAATATGATAGCATTAAAAAATATTTTTAAATGGGTAAATACCGGGGGCAACAGGATATTTCTATTAAAGGATATTAATCTGACGATAAAAGAAGGGGAATTTATAAGTATTATGGGGCCATCCGGTTCCGGAAAATCCACATTGCTGAATATAATTGGAATGCTGGATGAATTTAATGAAGGTGAGTATCTGTTTGCAGGTAATCAGGTGCATACAATGAAAGAAAAACAAAAAGCTCAGTTATTTAAAGAAAATATAGGTTTTGTTTTTCAGGCATATCATTTAATTGATGAACTGACCGTATATGAGAATATTGAAACACCATTACTCTATAAAAATGTAAAAACATCTGAAAGGCAGGCTATTGTTGCAGATATACTGGACAGGTTTAATATAGTAGGAAAAAAAGACTTGTTCCCTTCTCAATTATCAGGCGGACAGCAACAGCTGGTAGGGGTAGCCAGGGCATTGGTTTCTAAACCTTCATTGATATTGGCGGATGAGCCTACCGGCAATTTAAACAGTAAACAGGGAGAGGAGATCATGAACCTGTTTAAACAATTGAATGAAGAAGATGGGGTAACCATCATTCAGGTAACCCATTCAGAAAAAAACGCAGCTTATGGCAGTTCTATTATTCATTTACTGGATGGCCGTATTGAAAAATAAGATTTAAAGCAACCATTCTTTTTAAAATTTTTATTATGAACAAAAAACTTTTTTTGATTATGTTATCTGGGTTAATGATTTCCAGTTTATTAAGTCAGGACTTAATTTCCACGCAAACAAAATATAATTTACAACAGTGTATGGAAATAGCTTTTAAAAACAATCCGGATGTTAAGCAGGCAGAATTATCTGCAGAAAATACCAAAATAAATTATGACCAGTCGAAAAGCAATATGATACCTACTTTAAATGCTGGAATAACACATACTTTTTATGATGGAAGAAGTATTAACCCTTATACCAATTCCTATATAGATCAAAGCAATACAGCCGCATCTTATCAATTATACTCCAGTGTTACTTTATGGAATGGCAGTAGCCTGCAGCATTATATACAGCAAAATGCCCTCAATTATGAAGCAGGGAAGATGGATGCTCAAAATTCAAGAGACAAATTGACCATTAACCTTATTTTGGATTACCTGACTGTATTAAGTACCCAGGAGCAATTAAATATTGCAGAAAAACAAGTACTTGCAACTAAAAAGAAAGTGGAAGTTTTAGAACTTAAAAATAATGACGGTGCCATATCTCCCGCTGATTTATATGATATGAAGGGTCAGTTGGCTAACGATGAATTAACAGTAGTGACTACTAAAAATAACCTTGAAAATGCCAAGCTTGCCTTGGTACAATTGATGAATACGCCATATGCAAAGGATTTACAATTTGCACCACTTAGTAATGAAATAATTCCTCAGCCTTATGATGCTACAGTTCAGGAAATTTATGATAATGCCAGCAAAAGACTTGCTGCAGTAAAATCTGTTGATCTGAAAGTTGCCAGTGCTGAAAAAGCAATACAAACTGTGAAAGGGCAGTTAATGCCTACTATTTACCTTTATGGAGGATTATATTCTAATTATTCCAGTGCAGCAACTGCTGAACAATATATCAATACTACTGATGTTGCCACTAATAGTTATGTTTTATTAAATAATGTAAAGAATACCGTCTACAATACACAACAAAATTTTGCATCGATCCCATTATCTTATGGCAATCAAATATCCAATAACCTGAATTCACAGATTGGAATAGGTTTGAATATTCCCATTTTGAATAATTTTCTTTATAAGAATAAACTCAGAATGGCTAAAGTTGCAGAGAAACAAGCAACAGTACAGGCACAAACAACTAAAATTCAATTGCGACAGGCCATTGAGCAGGATTATGTGAATCTTAATGCTGCCTATCAGACTTATCTTAAATTAATGAATCAGGTAAGTTATTTTGAACAATCGTTGCATGCAGCTGATATTAGGTTTTCAGCAGGAGCAATTACTATTGTTGATTATGTAATAGCAAAAAATAATTATGACCGTGCGGCTATAAATTTAATTGCAGCTAAATATGATTATGTACTGAGAACTAAAGTGCTAGACTTTTTTCAGAGCAGAAGTATATATTAATTTGAGATTGTTGCTGAATATTTAATTTTACATTGAAATAATGAATGTAGAATAATGATAAAAATATTCCAACTGCTGAGCTATGTACTGATTTGCCAATTATTGTCAGCTCAACAAGGGCAAAATGGCATTAAAAATATAAATCAGCCTTTAGAATTCAGGGTTAAGAATTTAATGAATCAATTAACCTTAACTGAAAAAATTAGTTTATTAGGGTATGACAGCAAACCTGTTGAAAGATTAGGTATACCTGCCTATAACTGGTGGAATGAAGCTTTACATGGTGTAGCAAGGGCTGGTAAAGCAACTGTATTTCCTCAGGCAATTGGAATGGCTGCATCTTTTGATGATGCATTAATTTATCAGGTTGCAGATGCTATTTCTACTGAAGCAAGGGCAAAATACAATTTGGCCATAAAGCAGGATAGGCATTTGCAATATATGGGATTAACTTTCTGGTCGCCAAATATCAATATTTTCAGGGATCCAAGATGGGGAAGAGGCCAGGAAACCTATGGTGAAGACCCTTTCTTAACTGCAACCATGGGTACTTCTTTTTTAAGAGGATTACAGGGAAGTGACCCATTGATACTAAAAGCATCGGCATGTGCCAAGCATTTTGCTGTGCACAGCGGCCCGGAAGCGTCCAGACATGAAATAGATGTACAGGTTGATGAAAAAGACTTACGGGAAACCTATTTATATGCATTTAAGAAAATGGTAGATGCTGGTGTAGAATCAGTTATGTGTGCATATAACCGTGTAAACGGAGAACCCTGTTGTACAGGACCGACTTTATTACAAAAAATATTACGAACAGAATGGGGGTTTAAAGGTCATGTTGTTACAGACTGCTGGGCATTGGAAGATGTATGGAGCCGGCATAAAGCATTACCTGGTAGTGTTGAAACTGCAGCAGCTGCAATTAAAGCAGGTGTAAATCTGGATTGCAGTACTCTTTTACAGGATGATGTGATGAACGCCATTAAAAGAAATTTACTTACAGAAAAAGAAGTAGACAGTGCCCTTGCAGGAATATTAAGAACAGAATTCAAACTGGGATTTTTTGATTCAGCTTCCTTAAATCCCTATAAAAAATACGCTTCGGATAGTATCTCCAATAAATATCATATCGCTTTAAGCAGAAAAATGGCCACAGAAAGTATGGTATTGTTAAAGAATGAAGGAAACCTTTTGCCACTTCCTATCAATCAATATAATTCTTACATGATAGTTGGACCAACAGCAGCTTCAACAGATGCATTAATGGGCAATTATCATGGTATGAGCAGTAAGGCAGTTAATTTTGCAGAAGGCATCACAGCAGCTCTTAATGAAGGTACACGGGTGGAATATGATCAGGGGTGTGATTTTACAGATACGATACATTTTGGAGGAATCTGGGCTTCAGGAAATGCAGCAATGACCATTGCGGTAATTGGATTTACACCTGTTTATGAAGGAGAAGAGGGGGATGCATTTCTGGCAGCAGGGGGAGGTGACAGAAAAAGTTTAAGACTGCCTCCTTCACAAATAGCTTTTATGAAAGCATTAAGGAAAGGAACTAATCACCCAATTATAGCAGTTATTACAGCCGGAAGCGCAGTAGATGTGTCGGAAATAGCACCCTATGCAGATGCCATTATATATGCCTGGTATCCTGGCGAACAGGGGGGGAATGCATTGGCAGACCTGATTTTTGGAAAAGTTTCTCCATCAGGCAGATTGCCTGTAAGTTTTTACCAATCTTTTGATGATTTACCTGCTTATACTGATTACAAAATGAAAGGAAGAACATACCGGTATTTTCAGGGGAGAATGCAATATCCATTTGGGTATGGATTAAGTTATACTTCCTTTAACTATACATGGTTGAAGCAGCCTAAAGCAGATATTACTTTAAAGGATAGTATTAATTTCAGTATTAAAATTAAAAATACCGGGAATTTTGATGGTGAGGAAGTGGTTCAGGCATATATAGAATATCCCAATCTGGAAAGAATGCCTGTAAAAGAATTAAAAGCTTTTAAAAAAGTCTTCATTGGTAAAGGTGCAGAAACTAATGTTAATATCACTATTCCTGTAACGGAGCTTAAAAAATGGGATTTATTACTACAGGAATGGAAATTATATCCGGGTGAATATCATCTTTGTCTGGCTAAAAATGCAGCTGAAAATATATTAAAAGCTAAATTTACAGTACATTAATTGGTACTTATTCATTTACATATTCAAAATCCAAAGTAAAGCGATTTGACAAAAAAGAAAGCTACCATAGAAATGGCAGCTTTTCAACCCTTAAAACATCTGAGAACAAATAATCATAAAACTATTTACTAAGTTAGTCAGCTATTTCTATTCTCTATTTACCATTTATGAAAATTATCTGAAATCGAAATTCCAAAAAAATAATTTGCGGAATTAAATATCTGAAATCGCCGGTTGATATCTTTATTATCGTATAGTAGCCATTTATTAATAATTATTAATTTTTGTACATATTTAATTCATTGTATAATTATGCTTTTTTATTTTAACATTTCGATTTTAGATAAATATTCTAAAGAGTTTTGACAAAAGAAGGACTAAACTATAATTTATTAAGACGTTCATAAAACTTTAGCGAATGTTAGTTTAAGGGGCAGAGCTGCTATATTTATAGCAGCTCTTTAGTATTACTAAAAGAATACCATTCCATTTTTAGGATTGAATATAAGTGTGTAATTGGTCAATTGTTTCTTTCTGGTGCAGCAAAAATTCTGAAATTACATCCAGGATTGAAATCAATCCGCATAATTCATCGGTATGATCAAAAACAGGCAGGTACCTGATATTACTATCGCTCATTATTTGCATACAGGTATCAATTGAAAAATCCGGAGTAATCCTGGGAAGTCCGATACTCATAATTTCAGTAACCAGTGTTTCATCAGATGTTTTACCCAGTAAAATTACTTTTCGTGCATAATCTCTTTCGGTAAGAAGTCCGATATAACTATCTTTTTCTTTAATAACCACTGAACCGATATTTTTCTCTGACATTAATTTCAATGCATCCAATACTTTGGTCTGAGCATTAACAGATACGGTACTGTTTCCTTTTCTTTGGAGTATATGCGCTACTTTTTTCATAATCAATTAATTCGTTTAACAGAAAATTACAACAATTTCAAATAACTAATTTCAAAAAAAAGTGGAATATTTTTTTTATTATTTTGGTTGATATGTTTCTAACTGTATTTTTGTAGCGGAGAGATGGCAGAGCGGTTTAATGCGGCGGTCTTGAAAACCGTTGACTGTTAAAGGTCCGGGGGTTCGAATCCCTCTCTCTCCGCCAAAATGACAGAAAACGTAATTTCTAATGAGATTACGTTTTTTTATTGACCAACTGGAAATTCTAAATATCTTAACTCATAAATTGCAGGACAGTCGCATATTGTATCTTTGTTAATCATGCAACATCTTAAAGCGCTGAATCATTATTTCTGGAAATATAAAACACGGCTTTTGCTGGGTATTGTATTTATTATTGTATCTAACTATTTCAGAATACTTACCCCACAGGTATCCGGATATGTAATTGACAAAGTTGAACAGGCTATTCAATTGAATGCTGGAATTTCCTCTGAGCCTAAAGTCAGAAATACTAATTATAACTGGCTGGTTGAAGCTTTTACAAAAAAGATAGAAAATGATCATACCTCCTTAAAACAAAATGTGGTATTATGCGGGGTAACTTTGTTAATATTGGCCATTTTGAGTGGTGTTTTTATGTTTCTGATGCGGCAGACTATCATTGTTATGAGCCGGCATATAGAATTTGACCAGAAAAATGAAGTCTTCAGGCATTATCAGCAATTAGATGCCCAATTTTATAAAACACATAGTACAGGAGACCTGATGAACCGGATAGCAGAAGATATCAGCAGGGTAAGAATGTATACTGGTCCGGCCATTATGTATCTGATTAACCTGGCAGCTACAATTGGATTTAGTCTGTATTTTATGTTTCATGAGAATATACGGTTAACTATTTATGTACTTTCCCCTTTACCCATTCTTGCTATTACTATTTATTATGTAAACACTATTATACATAAGAAGAGTGAAAAAATTCAGGCTTTGTTATCTGATCTTACAACCACAGCACAGGAATCTTATTCAGGTATCAGGGTAATCAAATCCTTTGTTCAGGAAAATGCCATGTTTTCTTTTTTTTCAGCCAATAGTGAAGCATATAAAAAAAATGCTGTTAGTCTTGCAAGGGTAGAAGCCATTTATTTTCCTTCAATGGCATTGTTAATAGGCCTTAGTAATATAATAACCATATCCATTGGAGGTTATTACCTTGTTAGCCATCAGTTTAATGTTACTGCAGGTACTATTACAGAATTTGTAATTTATGTGAATATGCTCACTTTTCCGGTGAGTGCAATTGGATGGACTGCCAGTATGATACAAAGAGCTGCTGCCTCTCAGAAGAGATTAAATGAATTTTTACAAACCAGGCCAACCATTGCTGACAAATCTAATCAACCCCAAATTTTAAGAGGGGATATTTTATTTAAGAATATAGATTTCACCTATCCTCATACCGGAATTACCGCCTTAAAAAACTTTAATTTAACTATTAAAGAAGGGGAAAAGGTCTTATTACTGGGCAGGACAGGTAGTGGAAAATCTACTTTAGCACAGTTATTACTCCATTTTTATGAGCCTGATAAAGGCAATATTTCTATTGGAGGTATTGAGTTAGATCAACTACCACTCCAAAGTTTGAGAGAGCAAATCAGTTATGTTCCACAGGATGTTTTTTTGTTTAGTGATACTGTAGCTAATAATATTCGTTTTGGAGTACAGGGAAATGACTCGATTGAAAAAGTAAAAGAAGCCGCATCTTTTGCCAGTGTTGATAAGGAAATTATGGGTTTTAATAAGCAATATGAGACAATGATTGGGGAAAGAGGTGTTACTTTAAGCGGTGGACAAAAACAAAGAATTTCAATTGCCAGAGCACTTATCAAAGACCCTCAGATTATTATATTTGATGATTGTTTAAGTGCTGTGGACGCCAATACTGAAAACAGAATTGTGCAGAACCTGTATCGTTTTTTGCATGACAAAACTGCTATTATTATTACCCATCGGATCTTTACTTCCTTTAAATTTGATAAAATTATAGTATTGGAAGATGGAAAAATAGATGAGGAGGGGACTCATGAAGAATTATTAAAGCAGAATGGATATTATGCAGACTTATATCAGATGCAAAGAACAGAAGGTGTTCATTAATAGTGATAAAACAAAATAAACTTCTTTTGCAAAATTTTGGCAATTCCCAAACAATACTATATTTGCTACTCAATTTAAAAAGGTATTCGTAATTTAAAATCAATTAACGTGGCGTACGAGAATAACGACAAGAAACAGGAAAGTGTTTACAGCAAAAGAATCAGAGCCGGAAAAAGAAGAACTTATTTTTTCGATGTAAGAGCAACACGTGGTAATGATTATTATTTAACTATTACAGAAAGCAGGAAACGCTTTGATGATAATGGGTACGACAGGCATAAAATCTTTTTATATAAGGAAGATTTTAATAAATTTATCAAAGCGCTGGGTGAAGCGATAGATTACGTAAAAACTGATTTAATGCCTGATTTTGATTTTGATGCATTTAACCATGAATATAATGATGCAGAAGGAGGGGAGGGTATTGAAGCTACATCGCAGGATGTGGTGTCTGAACCAGCAGCAGTGCCTTATGCAGCAGCTCCTATTCCTGCAGCTCCGGTAACGCCACCTGCAGCCCCATTGGATAATGGTGCACATGAAGAAGTTGACAAATGGTAATTTCTATCTGATAAATAAAAAGCCGTTCTTAAAGAACGGCTTTTTATTTATCAGATAGTTTTAATCATCCAGATATCACATCCACAATGGCCACTGGAACCCATGGGATGATCTATTAGTTCAAAACCAAGTTTCTGGTACACTTTTACTGCCTGTTTTAATTCAGGCATGGTTTCCAGGTAAATTTTGGAATATCCAGCATTTTTTGCTGTATCCATACACAATGTAATCATTTTTTTACCTAGCCCTAAACCCCTGGCTTCCGGACTTAAATACATTTTTACCAGTTCACAAACACCCACTGGTAAATTATGGGTTGGGAATATCCCAGCACCACCTAAAATTTCACCTTCTTTTTCTGCAACAAAATAAAAACTACCAGGTGTTTCACTGAATAATTCAAATAAATGATCAGTGCTGTCATCAAAGTAAACTGTCCCTTTTTTATTTGCCTTAAACTCTTCAAGTGCAGACCTGATAATTTTTGCCAGGTCTGCATTATCAGAGAGCTGTATTTTTCTAATGGAGAGTGTTTCCATTTATCCTATGCTTTTCTGAATACTTTATAAAGATTAATTAAGCCATTTGTTGAAACATCATGAGAATTAACAACTGCTGTACTTTCCAATTCAGGTAATATTTTATTGGCCAATTGCTTTCCTAATTCTACACCCCACTGGTCGAAACTAAAAATATTCCAGATAATACCCTGAACAAAAATTTTATGTTCATAAAATGCAATTAATGCACCCAGGGTAAATGGAGTGATTTCTTTAACCAGGATTGAATTAGTAGGTTTATTACCTTCAAATACTTTAAAAGGGGTAAGTCTCTTTATTTCTTCTTCAGATTTTCCAGCTTTAACCAATTCTTCCTTCACTTCCTTTTCTGTTTTGCCATTCATTAAAGCCTCTGTTTGAGCGAAGAAATTGGAAAGTAATTTTATATGATGGTCGCCTATTGGATTGTGACTAATGGCCGGAGCAATAAAATCTGCAGGAATCAGGATGGTACCCTGATGAATCAGCTGATAAAAAGCATGCTGTCCATTTGTACCTGGCTCTCCCCAAATTACAGGCCCTGTTGCATAATTAACAGGGTTTCCGTTACGGTCTACACTTTTACCATTACTTTCCATATTTCCCTGTTGGAAATATGCTGCAAATCTATGCAGGTACTGGTCGTAAGGCAATATTACTTCACTTTGTGCACCAAAGAAATTAGTATACCAGATACCCAATAAAGCCATTATTACGGGTATATTTTTTTCGAATTTTTCAGTCCTGAAATGTTCATCAGCTGCAAAAGCACCTTTAAGTAACTGTTCAAAATTATTATATCCAATTGTTAATGCAATGGACAAACCAATTGCACTCCATAAGGAATACCTGCCACCTACCCAATCCCAGAATTCAAACATATTGGCTGTATCTATTCCGAATTTAACTACTTCTTTTTCATTAGTACTTAATGCAGCAAAATGTTTGGCAACATGGCTTTCATCCTTTGCTTGATTCAAAAACCAGTTTCTGGCAGTATGAGCATTGGTCATGGTTTCCTGTGTAGTAAAAGTTTTAGAAGCCACCAGGAACAAAGTTTCATCAGGAGTAACTTTTTTCAATGTTTCCGCTATATGTGTGCCATCCACATTACTTACAAAATAAGACTGTATACCTTCTACCCAAAAAGGTTTAAGGGCTTCAGTTACCATTACAGGGCCCAGGTCACTGCCACCAATACCAATATTTACAATATATTTAATTGGTTTACCGGTATACCCTTTCCAGTTGCCGGAATGAATGAGCTGACAGAAATCTTTCATTTGAGCCAGTACTTTCCTTACTGCCGGCATAACATCGTTACCTTCAGTTATAACTGGGATTTCTGAAAAATGCCTTAAAGCTGTATGTAAAACAGCCCTGTTTTCTGTTTCGTTGATCTTTTTACCTTCAAACATTGCATTAATAGCTGTGGAAAGGTCACAATCATCTGCAAGTTGTAATAATAATTGGAGTGTTTTTTTATTGATAATATTCTTGGAATAATCGAAAAAAATATCTTCAAAGCCAATAGAAAAATTTTTGAACCGGTCCTGGTCATTTGCAAATAAATCTTTTATTTGGGAACGGCTCATTTCTTCTTCAAAATGCTTTTTCAAAAGAATCCAGGCTTGTGTATTAGTTGGATTAATTCTTGGTAACATGCGCTAATTTTTTTTATGATCTATAAATAGTGAATGAATTCAATTGTTTTTTTTACTTTTTCCGGTGTTATATCCAAATGGAGTACCATTCTTACCTGAGTAGATGATATTGCAATCATTAAAATTTGGTTTTCTTTCATTTTCGCAACGAAAGCAGCTGGTGTAAACCGGCCTTTAATTTCAAAAATGATAATATTGGTATCCACAGACAAAATTTCTCCTGTAAAATCTTTTTCAGCCAATGCCTGTGCAATAGAACGGGCATGCTGATGGTCAGTAGCCAATCGTTGTATGTTATGTTCAATTGCGTATAATCCTGCAGCTGCAAGGTATCCGGCCTGACGCATACCTCCACCAAAAACCTTTCTGATTCGTCGTGCCTGCTTGATAAATGCTTTATTACCCACCAAAACACTGCCTACAGGGGCCCCTAATCCCTTACTTAAGCAAACAGAAATAGAATCAAACAATTCTCCATATTGAAGGGCAGTTTCATTTTTGGCAATCAGGGCATTAAATATCCGTGCACCATCCAAATGGAATTTCATATTATTTTGAATACAAACCTCTTTAATGGCTTGAATATCAGTAAATTTATAACAACTACCACCACCTCTGTTAGCAGTATTTTCTAATGAAACCAAAGTAGAAACCGGTTTGTGAATATCTTCAGGATTGATAGCATTTTTGACCTGTTCAGCAGTAACACGCCCTCTGTCACCATTTATCAAACGAACCGAGCATCCACTGTTAAAAGCAATTCCACCTCCTTCATACTGATAAATATGTGATAAAAAATCGCAAATGACTTCTTCACCGGGTCTTGTATGAATTTTAATAGCAATCTGATTGGTCATGGTTCCGCTAGGGCAGAACAATCCAGCTTCTTTTCCAAAAAGGGAGGCTACCTTGTTTTCAAGTTCATTTAATGAAGGATCTTCACCAAAAACATCGTCTCCTACTGCTGCTTTAAACATATATTCCAGCATTCCGGCAGAAGGCCGTGTTACTGTATCAGAACGATAATCAATTATTTCCGGATTCATGGTGCGAAGATAATGGCTTAATTAACAACTTTTTTATTCCCAAAATCTTAGTTTTTTCCACAAAGATTAGCTAATTCAATTGCGGTAACTTAACTTTGCACGCCTTGATAAAAAAAAGAGGAGTTGTTTTTAACGCTTTTTGTTGCTACTTTAATACAACTTTTTGCGTAGTTTAACGTTTAGTCCAATAAATTAGTAATATAATAACATGAGGCAGCTCAAAATTGCAACACAGATTACCAACAGAGATTCTCAAGCCGTAGAAAAGTATCTGCAGGAAATTTCTAAAATTCCGATGATCACTCCCGAAGAGGAAACAACACTGGCACAGAAGATCAAGATGGGTAACCAGAGAGCACTTGACAAATTGGTTCAAGCCAATTTACGTTTTGTGGTTTCAGTTGCAAAACAGTATCAACATCAGGGTTTATCGTTAAGCGATCTCATCAACGAGGGAAATCTCGGCCTTATTAAGGCGGCTCAGCGCTTTGATGAAACTAAAGGGTTTAAATTTATTTCTTATGCTGTATGGTGGATCAGGCAGTCTATTTTACAGGCATTGGCAGAACAGGGAAGATTGGTTCGTCTTCCCCAGAACAAAATTGGCACTTACAACAAAGCCAACAAAGCTTATATGGCTTTTGAGCAGGAACATGAAAGAGAACCTTCAACTGAAGAATTGAGTGAAATTCTGGAAATGAGTGAAACAGAAATCAACAATATTTTCCAGAGTAATACAAGACACACTTCTCTTGATGCACCTGTTCATGAAGCAGAAGATGTTGCTATGGGTGACTTGTTGGAAGGAAGTGATGATACCGATGAAGATGTAATGAAAGATTCTTTAAGAGAAGAAATCAGAAGGGTTTTAAAATCACTTAGTCCCAGAGAAGCTGAAATTGTAAATGCATACTTTGGTCTGGATGGCGAAAATGGAGTTACCATTGAACAAATAGGTATGAAATACGATCTTACCAAAGAACGTATCCGCCAGATTAAGGAAAGAGCCATCAAGCGATTACAGAAAGCAAGATACAGTAACGCTTTGAAAGCATATTTAGGTTAGTAGGAAAGAAGGTAAAGTAGAAATTAGCCCTTTGATATAGCATCAGAGGGTTTTTCATTTATATAATCTTTCATACGGATAGACAGATGAGATTTAAATTTGAATTATGAAACAACTTCTGATATTTTCAGGTATTTTATTATTATTGAGTTCCTGTGTGAAAAATATCAATTTTACTACCACGCAGCAATCTCCTGTATTAGTAGTGGATGGTACTATAGAAGAGAATCAATCACCTCATATTGTATTAACCAATTCCCTGAGTTATTTTTCTTCAATCAGTCCAGCTCTAATTAATAATGCTTTTATTCATGGGGCTAAACTTACTTTAAATGATGGGACCCGGACTGTTCCTTTGAAGGAATATACTATACCTGATACATTAGGGTACCAGTTTTCATATTATTCTGTTGATTCATCAACCACTGGATTAATTATGAAGGGACAGGAAGGAAGAACTTATACTTTAAACATTACTATTAACGGGATCGTTTATTCCGCAGTAACAAGCATACCCTACCTTTCCTGGAAAATTGATAATTTATGGTGGGTTCCATCAGTCAATAATCCAGATACAACAAAAGTGATTATGATGGCAATGGCTACTGATCCTTCCGGTCCGGCACATTATATACGTTATTTTACCAAAGTAAACAAAGGACAATTTCTACCGGGCCAGAATAGTGTTTCTGATGATGAAATTGTAAATGGAACTACCTATAGTATTCAGGTTAGCCAGGGAATTGACAGGAATAATCCACCGTCTGTAAAAGATTATGGATATTTTAACAGAGGTGATACTGCTACGTTAAAATTCTGCAATATTGATAAATCAACTTATACATTCTGGAATACCTGGGAATTTGCATTTTCGTCTATTGGAAACCCGTTTTCCACTCCAGGTGCAGTAATTGGTAATATAAGCAATGGGGCATTGGGAGCTTTTTGCGGATATGCTGTTCAATATACTTCACTGATTATCCCCAAGTAATCATGTGAAAAAGAATAACCGTATTTATAACCTATCCTATCTGTATTTTTGAAGAATTGAAATTTTTAAATTTATATTACCATGTCAATAGAATCAAATGAAAAAGTACATGTACTGATTATAGGATCCGGCCCTGCCGGATATACTGCTGCCATTTATGCAGCACGGGCCAATATGAAGCCAGTTTTATACCAGGGTATTCAGCCGGGGGGGCAATTAACCATTACCACAGAAGTTGAAAATTATCCTGGTTATCCGGATGGTATTCAGGGTCCAGAGATGATGATACATTTTGAAAAACAGGCTTCCAGAATGGGGGCAGATATCAGGTATGGTTTGGCTACTAAAGTTGATTTTTCTGTGAGGCCATTTAAAGTATGGATAGATGAGGATAAAATAATAGAAGCAGATGCAGTAATTATAGCAACCGGGGCTTCTGCCAAGTGGCTGGGTTTGACAAGTGAACAAAAGCTAAATGGAATGGGAGTTAGTGCCTGTGCTGTATGTGATGGTTTTTTCTTCCGGGGAAAAGAAGTTGCAATAGTTGGGGCAGGAGATACTGCCGCAGAGGAGGCTTTGTACCTCTCTAAATTGTGTTCTACTGTTCATATGATTGTCAGAAGGGACCAGATGAGAGCAAGTAAAGTGATGCAGGACAGGGTAACCGGAACTGCTAATATAAAAGTTTACTGGAACAGTGAAACAGATGAAATACTGGGAGAAAATAAAGTAGAAGCAGTACGCATTAAAAATAATAAAACTTCAGAAAAAACGGATGTGCCTGTCAGTGCATTTTTTGTAGCAATTGGCCATCAGCCAAACAGTGACATTTTTAAAGATTTTCTGGAAATGGATGAAACCGGTTATATAAAAACAATACCGGGAACATCGAAGACTAAAATTGCGGGAGTTTTTGCAGCCGGAGACGTGCAGGATAAAAACTATAGGCAGGCAGTAACAGCTGCAGGTAGTGGTTGTATGGCAGCATTGGATGCAGAAAGATACTTAAGTGAGCATGGATTGGTCTAAATGATAAAAAAATGGGTTAAAAAACGGTATCAACATATGATATCGTTTTTTTATTTTTACAGTAAATTTAAATTTTTGTATATGGCAAAATCAACCCAGGCACCCACTACCTCACCAAAATCAGGTGGAGAAAAAATTGATGCCAAAAAAGCAGCTGCTGCTCAAAAACTATATTGGGATGTATTGATTGGTAAAAAGAAAATCACTCCCGAACAGTTACCGGAATCAGTATCCTTTAATTTGTATCAGTTAAAAGCATATCTGAATGAAGTGGAAGCAGAATTCAATAAATTAAATGTTCCCTATTCGCAAAGGTTTGTTTCAGTTTTACCCATCGCTTATACAGAAAAGGGTAAAGTTACTTTAACGATCACTTCTGCTGTAAATACCGGAGAAAATGCTATTCAGCATCAGTTTAACCAGAAAAGCAGCTCCAAAAAGCCTGCTAAAAGCTTACAAGCTGCTCCGGTAACAAATTATACCTTACAACTACCTCCTTTAAACCAGGGGCATGATAATCCATAAAAACGGTTATGCTTATATACCTGAGTATTATATTCGAATCACTTGCTTTTATAGTTTCAATTTTTTGTATTAAGAAAAATAAAGGCTCAACCATTGAATGGATGAGCCTCTTTTTGTTTTATAGTATTTTAACTGAATGTTTAGGTGTTTATTTTAATTATTATCTTCATAAACCTACAACACCAATATACCTGGTTTACCAAATTGTAAGTTGCTGTTTTTATAGTTACCTGTTTTATAAACTGCTAAACAATTACAGGTATATTCGTTTTTTTATCTTAGCATTTGCCATTATAAATTCCTTAATATTTGGGTACATTTTCTTTTTTATTTCCAATTTTATAGAATTTAACTATAAAATGAAAATAATAGACGGAATTTATTTTGTATGTATTTCCTGCATTTATTTGTATGCCCAGTTTATGGATGATGACCTGGAAGAATTACTGGTAAAGAAATCAGGATTCTGGATAGCAGCAGGTTTATTATTATTTTATTCTGCCTACAGTATTGTCATCACTTTACATCCCATTACTTCCAAAAATAAAATATTTGTTTTTGGACTTCCCTTACATAATTTTTTTGCACAGGTTTTGAGTGTAATTTTATATATCTGCTTTTCTGCAGCAATGATTGTATGGAAACCCAAAACAACGACATTATCTTAGCACTGACAGTAACAATTCTGTTTGTTGTACTGTTTTGCCTGTTAATGATTATGATTGTCATAAATTTCTTCAGGCGTAAAAGAAAAATTCTGCTCGAAAAGCAGGAGAGGGAAGCTGCATTCCAACAACAACTATTACAATCTCAAATAGAAATGCAGGATCAGACGCTTAAAAATATCAGTCAGGAAATACACGATAATGTTGGCCAGGTTCTTTCTCTGGCAAAATTGAATCTGAGCATTCTTTCCATGCAAATGAAGGATAATGAGAAATTAACTGATATCAAAGAGCTTGTAAGTAAAGCTATTTCTGATCTCAGGGATTTAAGTACAGGATATTATGCCGACCGTCTTGCCGAAAATGGGTTATTTGTTACAATTCGCCATGAAGTGAAACAACTTGAAAAAACAGGTCTATATACCATTCATTTTGTTTCTGAAATCAAAGAAAAAGTAGTGGATAAGCATACCACTATTTTTGTTTACCGGATGGTTCAGGAAATTTTGAATAATATTGTGAAACATTCAGCTGCAAAAAACATCTGGTTGCATATGTTTGACAAAGATAAAAAAATACATATTTGCATTGAAGATGATGGAAAAGGGTTTGATAGAAACAGTTTAGAATTTAAAAGTGGAATTGGGTTGAGCAGTATACAAAACCGGGCAGCAATGATTAATGGAAAAGCTGAGATATACTCTGAAAAAGGGAAGGGAACTAAAGTAGAATTAATTTTCTCATAGGATATGCCAATAAATATTGCATTAGTTGATGACCATGCTATTTTACGAAAAAGTCTGTCTGTACTAATTGAAATGCTGGATCATTTTAAAGTTATTTTAGAAGCAAGTAATGGTCAGGATTTTATAGATCAATTAACCCCGGAAAATATGCCGGATATTGTTTTAATGGATATCACAATGCCTGTAATGGATGGAGTAGCCACAACTAAATGGATTAAACAGAATTATCCTAAGATTAAGGTAATGGCTTTGAGTATGATTAAAAATGACCTCATTATTATCCGCATGCTAAAAAATGGGGCAAGGGGTTATATTTTAAAAGACAGTGAACCAGAAGAGCTAAAAAAAGCCTTATTAGAAGTATATCATAATGGCTATTATTATAATGAATTTTTAGATTCGAACTGGAGAAATTCAATTAATCATGATATTAAACTGGCTGATGCCATGATCAATGAAAATGAGTTGAGTTTTCTGAAATTATGCTGTTCTGAAAAAAGCTACAAAGAGATTGCTGATGAAATGGCCATCAGTCCCCGCACAGTAGATGGATACCGCGATGCCCTTTTTAAAAAACTGAATGTAGTAACCAGGGTTGGATTAGTATTATATGCACTAAAAAATGAATTGGTAAGTTTGTAACCTGCCATATTCCCCTTATCTATTCTAGAAATCACTCCTCTAGTCTGTCACCAACCATATTGCATCCCCAATCAAAAAAAATGGGTGTTTTTACTATTGCAGGTGCAAGTTATTCTTTGTTACTTTATAATATAAATAACAATAACATGGCTCGGAAAAGTAAATTTTACGGATGGCAGCCAGACCTACCAGATAACAGGGATTATATTTATAAAGCAAGTGCAGCACTGCTTAAAAAATTACCGGAAAAAGTTGATTTACAGGAAAAATGCCCACCTGTATATAATCAGGGGCAATTAGGGAGCTGTACTGCCAATGCAATAGGAGCTGCATTTCAGTTTGAATCACTAAAGCAGCAGAAAGCAGAAAGCTTTATGCCTTCCAGGTTATTTATATATTTTAATGAACGCGTAATAGAGCATACAGTTACATCAGATAACGGTGCACAGATCAGAGATGGAATTAAATCTGTTCATAAACAAGGGGTATGCCCTGAATCAATCTGGCCATATCTGCCTAAAAAGTTTGCTGTTAAACCAACATCTTCCTGTTATCAATCTGCAGCAAAAAATCTCGTTACATCCTACCATAGAGTTAGCCGCAAATTGGAACATATGAAAGGATGCCTGGCAGAAGGTTACCCTTTTGTGTTTGGATTCACGGTATATGAATCTTTTGAAGGGGAACAGGTTGCTAAAACAGGTAAGTTAAGCCTTCCTAAAAAAGGAGAAAAACTAATAGGTGGCCATGCTGTTATGGCTGTAGGATATGATGATGCTGTTAACCGGTTTATAGTCAGAAACAGCTGGGGTGCTAAATGGGGGCAACAGGGTTATTTTACTATTCCCTATAACTATTTACTGAACGAAAATCTGGCAGATGATTTCTGGACTATTCGTTTAATTGAATGAAAGCCAATCTGAATAAGAATAAAAAAACAAATAAAGCAGAGACTACTTGAACCTATGAAAACCATGGCTGTTACAACTCTTGTAATAGCCACTTTTTTGTTAGTATGAATCTTATCTTTGAAAGATGTTAACTATACATTTAGAACAAATACTTTTCAGGTCCTATCATGGAATATATGAGGAAGAAATAATAAACGGTAATGATTTTCTTGTGGATGTAACTGTTATGTATCACCCTTCTGGTTCCATAAACCGGATTGAAGAAACTATTAATTATGCGGATGTATTTGAACTGGTCAGAAAAAGAATGGCTATTGCAACTCCTTTGCTTGAAACTGTTGCTATGGATATAGCTGGCTTAATATTGGAGGATTTTAAAAAAGCCGAAAAAGTTAGGATCACTATTAAAAAGTTAAATCCGCCTATAAAGAATTTTAATGGAAAAGTAGGTGTTAGTTTTGAATTGAAAAGGTAATGCTAATGAAAAAGATAATCTTCTTATTGCTGGTCTTATTAACCTGTACACTCATCAAAAGTCAGGAAGTGGCCCTATTACTAAAGCAAGCTGAAAATTATGAACGACAATTCAAAGAACCGGAAGCACTGGCTAAGTATAAAGAAGTTTTAATTGCTGAGCCTAATAACAGTAAAGCCCTATTAAAAGCTACTGAACTTAGTTGTACAACAGGTGCCAGGACAGAAAATAAATCTGATAAAAGATTAGTTTATGAATCTGCCCTTGCATTTGCAGAAAGGGTAGTAACAAGTGACAGTTTAAATCCGGCCAGCTGGTGCATGCTTGCATTAGCCAATAGTAAAATGGCAGAAATTGAACCGGATAATAAAAAGCTGGGGGCATTTATTCATGCTGTGAAAATTAATGCGGATAAAGCTTTGAAAATAAACCCAAATTTTGGTTATGCTGATTTTTTGGAAGGTAAATGGCATTATGATATGCTTACCACACACTGGGCAAAACATCTTGCAATCAGGGCCAGTTATGGAAGTTTGCCGGAAGCAGATATTGATATTGCAATCAGTTACCTGGAAAAATGTAAAACAGCCAATCCTTATTTTATGCTTAACTACTGGATACTGGCTAAAGCATATCAATTTAAAAACAGGCCTGCACCACAACTGGAAACCTTAAATAAATTGGTTAAATTACCTATCCGTACATTTGATGATACCGGTATAAAAGCACAGGCTCAAAAAATGCTGGACGAACAACAATAATACATTTCTTAAAATTATACATAATAAAATATCAATCATGGAACTTATCAGTCAATTTGAACAAGCCGTTGCAGGAAGTAAATCTTTAACCGAAAAACCGGCTAATGAAACTTTATTGCAATTATATTCATTATACAAACAATCTACAGAAGGTGATATTACAGGCGAAGGCCCTTCTAATCCATTCGATTTTGTTGCAAAAGCAAAACACAATGCATGGGTATCATTAAAGGGAGTTACCAAGGAATCGGCTATGCAGCAATATATTGATCTGGTAAATAAACTGAAAAATTAAATCACTTTATTCTTCCACCTTCCACTCCTGATATAGCAATAAGATGGAATTAAAATGGTTCCCCAATAGATCCATTCACTTAACCATCCATAAGTAATGGGTAAATTTAGTTTTTCCAAAATAATATAAACGTAAATCAGGTAAAACAGGATGGCCAGAATTTCGATAATTAAATTGATCCGGGTATTTCCTGTTCCGGTTATCGCATTTAACCAAACCACAGATACAGACATAATAAGAAGAGCTGTGGTAATAATTCTTAATACAGGTATAGCTGCATTATTAAAATCATCCCCTTGCCTGTAAATGGATAAAAATACTGTAGGAAATATATTTAAAAGCAGACATGCCATTAATGAAAATGCAAAAGATAAATGGATTATTTTCTTTATAAGTAAAATTACTTTATCCTGCATACCCTGGCCAATAATATTACTTACCATGGTACTTGTAGTAGCTGCAAATGCCCAGGTAAAACAACCAAAAATACCAAAAACACTACGCATAATGTTAGATATTGCTAAATCCCTTGCACCATGATGTTCAATAAGAATGTAAAAAATCTGCCAACTGAAAATACTGATGCCAAATTGACCAATTAAAGGAGCAGATTGTACTAATATCAATTTTGTCTTAGACTTACTAAATTTAAAGTGTTTAAACAGTTCAAATTCATTACTGATCCCTTTTAAGTGAATAACAAAAAAGATAACGATAAGCCCAGTAAACTCAGCAATTACAGAAGCATATGCTGCCCCATTAAATTCAAGTCTGGGCAAGCCATATTTACCAAAAATTAATCCATAATCAAACAGGATATTGGCAATAGTTTCTGCTAATGCACCCCAAATCAGGAATTTACTTTGATTTGTACCCACTAAAAGGGCATTTCTTAACTGGTATAAATATAAAAATACTAACCCTACTATCCTGATATTCAGAAACCGGATAGATAGATGAATAATTTCCTGATCATGTAGTGCCCATTTTAAGAAAAAAGGTGCGAATATCCAGGTAATTAGCATCCCAATTAATGCAAAAATCAATGCAATTACCACCCCCTGAGCAAATAAACTACCAATTTCATCAATACGGTTTTCTCCTGCACGCCTGGCTATAAGTGCCTGCATACCATTGTTTAAGCCAATACCCACCACAGCAAAAACCAGGTAATAAACGCCGGTAATTCCTGCTGCAGCCAATGCCTGCTGGTTTAAACCACCCAGAAATATATTGTTGGTAATAAAATTGATTTGCGGAACAATAATAGCCCCGCTGATAGGTAAGGCAATCCTTAAAATATGCCTGTAGCCAATGGAAACCCTTAAATCTCTTTTCTCCGGTTGCAACATGGGCTGCAAAGCTAAGGTTTTGAAATATGTATAAATCACTTTTATCCACTACCAATTATTTTATAACAATGCTGCATTATATTTGAATAATGGTAGAAAAAAGAATCAGTATATATGGGGATCTTGATGTTTTATCCCCTTTTAACGGAGATCAGTTATATTTCGAGATCAGTGAATCCCATGCCACACTTATTGTAAAAAATGGTATGGAGGATAGAATGGATGCATTTGAATATTTTGAGTTCGATAAAAAGAAACAGGACTGGTATGAAATATTTTACCAGATTCGTCTGAATTCTAAAATTCTGGACAGGAGTTATAATGATACCAGGGTATTTTACAATCTGAAAGAAGTAGTGATTATTCCTGCTTCTCAATTTAAAGCGGATGCATCAGAATCTTATTTATCAGTCCTCTTCGGGGAAACTCAACCTTCTATTTACAGGCAGGATGAAATATTTTCCACGCTTGAATTATATTTACCATACCGTATTTCTAAAAACCTGTTTGACATGGTAAATACCAACCTGATGATGGTATCAGGAAAACATTGCTATACTAAAATATTGGAAAGTGTATTCAGAAGTAACAGGGGTGCAGGTGGTCCATTTCTGAAAGTGATTTATTATCATAATATGATGACGGTACTATTATTAAACAGCAATAAACTAATCCTCCTGCAATCATACGATTTTTCAACTCCGGATGATATGTTATACCGCTTATTAAACATTGTTAAGCAATATCATTTGAAAACAGCAGATTTACAGATTGAAGTTTCCGGTTTACTGGATTTAAAATCCAAGGCTACAGAATATCTTAAGAAATTGTTCCCCAAATTAAGTCTGGAAGCCAGTCTTTCGAATCCATTGTATAAAGATTTTTTAAAGGAATATCCGGTTCATTATTTCACACCTTTTCTTAATAACCTGTTATGAGGATTATTTCAGGAAAATGGGGAGGTAGAAGAATACAACCACCTGCTAAAATGCCTTATACTCGTCCCACTACGGATATTGCAAAAGAAGGTTTGTTTAATATTCTGCAAAACAGGATCAGTTTTGAAGGCATTAATACATTGGATCTTTTTGGAGGTACAGGTTGTATCAGTTATGAACTGGCTTCCAGAGGTGCAAGTCAAATGACAATTGTTGAAAAAGATGCCACCATGTATGCTTTTATAAAGAAAAACCTGGAAATGCTGGGAGCTGTTAACTTTAATGTACTTAGATTGGATGTATTTCAGTACCTCAATTCCTGCATTACTCCCTTTGATTTTATTTTTGCCGGTCCTCCCTATGCATTAGGTACTATTGATGAATTACCTAAAATTATTGTGCAGAAAAAACTGATTGCCCCTGGCGGCTTCTTTGTGCTGGAACATACACCACGAAACGGGTATGAAAAATTTGATGGTTTTAATTTTGTAAGAAATTATGGAACAACTCTGTTTTCTTTTTTTTCCCCAATTGTATAAAAGTATTTTTTTATAGCGGATATGAATTTTGGAATGACCAAAAAAGAATTAAGGCTTAATTATAAAGAGAAGCGAAAACAGATTTCTGTTAAGGATAAAAATTTATGGGATGACCAGATGCTGATTCAGTTTCAACGATTTCCTTTAGATGGTATTTCAACTGTTTTCAGCTATATTTCGCTGGAACAAATGAATGAACCCAATACTGATTTATTTGTTTCTTTTTTAAAGGCAATGATTCCCGGCATAAGAATTGCTTATCCTATTACAAATTTTGAAACAGGGGAAATGTTTTGCCTGCAAGAAGATAATGATACCCTTTATGAAAAAAATGCCAGAGGCATGATCGAACCTGTAAATGGAAAGCTTATACCAGCCTATGAAATGGATTTGATTATAGTTCCATTGCTGGTATTTGATACTCATGGAAACAGGTGTGGGTATGGTAAAGGCTTCTATGATAAATATTTATCAACTTGCAGGGCAGATTCAATTAAACTGGGGTTTAGTTATTTTGAGCCTGTAGATAAAATTCAGGACACAGATACATTTGATGTACCTTTAACCCATTGCATTACACCACAGCATATTTATGAATTTCAGTAGTTTTTTTTTAAAATCATTCCGGGTATTACTGCTTCCTTTTGCTTTATTATACGGATTAATTATTATGGTGCGTAACTGGATGTATGATAAAGAATACTTACAATCATCCGATTTCAATTTCCCTTTAATATGTGTAGGTAATATTGCAGTTGGAGGTACCGGAAAATCTCCTATGGTGGAATATTTGTTAAAATTACTCACAGACGATTTCAGGGTTGCTACCTTAAGCAGGGGATACAAACGAAAAACTAAAGGTTATATATTGGCAGAAAAAGGTACTTCTGCATTGGATATAGGCGATGAGCCCATGCAGTTCTTTTTAAAATATCCAAATGTAAGTGTTGCTGTTGGCGAAGAAAGAATTGTTGCCATACCACAGATGCTGCATGATAATCCCGACCTGCAGGCCATAATACTGGATGATGCTTTTCAGCACCGGGAAGTTAAAGCAGGTTTTAATATTGTACTGACAGAATTCAGTAATTTGTATTACCATGATTTCTTTTTACCTACAGGAGACTTGCGGGATGAATGGCGTTCTGCTAAAAGAGCCAATATTATTGTAGTTACCAAATGTCCGCCTGATTTAAGTGAAGATAAAAAACAAAAAATTATCCGGAATCTTAAACTGGAACCAGGTCAAAAAGTATTTTTCACAAAAATAGAATATGGTGTCCCATATCATATTATAGCTCCAGATCGTGAAAGGTATCTGAGTGCAAATTTGGAAGTTCTGCTGGTTTGTGGTATTGCCAATCCAAAGCCCCTAAAAGATTATTTAACTGCCAATGTTTCAACCTATTACCAAAAAGATTATAATGATCATCATATTTTTTCAATTGATGACCTTAACGAAGTTATAGCCATGTTCAGAGAAATGCAGTCAGAAGATAAAATCATCTTAACAACAGAAAAAGATGCTGTCCGTTTAACAAAGTTCCGGGAAGAACTGAAAGATCTGCCATTTTATGTATTACCTATCCGTCACAAATTTTTGTTTGAAGAAGGTGAACAATTTAATAAAGCAGTTATTTCTTTTATCAGGAACTTTAAAATTAATCCCTAATTATGAATAAAAAGACTAAAACAAAAAAGACCCATCATACCACTAAGCAAAACCAATTCTTAACTGCACAGAAAGGATTACTTGAAATTACCAGAAGTGGAATTGGTTATGTGGTTATTGCAGATGGAAGCGGAGATATATTGGTTAGGCCAGGGGATTTTAATACTGCCTTGCATGGCGATACCGTACAGGTAAAAATTACCAAAGAAAACCTATCCAGTAAAAGAAAGGAAGGAAGGATTGTGGAAGTACTGGAAAGAAAACAAAAGGAGTTTATAGGCTATTTACAACTTTCGACCAATTTTGCTTTTTTTATTCCGGATACGGACAGACCAATGCCCGACTTTTTTATACCACTTAACAAACTGAATGGTGCCAAAAATAAAGAGAAAGTGGTTGCCAAAATTATACAGTGGAATAAAGGAGATAAGAACCCGGTTGGTGAAGTGGTAAGTGTGATGAGTGCTACTGATGTAAATGATGCAGCTATGAAAGGGATTCTTGCAGAAGCAGGATTTCCATTGACATTTGATGCCGAAGTTTTAGAGGAAGCTAATGCACTTAAAGAAATTCCGGATGCTGATGAAATTGCCAAAAGAAAAGATTGCAGGGGCATCCTTACTTTTACTATTGACCCTGCGGATGCCAAGGATTTTGATGATGCCATATCCATCCGCACCCTTAAAAATGGAATATATGAAATAGGGGTTCATATTGCAGATGTAAGCCATTACCTGATACCTGATACCAAACTGGATGAGGAAGCTTATAAAAGAGCAACCTCTGTATATTTACCGGATAGGGTGAACCCCATGCTGCCTGAAAAAATATCTAATGAATTGTGCTCACTCAGGCCTAATGAAGACAAATTAACCTTCTCAGCTATTTTCCAGATGACTGCCAAAGGCGAAGTAAAACAATATTGGCTTGGGAAAACTGTCATTCATTCTGATCACAGGTTCTCTTATGAAGATGTACAGGAAACCATAGAAAAGAAGGAAGGGAAATACCTGGAAGAAATTTTAATACTGCACGATATATCTCAGCGTCTCCGCAAACAGAGATTTAAAGCAGGTGCCATCAATTTCTCTTCCCAGGAAGTACGTTTTAAACTGGATGATAAAGGAGTGCCCATTGGCATCGTAATAAAAGAAAGTAAGGAAGCAAACCAGTTAATTGAGGAACTAATGTTACTGGCTAATAAAACGGTTGCAATTGCTGTTTCTAAAGTAAAAGTAAATAATAAAAAAATTTCATTCCCTTACCGGGTACATGATACTCCAGACGAAGAGAAATTACGGCCTTTTCTACAATTTGCTAAAAAATACGGGCATGTATTTGATATTTCGACCCCTGAAAAAATAGCTTCCAGTTTTAACCAGATGTTGTTGGATGTAAAGGGTAAACCCGAACAGCATGTTTTGGAACAGCTGGGTATCCGAACCATGGCCAAAGCAGTGTATACTACTGAAAATATTGGGCATTACGGTCTGGCTTTTGAACATTACTGCCATTTTACTTCTCCCATCAGAAGGTATCCGGATGTATTGGTACACCGGGTATTGGAATCTGTTTTATTGGAAAAGCCAATAATTGATAAAAAAATGGATGAGAAATGCAAACATTGCAGTGAAAGGGAAAGGGCCGCCATGGAAAGTGAAAGGGCAGGTAATAAATACAAACAGGTTGAATTTATGAAATCCAGGCTTGGTGAAATCTTTGATGGTGTGGTGAGCGGGGTTGCCAGTTTTGGTTTCTGGGTAGAAACAGTTGAACATAAATGTGAAGGGCTGGTAAGCGTAGTAGGCTTAAGTGATTATGATGATTTCAGGTTAGTGGAGGGTGATTACAGTCTGGTAGGTATAAGAAGCGGACGGCAGTTTAAAATGGGGGATAAGGTAAAGATTAAAGTGGTAGCTGCGAACCTTGATAAACGCCAACTGGATTACGAATGGATATTGAACCCTGAAAATGAAAATATTGCGGAGAAACTGATTGGTGAAAAGAAAAAGAAGAAAATAAAAATCAAATAATCCCTGTTTTTGCAGATTTGCTAATGTAATTAGATTCATTTTTTTACTACATTCATAGCAAATCTTGCCAATGACTACCAGAAGAAATTTCCTGCGTCAAACCAGTTTTGTGGTTGCAGGTACCCTGGCTGCAAACCATACATATGCAGCTTTACTTAAAAAAATTGCTCCGTCCGACCAACTTAATGTTGGTGTAATTGGAGTGAATGGAATGGGATGGAGTGATACAAGAGCTATACTCCAGCATCCCGGTATTAATCTGTATGCAAT
>Ga0208872_1000516_pt1 | contig 27808 bp, 69 predicted proteins | sample CryBogCBH12Aug08_FD_185508 | JGI IMG/M metagenome (GOLD analysis project Ga0208872, IMG submission 185508) | Freshwater microbial communities from Crystal Bog, Wisconsin, USA - CBH12Aug08 (SPAdes) | ecosystem: Environmental > Aquatic > Freshwater > Lake | place: Crystal Bog, Wisconsin, USA...
CTTTATTTTTGATTCTCCATTGTTTGTGATATTCTTTTAATTTATCTTTGTTTTTCTTTGCGTATTCTTTTCTATATTCTTTTTCGTTAAAAACCACAGTATCTCCTCGTTATATTTATAACCGAAACATGCATAAATTCACTATTAAAGATTTTATAACTTTTAACAATCCTTGTTTTGGTTGTAGTAAGCCAATAATATTTAAAATTGGTGTATTTAATTGTAATGATTCTAAAGTATCATATTTTAGACCAGTTGTAAGTGATGAATCAACTGAAGTTGATCTTAAAATAGGTTATAGCAATTCTATTAAATTAGTCATATATCATAAAAATAATAAAATATTAACTAACAATATAAATGACTTGACAACTTATCTTATAGGTCATAAGTTATTTTTATCATATTACTGTGGAGATCAGTGTGGCAATAGGGCAGAGAGTGGTTTTTTAGATTTTGACCTTAAAAAAGGTCATTTAAAACCAGTTGGAATGACATCGGAAACTTTAGTTGTTACTGATAAAGGTCATTGTTATATGCTTATATCTTCGTTTTTTTCTAATTCTAGTAGGGTTCATATTTGGAAAAAAGACAGTCAACCATCTTCAGATATTAAGATTGATTTAAAATTATTGCCAAAGTTTAAGTTTAAAACTAAAGAGAAATTTTTGGAAAAAATGAGGATATATTCTACATTTTCTTAAAGAAATGCTTTTATTGTATTAAGGCGAACGCAATAGTGAATTGCTTCAATTAAATCTTTAATGCGAAATTTGCCAAAGAAATTGTTTTTAACCCAAGCACGATCTTTAAATCGTTCGTCTTTATTTAAATCAATCGCCCAAGGATCACCAATAGTTATTTCAAAATCTTTAAATTGATTTAATTTTACCCAACTTTCTGGACTGTCGTAATGTACAGAAAGTTTTATATCATACATGCCTATTTTAATAATGTTAATATACTGAATAATTTTATTGGGAGAAATTTTTTCATAATTAATAATTTCACTTTTTCTTAATAGTTTACCAATTTTATTTTTAGTAAACTTTCCTTTACTAAAATCTAAAATTGTTCTTCCCATGATGCTTGTTTCCATGTTAAGCTAATATATTTTTATACATATGATTTTAAAAACTCCAGAAAAATGCCCTGTATGTAATGATGTTCTTCGTTATGAATTTGGTGGAAAGAACTTATTTTTATTACAAAAATTATGTGATAAGAAACTTGATCATAAGATAATTTTTATACCATCTGAATTGACTGCAGATGAAGTGAAAATAATAAAAATTCCTTTAACAACATCTGTTTCTGTAGAATGGCATTTATATAATGAGATTTTTTTCGTTTGGAACGACACATCAAGAATTGCCACTAAATTGCCATTTTTTAAACCAGATTTAAATGATTATAAAAAATTAATAAATAAAGTTAAAACTTATATTTTATTTTCATGATCATAAAGTTATATGATCAGATATGGATGACGTGTGTTTTTGTCCCATCTGCAATGATAAATTGAAAAATGTTTATTTGAATAAAAAAACGTTATTTCCAGTTAATAAAACATCTGATTATATTCAGCGTATATGTGCAACCGGACATAATCATTCTATTTTAATTTGGACAGATGCAATTTCTAATGCTATTGACTTTTTAAAAGTATCTTTGGATTCAAAATATTCTAAGTGGTTGGAGATTGATTTTGTAAATAGTAAATGTAGAATAATTTGTGCAAAAAATGGAAAATATCAATACATAGATATAGATAAAATTCTTGATATTGATTTTCCAGATATGTTGAAAATTAAAGAGAAAGTTAATTTTTTAATTACGTTCTCTTGACATTTTATTTATTGTGATTATTATAATTGTATGATATGTAAATTTTGCAAAGAATCAACTGTGGATAAATCGCTTAATGTTACCCCACAGCGCAATATGAAAGTTGATTTCTGTGAAACATGTCATGCAGAATATGTATATTGGGTTGATACCGATAAAACTCCTTATGCCGTACATTTATATACTACTATAAATGACAAGCTTTATAGGTGGTCATTCTATGAAGATGAACAAGAAGGAAGATTGTGGTATTATGAAGAGCCCGGAATTCCAGGTCTGAAACCAAATAGGAAAGCAAAATTATTAAAAGTTTTTCATGATTATTTTCCAGATATTACTCCAGTAAATATTACTGATAAAGTAAAAATGATATTGTTATTTTTATGAATATATTAAGTTTTTTAAAATCTTCTCAAAAAGAGAAGCATGCAATTAGATATTGTGAATATTGCAAATCACAATTAGTCTTTTCATTCTTTGAAGATGGAAAAGAAACATTTGTATATCAATGCAATAGTTGTCCAATACTAACATATTCCTATTATTATTCTAATAGTTCAGATAGACCGCCAGATAAGATTATGTTTTATTTAGATAGATATGATAAGGCTTATACCTGGACTAATGATTTTAAAACAAATTCATCATATATAACTTGTCTCAGTCAGCCGTTTGAACATTCTTTAATCATTAAGTTCCCACATATTATGAAACTAAATCCAGATAATATTTATATAAAATTTAACTTTTGTGTGACATTTTTATGAATTGTCATTTTTGCAAACATACACTTTTAGGTAAGTGCATTATTCCAATAAAAAAACACTCAGAATATAGTTTTCATTATACTTGTTTGTATTGTTCAACTTATAATAAAAATGTAATTTTATCTTATTCACTATTTAATGGTGATTTTATAGCTAAAAGCGTAATCCATGTATCTATAAAAGATGATATAGATGCGCCTATTGTACGTTGGGAATTTAATTTTAAACAACATAAATATAATTTAATTATTTCAAATTCTGAAAGTCAAACAATAAGTTTTGATGATATGCCAAACATAGATATTTCAAATATTTATGATAAAACAAAAAGAATAATATTATTCTCATGAACACATTATATTGCACTAAATGTAATAAACAATTAGCTATTTATCAATTAATACATTATACTAATTTAATTTGTGTTCATATCTCGCACGATGTAATATATCTTGATAAAGACATGAATATTGATGGATATGATTTACATAGTTCTGATTATAAATATAGAGTTATTGCACGAGATAATAGATTAGATTTATTTCGCTATCATATCGGAAATAATTGGAAACATATCTTTAAAATTGATTATGTAATACCAATTAAAGATCAATATGATTTAAATAATATATTTAATAGAGTAATTAAATTGATACCTTTCTCGTAATATTATGACTTTAGAGCTTCCAAAATATTTTTGTCCAGAATGTAAAAGTCAATTGCAAAGATTAGTTTTATTTGAAATGTGCAGCTCTACTGAAATTAATAATAATATCACAATATATTGTACCGATCATAATAACTTTTTAAATTTAAATAATAAAATGGATATCGTGGGTTATAATATTCATAACGAAGGTTATTTGGCAAAATCTTATGTTAATGGTAGTTATACTTATCTTTTTAAATATGATAATGAAAAATATGGCTGGAAAACTGTGTTAATGTTAGATTTATTTATACCAATAAATAGTCAAGATGACTTACTAAAAATAGTGCAAAGACTTGTAAAACTTATACCATTTTCATGAATTTCCGTTGCTTGTATTGTGATAAATTCTTATCTGAATCATTGATAGAATCAGTTTATAAATTTATTTATTTATCATGCAGAAACTGTAAATATCCAACATATATTCATTTGATAGATAATAAAGTAATAAGATATAATTTTGTAAAAGATAATATGTGGATATTATCTAATTTTATTGATAATAAAACATCTGTTTACTTACCAGCAAATTATGATTCTCTTGATTGGGAATTTGTTTTATTATTAGAAGTTTTCTTTAATATTAAAAATCAAGAAGATCTTAACAAAATCATTCCCAGAATAAAGAAATTATTGCCATTTATATGAATAATTCTACTTTGCCAAAATTTTATTGCACAAATTGCAACTCTATACTTAATTATAAGCATAATGCTAATATAAATATAGGTTATAATTTATTATGCTCCAAACATATAACTGGTAATTGTAAGTACTTTACATTTATTTCTATAGATAAAGATTGTAAAATAAAATCTTATTCTTTTTTTAAAGAAAATTTAAAGATATTCTCTCATTCTCAGTTAAAATTCACTGAAGTGTGTGATATGAATTATAAAGAAATTATGTGGCTTGATTATTATATTCAGATAAATAATCAAGATAATTTAATTAATGTTTTTAACCGTTTGAAAAAATTAATACCATTCTCATGAATTTGTTGTGCCCCCGTTGCAAAACTAAATTAAATTTTTCTGCCTTTAAAGATGGCGAGACTTGTTTATTTTGTTCAGAAGATAATATTTCAATTTATTATTTTAATAATAAAGTAGTTAGATATTCTATTAAATCTGAAGATTCAAGATATTCGTTAATAGCAAATACTAAAGATAGTGCATTATTTGATAATAATGAGCCGGTTTATTATCCCCCAATATATCAAATTGATTATTATATGCCTGTAGATAGCCAATCTAACTTAGATTTATTACCATCATTTGTTAATAAACTTATAAAATTAATACCCTTTTCATGAATACTGTTCTTTACTGCCCAATATGTGGAGACGAATTAATTAATAAAACTTTTAAAAATTATATAGTTACTAAATATAGTAAATATTGTGCGACACATCCTATTAATGTAAGCTTTTCATATAATGATAAAGGTGAACTTCACTTATATCAAATTGCAAAATATCTTTTTAAAGATCGTAAATTTTGTATTATAGGTAATGCTACTGATAATCTTATAGATTTTTATGAATTTAAAAGTTTTTATCAAGATAGCCATATAATGACTTTAGATTATTTTATAGATATTAAAACGCAAGAAGATATTGATTTAATCTTTCAAAGATTATTAAAATTGGTAATATTTTCATGATAAATTTTGATTGTTCAATATGTAAAGAACCTCTATTATTTGGTCCAAATAAATTATATTGTACCAAATTTTATTACAATAAAATTTGTCATGACAGATTATATATGAATTTTGCTATGGAAAAAATTATAGCATATACATTATATAAATTTGTTAATGAATGTGATTATCAGTTAGTTGCTGATGCTATTAGTACTCGTTTATTCAAGCGCAAAAATAATAGATCATCTTGGCATCAAGTTTTGAAATTTGATTTCTATATTCCAATAAAAAATCAACAAGATCTTAATTCTATAATTGATAGATTAATTAAACTTATACCATTCTCATGATATAATAGTATTTATGGAATGTAGATTTTGTAAGCAATTATGTAATTTTAGTGCGCAGTCAGGTTTAAGATTTACTGTTTGTATTAGTTGTAAAACTTCTTTTCAATTTAATAATGACGAATTAATATGTATTTACTTTTACCCAAATGCAGAATCAAAAGAAACACAATATTGTTTAAATATAGATTTTCAAAATAATGTATCTAATATTTGGAAAATTAATGATACAACAATAGGAACTTTAGTTTTATGTTTAAATTATATAATTGATGCAGATCCTTTAACTTCAACTTCAATAATAAATAGATTGCTTAATTTAAAAGTTTTTTCATAATCTTTCGGCAAGGATACCGCCAGCCTCGTGCTGGCGGAGGAATTGCCGCTCCTGTAAATTATTTTGAAATTTCGTGTCGTTTTCTACAACATCTGTCAATAAGTTGATATATATTTGATATATGAAACTAACTCGTACAGCTAAAATTAAGATTAATATGTTGGCAGAAGAAATTCTGCCGACTATTAAGGCTTATACTAAGGCTTTTAATTATGTCTGTCAAATAGGTTACACACTATTGTATGAGCAGAGAAGCTACTTACAAGCCACCATCCTAGTGCTGGTGGTTATTGACGAATTGCATTTATTGTAATAAAAAGTGTTTACTTAGCGCATGTAAATCATGTAATGTTGCATATGCTTATTTTAAAGATAAAATTGGATACATAACTTTTGCGCCAGAAGAGTTTGTGTATAAAGATTATTTTTTTTATCTAAAACTTGACATAAATAATAACTGCTCTGAATTAATAAAGATAAATGTAAATGGCTATGAATCTAATTGTCATTATAGATCTGTAGCTGTATCTATTGATTATATTATTGATATTGATCCTAAAACAGTAAATAATACTATAAATCGACTTATTAAATTAATACCATTATCATGAATAATTTTTCGTGCCCAATATGCAAAATTCCACTATCATTTAATAAATATGGAAATTTTTTTTATTGCTATTCTGATATCCATTCGGCAAGTCAGGTATTCTTAGATGAAAAAGATTTATCATTAGTAAGTAGTATTAGAATGCATTACAATTATAATTCTAATATTTATTTAATGGCTTCAAACATTAATGAGACTGGAATATATAAAATATATAATGATCGTCTAGTGGATTGGTCATATACTACTTTAATTGAAGTGCCTCGTAAATTCCAAATAAAAAATCAATCAGATATAGATTCAGTTTTTAATAGACTAATTAAACTTGTAGCATTTTCATGAATAATTTTCGCTGCATAGAATGTAATAAATTATTACCTATTGGTCATTTATACCAAAATAATCGTCATATAGGATGTTGTGGCACTTTTATTATTCTTAACAAAAATAAAGATATTATATATTATTCTTTTGCAAAAGATAATATGGTATTTTCTAGCGATATTTCTGGTCAATGGACTATGTTGTTTAAAATTATTCGTTATGATAAATGGCAGACTATATTTCGTTTTGAAAAATTTTTCCCAATTGCGTGCCAAGATGACTTCTTATTAAATTTTAATCGTTTAAAAACTTTAATTCCATTCTCATGAGCTTTCCAGAACTATCGTGCTTACGATGTAAAGTGCCGTTAACTAATATTGTGTCTTTAAATAATTATTTCTGCGATAATGTTCTTGAATGTTTAAATCACGAATATTTTCATTTAATTTTTAAAAATGAAAAAAAATAATTACATATCGTATTTCTTTGGGAGAATACGGGATTTTTTCTGATAAACTAAATAATTATACTAAACTTGTAAAAATTAATATTGGAGGAGATAATTTGTTAATTTTAAAAATTGATCATTTTATTCCTATCAATAATCAAAATGATCTAGAAGATATCTTTCCAAGACTAATTAAACTTATAGCATTTTCATGAATATTCCAGAACTATCGTGCTTACATTGCAATACACCATTAATTATACCTAAGTATCTTTCTAAAATACGAGATAATACTTTTATATTATGTTGTGAAAAACATTTATGGAATTATTATGTGGGATTTAAAAATAACGAATCATCAGAATACTTTTTATTTAAAGATGTAAATTATCCCATTTCTTTATGGGCTCAAAAAGAACATAATTTTACTGAAATAATGAATGTTTTTACAAATGAAATAATTATGATAATTGATCGCTTCATTCCAATTAATAACCAAAATGATTTAGAAAATATTTTCCCCAGACTAATTAAACTTATTCCATTCTCATGACATCTATAATTTTGCCAAAACCTATTCTTAATTGCACTTTATGCAATATTAAATTAATACAGAACGACGCATTAGGTACTAGTTATTTTATTGCCAACATGAAAATAAAGATTTTTATGACCATTGTTATATTTATACGGATATTTATAATGAAATAACTATATATTCTTTTATAAAAATTGTTTCAAATAAAAGTTTTAAAATTCTTTCATCAATGAGCCAAGGATACACTAACCTATACTGGTTAAATAATAATAGTTATAATAAACTCTTAATAACTACAAAGTTTATCCCCATAGCATCAGATAATGATGTATCAAATGTTTTTAATAGATTAATTAAACTTATTCCATTCTCATGAATTTTATTTGCCAAAAATGTGAAAAATCAATATCTCTTTATGGAAGTTATCATAAACTTTTAATTGAAGATTACTGCAAATGCTTTATGATGTTTAATCAATATGTTTTATTTGATTCCCTAAAAAATATAATTTCATTTCAAATTTATCAAAATGATTATGTATTATATTCAAATACTCATATTAATAATTATGAAACCGAACTTTTTAAATTAAATGATTGCAATTCTGAATATGGAATTAAAACAATGCTTTATCTAAATAAGTTTTTCCCAATAAATAATCAAGAAGATTTCGATAAATTGCTTAAACGATTAATTACTTTAATTCCATTCTCATGAATTTAAATTGCTTTAAATGTAATCAACCATTAATTGTGTCATATGATCTTGGTGAGAATTATAATATTCTACTTGATAATATTTATAATGATTGCAAATGTAAATCATATCCAGAACAATATGTTTTAATTAATAGGGGAAAATTATCAGATACCAAATCATAAAAGATGAGCATCTAATTATATCTGATGATAATATGGATACAGTTTTATACAAAAATATAAATTGTTACTGGAATCCGCAACTAACGCTTTTTAAATTCTTTCCAATATCATGTCAAGAAGATGTTTCAAAGTTATTTAAACGACTAATTGCCCTAATACCATTCTCATGAATCATATAGCTTTATATTGCTCTCTTTGCATGTCTGAAATGATTCTTGGTAAGTCTAAAATTGATAATATTGAAAATTATTTTTGCAATCATAAAGATCCTCGCAATCAACCGAGCTATTATTTTAATAAATATAATTATATAACAACATATAATATATTACTAAATAGTGAAACTAAAATAAGTGGAGTAAGATCTGTAAACTTTACTGATTTGTATGTACGTAAAAATTTATATTGGAATTGCGCTGTACAAATTGATAAATTTCTGCCAATTCAAATACAATCAGATATTACTAATATATATGAGCGTCTAACCAAACTTATACCGTTTTATTAAATATTAACTGCCTTATAAAATTCTTTCAAAGCTTTTTTGTATTTAAGTGGTTGGAATTCTTTTAATATTTTAAAAAAATTATATGCAGATGATTTTGTATAAGATATAGATAAATTAGGATCTTTTAATTTTTTTTCAAAAAATATTTTTAAGTTCATAACTTATATTATTTTCTTTATATTCTTTGTTAAGATTTTCTAATCTTTTCATTGTCTTATAACAATGGCATGATATAACAAAATCACTTACTTCTTGAAGTAAATCCTCTGGAACCTTTAATAATCCCGCACTCTTCTGAAATAATTCATGACTCATTCTTTAATCTCTTAATATTATCTTATTTTTCTTTATAGCAATAATTTAATTCTCTCTCATCTATTCTCTGCCACTTCCCAACTTCCTTGATCGTATCATAATCTATGCACCTCGTACCATCATAGGTATAATGTGGCGACATCAACCCATCACCAATATGCCCGCTCCCCAATAAATGACCCATCTCATGCAATATTAATCCCATCATGTACTTATCCCGACGTACTGCATCCCGCACAATGTATATATGATGCCCGCCAAGCTTCTCCGCAAACCCCATGCAAACAAATCCCTTCTCCACCATCGGCAAATCATGATCCGTGCTATTGATCTTTAATATCAACCAACCATTTCGCCGTATCTGCTCTAATATCTTCTCCGGCTCCATGTCAAATTCTTCATCAACAATCTTTAATTCTATCTTCCCATTTAATGCGTAATTCCATTGCGATATCGCTAAATCTATCTCACCTTTGTCTGCCTCGCTAAACTTAATGTCTACCCATATCGGTATCTCTTTTATTAACCTTCCCCTAACCCGCTGCGTATATTTGTAATTGTCGCCTCTCACAAATAATGCGCAGCCGGCTAAAGTTATTATTACTCCTATTATAAGTAATAATATTTTCATCTTCACTCTTCTACTGCTTCGGGATTCAATTCCAATTTCAATAAATGCTGACCCGCCATTATTCCTCTTAATGTATCTAAATGTACGAAAAATGCACAAACTGGTACTGATGTCATAAATGACGCAATTCCAATTAATCGCCCTTCCGAATCAAATGCTCCGCCCCCGCTATTCCCAAACCATACTGGAGCACTCACTTGCAAAAATGGTCCCTCTGTGTCTTCAACACCCTTCCTGTATGCAGCAACTGTTCCCTCAACATGCGTATAATATAATCCTCCGGGATGACCAACTACATACAACCTCTCCCCAACTCCCGGTCCCCTCCTCGGCAACTCTGCAACTCTATGAACTGGTAATGACTTCGCACCAACTGCTCTCAATAACGCAATGTCATGATCCTCGCTCAAAAACCTAACAACGCTTTGATGCAATGCAGATGGCATCTCCCCCAATCCAACTTCATTCTTCACTGCATATGGTACCCTAATCTCCATGACTGGCAATGGTACAACTTCTATTAATCCCATCGCAACCATGATTGGATCCGCCCCCTCCTCAATTGCTTCATCTTTCGCCAATTGCTCCGCCAAACCACGAACGCAATGACCTGCTGTCATTATTGTTGTCTCTGTAACCCATACCCCTGTGCAAAATACCTTCTGCCGACCCCTAAATGAATGTATCAATGCAACTGTCTCTTGATCAATTATATCAGCCCTATGAACTGAACTGTACTTCGCCACTCCAGATAACTGCGTGCAACATCCAAGCAAACAAAACGCCAACAGTAAAAATAATAATGTCTTGCGCATCAAGTTCCAATCAGGTAATTTTTCTTCTGCCAATAATGTCACCTCAACACTATATTTGAAGCTACCAAACTCAATTATACAAAATTATTCCCAGCAATTTAAATAAATAACTTCACCCGCACCAAATTAACCTTACAATAAAATATATTAAAACATTTTATATTCTAACTTAATCTAAGAAATGTAAAATATCTATTATGTATAAATTCAATTGTAAGTAATATTATATTTATATGACTCACAATTGATTTATAATCTAATTGTATGCAAACTCCTACCTCTTTTATCGGAATTGTCATAAAAGCTCGTCTCAATTTGATTCTGTGTTTTTAAATCGATATAACTTGCTTTATGATTTGATAAAGTTTATTTTCAAGCATTTTGGTCGGCAATATGACCTTTTTGCACTGTTTCTTCGCATTCTTTGGCCCCATAAACACTTTTTTGAAATAATTTTGTGTTTTAAATCGCCCATTATAAAGAATATAATAATTGAAATGAATGATTATAAAAAGAAGAAGATGTAAACATAATAAATATTGTAGATTGATTTATATAATCATTCGTAATTAACTGAGAGTATATAATAAGCAATAAGCAATAAGCAATAATAGCCTATAATATAGAGTTTGTAAGTGGTGTTATTTGCGGTATCATTAAATGTAGATTAATGGCTTAGTGTAGTATTAGCGGTAGATTAGTAGGTATGTATTATTGGTCTCTAATCAGTAGATTATTGGATTAGCAAATTAGTAGCTTTGTATTATTAGATTAATAGTTTCGTATTAGCAGCTTCATTTTTGTATTAGCAGCTTCATTTAACCCCTATTTGGGAGCCAATTCCGTGCCACGTCCACCAATCTCCCACCTTTTCCTACTTTGTCCTACATCATGCCACCTTGTCCTACATCATCCTACATTGTCCCACATTGTATTCTTTTATCCTACATGTAGTTTTTTTATCTTTTCTTTATTACAGTGTAACTGGATTATAATTATATTGTAATAAACCTGGCACACTTGCCATATTGCAAAGATTATACCTTGTGACAATTGTGTGACATTCGGCCGATGAGGCCGTTGGTATGGCGCTTGCATCCCCTGCATGGGCCGTACCAAGCCCATTACCTACAGCTACGCTGTACCAATCCATTCATAATAGGTTCCGTCCATTCACAACCAGCATGGTGCTGGTTGTGAGACAGTCAACCGCCGCAACAACGCGGCAGATGCAAAAGTGTCTAGGGGTTCGATTCCCCAGTCATGCTTCATTCACAACTGCCGATGGTCGGTGGTTGTGAGTCCCAAACAGCCGCAACATGCGGCACAAGGAGTCTATCATGGCTAATTCGATTGCAGAAACCCTGGCGGTGGCTAATTCGATGGCAGAAACCCTGGCGGCCCTCAATGGCCGCCAGATCATCGCCGCCACCTCTACCACCCCGGTTCGCCGGGTGGTCACCCCCGCCACGGCTTCTAAGCCGGTCGTGGCTGAGTCTACAGAGACGGCGGATCAGAAGATCCGCCGTCTGGAAGCTGAGAACGCCGCCCTTCGGGCGGCCAAGGGGGCTCCGCCCAAGGTGGCTTGCCACCTTGGCCCTAGCGGAACCGTGGTCGTCTCCGGTATCCCCGGAGCCGACCGAAAGGGGGTCTGGATGCACTCTGAGGGGTGGAAGACCCTCCGAGATAACATCGACGCTATTATCGGCTTTGCCGATGATAACGCCAAGGAGATTGCCACCCGACGGGCGGCAAAGGCGGCCAACAAGTAACCCCCAAAGGGGAGGGTTTGAGCGAAAGCTCCCCTCCCCCTTGACGTGGACTGGTGCACACAAGTATGTGTGGAAGGTTCGATTCCTTCACCACGTCCTAATCCATTCATAACATGCCGCTACGGCGGCTGAAAGGAGTCATCATGGATTGGAAGTTGATCCACATTGCTCCGGGCTGTTGCCCGGAGTGTGACGCTCTCCGAGCGGAGGAGCGTCTAACAATCAGAGACCTGGCCCGCCAAGGTACGGCGGGTCAGCGATCTAACAGGCTTCTCCGCTCGCAAGAGCGTGAGGGGCGCCGTTACTCCAGGGAGGGATAACGGCTATAAAAAGACGTTGGTCAGTTGGAGCCAACGTCCATTCACAACCACCACCGCCGACAACAAGGAAGCTCACCATGATGACCAAGGACGAAGTGAAGGCGCTTCTTGCCACTAACGACAAGGCAGTTTTCAAGGCCATTGTGGCCTTGGAAGCGCAACAGACCGTCACCGAGCGGGCTGTTGGTTTTACAACTGAGTTGAACGGTCGTGGCTGGTCGGGTGGGGAGGCCGCTTTCGGCGGCAGTCTTGCCCGCCAGATCAGTCGAGGACAGCGGCTGTCCCCTAAGCAGATGGTGTGCGCCAGGAAGATGGCGCTGCGCCATGCCGGACAGCTTGCCAAGCTGGGCACATTCAAGCCCAAGCCCACGTCAATCTTAGGAATTGAGGAGCGGTTTTACCGCTCTCTTACCAAGTATAATATGGAGAGTGTACCTCTCCATTCATATGACGGGATGGTGTATGCCATTCAGATGTTCGACATCTTTCAAGAGCGTTGTTGAAAGATGTTGAGTTTCGCCCTTGCACCGAAAGGTGCAAGGGTTTGAGACTCGCTGGTCCATTCACAACCTGGACCAACCAAGACTAGCGCAAGCGGCACCGCAAAGCCAACGGGTAGTTGGGCCTTCCAAGGTGCGTGCCATAGTTCAAGGTTCGACTCCTTGGCTTGTGCTCTAATGTTGAAAACTTCATCCATTCACAAAGGAGAGCGACCATGAACGACGTTAATGACTTTTGTGATGAGATTATTCGTAGTGAGCAAGCCAAGCATGACTATGCTTGGGAGGAGCGCCGAAAGGAACGCGCTTCTAAACACTTGAATGAGCGCAAGGCTACTCGCGCTCTTAGTCAGGAGCGTGAGATCAAGTGTAACCAGTGCAATGACACTGGAATCGGTGCATGTGACTGCCCGATTGAGTTTTAGAATGTATGAGAACGTCATATGGTGGGGAACCATATCGTTCTTTGGGGGAATGATTCTTGCAGCAGCAATTATGTTAGTATAAAAGCCATCCATTCACAACCACCAGTGACAACCAACCGAGGAGACGACCATGTGTAATGATGGATGTGAGTATTGTTCTCGTTACATGGAAAACCGCCGCAGTCACTTCATTGTGACTAATACTTGCGGGGAGTGTGGTGTTGCCCAATACTCTTATGAAGGGTCTTGGGTAGTGTTTGGAGTCTGCCCGGATTGTGCAATGGCAGATATTGGGCAAGAGACTTGCATTGCAGATCCTGCTCATCCTAACACAACATATCTTCCTATTGGAAGTATGTACTCATCTGATTATTGATGAGTTTTAGGTGGTGGCGGTCCATTCACAACCGCCACCACCGACACAACGAAGGATGTGTGCAGAAAAGTAGCAGCTATCTACGGAATAAGCGCCCGTAAGAACAAGATAGCTAATCATAATCAAATAGGTTAATGATTTATAAGCCGGAGTATTGTGGCTGAGATTGCTGCTACTTTTCTGAATATATCCAGCCGTCCATTCACAACCACGAGAAACAACCAACAGAGGTTCACCATGGATAAGCGTGAGATTCTGCTACAGAAACTGCTTGCTGAGCAAGCCGAACTGATCGCTGAGCTGAAAGCTCAGAGTGTAGAGAAAGAGTACAAGGCTCGTAATGAGCCGAAGTCAGAGGTTGTGAAGGCCAAGACAGGTCAAGCTGTCTTTGGATTGGATCTAGACCCACCTGGTACGCTAGATGCTTCTAGCTTTATGAAGAAAATTCGTGAAGCTGGTATGCGGAGCTTTACTAAAGACACGCCTAATGGTAAAGTAACTGTTAGGAAGTTTGTTGTTTCCGATGAGCGGAGTGATATGATCAAGGCCATTGCAGGTTACGTTGGCTTTGATACTCTGGGCAACTTTGGGGAGCAAGAGTTAGCTGCTCGGAGCCAAGCCATTCGGGAGCTTGGAATCTCTAAAACCAACGGACCGAGCCGACAAGAACAAAGGCAAGCTCTTAGGGCTTTGCCTGCAAAGGACCCGGCCGGTGTTTGCAATCCTCATGCCAAGCGAGAAGCGCATATCCTTGCGGCAGAGAACATGGTTGCAGAATTGGCAATTGACTACGAGAAGGAAGGTCAGATGGAACACGCCGAATTGGAGCGTGATCGTTTGGCAAGTGTGCGCAAGCAAGTTGAAGTGATTAGGTCAGGGGGACATTACTTCAATCCTTCAACTGGCAAGTGAAAGCCACAAGCTCTCCCCATATGGGGAGAGCTGCCGTGGGCGACAGAATAGCAGCATATTGATCAACATCGGTTGATTGGTATGTATCGAACCGAAGCGGAGGGGAAACCCGCAGAAACTTAGGTTTGATAGTTATTCTGTCGCCCAGGGCAGTCTGGCACAAGATTGGCAATATGCAGAGCGTATGCCAACAGAAAGGCATGAATGAACGACAAACGAACATTGCTTGACAGAGCATATGCTGAATGTACTAAGCTAGGTCATCACGTCTTGGGATCACTATGTTTTCATAATGGTGCTTGCCAAGAAGGATATAATGCGGCGAAAGAGCGTCCATTCACAACCACGAAGGAAAGTGAGCGGGAGGGCACATGAATACTAGATACTTCATTTGCAATAATATCAATTATGTAACAGATGATATTATTGTTGAAAATCTTCCACAAACACTAACATTTGCTGTTGAAGACTACAATTTCAATCCAGATGATGATTTGGCCGATCTAATATCTAATGAAACAAGTTACCTCGTTGATAGTTTCAATTATATTGAAACAGATATGAATGGCCATCCATTCATAACCAAGCATTGAAAGGGTACATGAAGTCATACATTGTGTATGTAAATGGTGATGAGGTTTGTATTATCAAGGCTAGCAGTCATAACGCGGCCGAGAAGAAAGCGCAAGCGAAGTTTCCTGGTAAGCACGTATCTGTAGCATACACTGAAGTTTGAGGGGCCGTCCATTCACAACGCCGAGCGGCCCTGGTTGCAGCACCCCACACAACACACAATGCGAGGGAATTATATACACAAACATCAATTTCAAGACGAAGAAGGCATTGAAGGAAGCTGTCGCGGCCGGCAAAGAGATTACTGTATTTTCTCCTTGCATGGGCACGCCCAAGATGAATGGTGTTGAGTTTGTCGAGGGACCACACTATCCTGAGCCTCACTCATGGTATGCAGAAGTTACCATGGTGAATGGCAGGATTGTCAAGGTAAAGTAGATTATAAGGGCTGGTCCATTCACAACCGGGTGGACCCGCCCCATGCAGCACCAACCCAAGCGGAGATTCATAATGATCAAGATTGAGTGCGAGATGAGTGACGTGAGTACCTTTATTGAGCATAACGCAAAACAAGCGCGTGACATTGAGGCACTTATTATCCTACGTAACAATCTCAATGACAAGATTCGCGACCTTAAGAATGAGGTCGAGTCTCTCAAGACTCGTGTGAACTTTACTGAGCTTGCCGCAAAGAAGCGTTTTGACAGAACGCAACTCAATGATATTACTAATCTTATCAAGGGTGCCAAGAATGGCGAACGCCTTGTCTGTATCAAGGCGCTTCATGCTCTCACTGGCCTTGGACTAAAGGAAATCAAAGACATTGTTTGTGATGTTATTGGAGAGTATTGAGCCGTCCATTCACAACCACCAACAACGAGCAAACGGGAGGTGTGCCATGAAGTTCAAGAAGCCTACTCATCGCAATCAAAAAGACATTGTTTGTGATGTTATTGGAGAGTATTGAGCCGTCCATTCACAACCACCAACAACGAGCAAACGGGAGGTGTGCCATGAAGTTCAAGAAGCCTACTCATCGCAATCAAGTTGCACGACAGATGATTATTGAGCGCATTGGTGTGAATGCCTCTGCGCCCATGAAGTCTAAGCGGGATAGGCGCTCCAAGGATTTCAAGAAGTCTTGGAAGTCTGAGGAATACTAAGGGCCGTCCATTCACAACCACGACAGGAGCGAATCATGTCCAACTGGGTCGCAACAGTCTATGATGAAACAGGCGCTATTCAGTGCAAGGTAACTACTAAAGGAAAGATTCAAGAGCTTATCAAGAAGTTTGATAGGTCTACCCAAGCAGATAAGTGGGCTTCTCTGCGACTGATTGACGGAGCTTCTGGATGGTATGCTATCCTTCAGCATACTTCATTGAATATTGTAACTAAGCTGACGCGGGATGAGGCGATGGGCGCGGTGCTTGGTAATACCAAGTCTGGCCCAGCAATGCACTCTCCAAAAAGTAATCCAAACTTTCAGGCAAAGGTTCATCAAACAAGAGTTACTTTCTCTCACGGATGAAAGGATAATTCCATGATTGTCAGGTATTGGAGCAACAATTCTGGTGGTTATTTCTGGCTGAGTAACGAAGACTGGGCGGCTCTTGAAAGTGCCGGCTGGGTCGTTGGGCCAACTGATAACCTTTGGCGTGTGCCAACTGTTGCGACTCTTGAGTGCGAATCCATTGATGACGCAATGGATTCTTTTCAGGCGGCTACGGGTCAGGACCCTAATGTAAGTGGCTGTAATTGTTGTGGTCGGCCGCATATGTTTAGCGAGTTTCAGTATGAATAAGTATTGTGTAGTTGAATGGATTATTGTTGGCAAGGATTCAAGCAAGCTAACAATCAAGTCTGGGCTTACATTTGCGCAAGCGTGTAAGTTGAGAGATGAGCTTGATACAGGGGAGTTTATCGAGCCAGTTGTGAATTACATTGTGCAAGAGATGTAGGCGAGTCCATTCACAACCTCGGAAGTGCAGCGGCATGACCATGGCTGGTTCAATCAAAGTTCGATTCTTTGATCATGCTCTATTGAGAATATCAATTATGATATATCTCAACTCTTTATTGCCTCATAGGAAGTAAAGAGAAGCGTGGGTGGGAGCGATGGTCGCTTTTTCCATTCACAACCCCGGTGCAACGTCATCGGGTCAACAATGCGATGCCCAAAAGACATCGCAGCCCTTTCAACCAAACAATAATTCACAAAAGGATAATTACAATGTCTGAGACGATTGAGCAGAAGCTGGCGCGCCTTGAGGCTGAGAACCTTGCACTTCGTAACAAGGCCACTCGCCCTGTTACTCTAAAGGTGAGCGAGAAGGGAGCAATCTCTGTCGGCGGGTTCTATGGCAAGTTCCCGGTTACTCTGTACCGGGCTCACATGGAGAAGCTGCTTGATATGGCACCGCAGATTCGGCAGTTCATTGCCGATAATGCCGACAAGCTCGCTACTAAGCCGTAAGCACCAAGCCGTAAGCTGTAAACGGCAGAGTAACAAAGGTTGTGGGTAATCCTTGGAAACCCTCAACTGTTCATAGATTGAAGTCTATCCTGGCAGATATGTAGATCGATAAAGTATAGGGCGGCATCCTTATACATAATCGATCACCTTTATGCCAAAAGGGAAGAGGATCTAAACCCTCCTGTGCAGGATAGACTTCAGTTTATGAACTTCCATTCACAACTCTCGCCGAGGAGACATAACCATGGATGAGTATGATGATTTCGAGTATGGTGATGAGAATGAGTATGATGATTTCTTTGATGATGAGCGACCCATCGACGGTGTAGGCTTCGCTGACCCTAATGGTAATTCTGCTCTTAGGGCAGAGACTCCAAGTAATCCAAGGATTCATCCTTGTCCTACTTGTGGCGAACCTGATCAGCTTACTACAATCGATGTTCGTCGTCATTACGTTTGTGACAACTGCGCTGATCGGGCAGAAGGTTTGCGCTGGCCACGGTAATCAACAAACTCCTGGGCAAGAGTATAAACTGCCCGAATGTTTCTAATAATTGGAGACACTATAACATGGAATTCTTCATTCGAGCAACGTGTACTGTTGAAGTTACAGATAGCATCTTTGCCGATTCTCTTGAAGAAGCAATTGCTATTTTCAATGAGCGCAATGAAGGGCAGATTAGTGACAAGATGGATACAAAGCAAGTTACTAATCTTGTAGTTGATAAGGATCGTTGTTTCTGATATTATAGGGCTATAAATTGGTCTGACCCGGTGATCTATTACGGGTCGGGCAGTTCGATTCTGCAATAGCCCCCAATCCATTCACATCACGAACCATCGACAAGGAGCCGTCATGGATGATGATCTCGAATATAATGAACTAGATGATAAGCTCGTTTGTTATAAGTGTTGGAAAGAACTAGATAAAGATATAGATTCTTGTCCAGATTGCAAGCAGTCTTTTGAGGGGTATTGTTATTGTTTTGATAACAATTACTTTGATGGGACTTGTTCAATTCTGGAGCGCCGTACTTTTGCAAGGTACTGTAGAGGTTCTGATGGAATGGCTCCTGTAGCTATTGATATTAGGCCAGGAACCAAGATTGGACCTACAGTATATTGTGATAGTTGGAACACAAAGCTCAAGGTTCATAACTGGGAACAGATGAAGGATCTGATCTAAAAGCAGCTTGGCTCGTCCATTCACAACCGCGACCAAACCATCGACAGGAGGAGTGCCATGAAGGATGATTACTTTCGTAGCAAGTGTATTTTTCCCTCGTCTTATGACATGGTGATTGATTTGATTGTCCTAAAGAATCCTTATTGTAAGAATTTGAGTTGGGCAACTAATGCGGTGAACAACTGTATTAGGGAAGTATTGAACGGAGCACATGACTGTGAAACTGGAGGAGCATTGGCTATTGCTTCAGACAGGGGTGTGCGACTGTTTTACTCTCCTAGTTGTATAAAGGGTTAGGACAATGCTTGCAGCAAATGTAAAGCCTGGTAGTAAGATAAAGTATAATTTCAATTCACATCTCTGCGCAGAAGCATTGTGTATTGGAAAGATTGATTTAAATAGTATATACATTTTGTTAGGGTGGCAAAGCAATCCGCCAACTTTCGCCTGGAATAAGTATGGTTCTTTTCCAGAAGCCGATCCATTTCTTGAGAAGCATGGATGTATTGCTGGCTATTATATTCTTCATGATGATGAAGTAGAAGTGCTTGAAGAATTGCGGCCTATGAAAGCAAGTGCATCTTGTGGCATTGCATGTTGTCTATGTCATAACTATAACAATTGGGCAGAGCCGAATCGTCCCAATGGTAAGTTTATCTGTTGGAGTTGCCGACAAGGTTGGATTCCAAGCGGATACTGAAGCCATCCATTCATAACAACGGAGATTGAACATGCCGACCCGAATTGAAAGGTTGAAGAAGGTTTATCATATTCTGTTGACAAAGGAAGGCGATTTGCTTCCTGGTGAAAAGATTTGGCTGGAACATATTAGAGTTGAGTTGACAAAGGAGAAGTGAAATGATGGTAGCTCATAAGGTTGATGCTATTGTTCTTTTAGTTGCTCAACGAATTGAAGGTGATTTAATACTTGAAACAACTTGCCGAGATTATGACCATTATATTGAGTTGCCGGATGTGGTGACTTATAATGGAGTAATGTGCGGAAAAACTGGTTGGTCGTCTGATAGGAATTATGCTTGTTATAAGTCAAACGCAATGATTGCTAGAAAGGTAAGTGTGTAATATGTTTATGATTCCTTGTACTGTTTCTTGCAGTTATGAAGGGTGCACAAACAAGTGTAATATTGAGCTTGACTTGAGTGTAGAGGATGTAATTACTCGTCGAGGTGAGGAGGAGTTGCCTATTGTAGTTGAGGGGCCAAGAACTGAGGAAGCCAAAGATTGGCGGATTCGTCTTGGATTGTGGGCATACTGTCCTGAGCACAAGTAAATGGGATTGTATATCAGATCCTTGCAAGAGTTTTATATTGCGGTATGTGAGCGATATAGGAACACTGAAGAACGATATGGCCAAGCTGCCATGCATGAGCTTTACATTGTTCGGAATGATTTATATGATAATTTGCCAGAAGAAGCAGACTGTTTTTATGTAGATACGTTTGACGATGAGAAGTTCATAAACTTTTGTCAATTCATTGCGAAGAATTGGGAGAAAGAATGATTCGATTTCTAGTAATTTGTTGTGTGTGTTACGGTGCCTGGGTATTTGCAGACAACTTCGATTTTTTCCATAAGGTATTGTTTTCAGTGGGGAATTTTCAGCTTACCTGGCGAAGTGTGTTTTGTTTAGTGGTAGGGATGTTAACAAGTCATGTAATTGATTGAGGGCGTCCATTCACAACCGCACCGGCTCCGCTGTTGTGGAGCCGGGAGAGTGTAGGATGGATTGATGTAGATAATGCGGCCATGCCGAAATTGGTATACGGAGTTGACTTAAAATCAACCGTGGGAAACCACATGTCGGTTCAAGTCCGACTGGCCGCACTTTTTATTTTTGCCTATATTTCTGCCACAATATGTAGATGTCTGTGAGTGGCAATTTGGGCAGAGCAAACGAAGATTTGCAATTTCATAAGGAGATAAGTTATGGATTTAGAGGAATGTTTTGACCTATCTAATAGGTGGCGAAGATTTCTTCCGGCGAGATATAACAGTCATGCTCCGCAGAATCTTCTAATGGTTTACCTCTTTCATCGAGAAGGTCATCTTTGTCAGGGTTGCCGGTATAATTATGCCGGTCATAGCGATACTTTGGCCTTGGCAAATGCTACTTGGGCATTTACAGAGATTCGTGAAGATTGAGCGAGTCCATTCACAACATTGTAATCGGTAGGGAAGTTGAGCGATAAAGCAATACACTTATGATATGGAAACAAGTGAATTAAATGAGTGGGCTAACATTGCAGCATTGACTGCTGATTTGCGACTGTTGCTTGAGCGCTAATTTCCAAATGAGGTTATTCCAAATGAATGATTTTGTTATTCCCATTCGCAATGGTGGTGCGGCAGAGCAATTCATTGCCTTGGCCAAGGAAAACAATTGGGATAAGCAAACAATGTTTTTGTGGTTATGTGCATACGTTGATGAGTATTGCGACAAGGAATCTCTTTCTGATTTTGTTGATAGCCTAAAGATGCAACCAACATAAGATTTTCATTAATTGAAAGGTTGGCAGCGACCCTTGGAAACTGCATATTTAATAGATAATTGAGAGCCGACTGCCTTCACCGAATTATTTGTGCCATTATTATAACAATAGTGGAAACGAATGTATAGGGCATGATTTATTCATGTGCGAAGGTTGTCGGCTCTCAGTTATTTATTTCCTATAAGGAGACATTATCATGGGACAGGTTAAGATTCTTTCGGGTGTCAGCGGTTCTGGTAAGTCTACGTTTGGTCGTGGTTTGAGAGCCGATCTTACTGTTTCGGCAGATGATTTCTTTGTCACTTCCGATAACAAGTATAACTTTGATCCGTCAAAGTTGGGCCAAGCTCATGCCGCTTGTTTTCGTGAGTACATTCATGCACTTACGAATCTTGGCGACACTCTTGTTGTTGTAGATAACACGAATACAACCGAGTCTGAGATTAGTCCTTATGTACTTGGGGCCAGTGCATTTGGTTGGAATGTTGAGATCATTACGATTTCCGTTCCCAATACAAAGGAAATGGTTGAGTTGTGTGCCAAGAGAAACGCGCACAATGTTCCTGCGAATGTTATTCAAGCGCAGATGAGCAGGCTTGTTAATCGCAAACTGCCGCCCTGGTGGAATCATCGCACTGTTTCGATGGTGGCGCATGGATAAAGAGGGTTTGTAGCGATGACTTTACGAGAATCTTTGCTCGCTATGGGTTACCATGAGTCTGCGCCGCATAAATGGCTAAAGCCAATTGGTTATCAGTGCTTTAGCTTTAATGAGGATCAAAACCGTTGGGCTTGTTGGTTTTTAAATAAGCAGGGAGAAGTTTCTTGTTGGCAAAGTCGTGTTATCAAGGTTGATGAAACATTTGCCGGAGATTTTTTATCTCAACTAAAATATTTTGAATGTTATACTCGAATTGATGTTGGTGGTGGAAACCCTAATAGTCATTTTGAGTTGAATAATATTTTTGATTTATAATAACAATATAAAGGATTTTTATGGGTCGGTCAAAGAGGCGTGAACCTATTGTTCATCGCAATCAAGTTGCGCGAGAGATGATTATTGAAGGAACTGGGAAGGCTCAGATTTTTCAAGACTGTCGCAATAAGCGTGCCAAGAATTCTAAAAACCATTGGTCAAAGGAATATGAATTCGATGATGAGTGATTTGTTTCGTTTGTTTGCGGCACTATTGCTAATTACTTTGATAATTGGTGCTAGTTGGTTTATGGTTTTGAGTTTCATTGTTTGGGTAATTTCTCATCTATAAGAGGAGATAATGTCAATTTTTGATGAAGATTATAACTATGAATTTAGTTCAAGCAATAACTATTTGTTGAAGTTGGATGGCAGATTAGTTATGCAAGGTACGCTTGCACAAGTTTGGGCCTGGATTCATAGCAATACAAGTTACAGCGTAGCTTGGGCATTGAAGAATGAAGGCTATAGTATTGAGCCATTGGACGTTCCATTCATAAACGCGGTGGAGTTGTAGCCATGAAAAGGCTACCCAAGAATAAGAAGTATGTGTATTGTCTTCATACAGTAAATTTAGACCGTACTTATTATAATGACTTTAAGTGGCGAACTTTTGGTTATGTAGAGGCTTCAGATTTTTCTCCAAGCTCAGAGTACGGTCATGGATTGTATGGCTATCTTCGAGGAGAAGGAAGTTATTGATCTTGGAGGTAAAGTAAAGTTTCCGAGATGTGAAGTGATTTTTACTGGAGAGCGGAAGGCCGCAACAGATATTCTAGTAAAGAAGTATCCTGATGCTGCTGTTATCGAAGCTATGGTTACTGTTGGGGATCATCAAACTGCTACAGTAAGTAATTATGGAACGGCCACAGCAGGTAATTATGGAACTGCTACAGCAGCCAATTGTGGAACAGCAAATGCAGGTAACTTTGGAACAGCCAGGGCAGGTTATGGCGGAATGGTTAAAGCAGGAGAAAATGGCAGAATTAGCCTTCTATATCAGGATGGTATTAGATATAGAGAAATGATTGGGTATGTGGGGGAAGATGGAATTGTACTGAATGTAACATACAAATTGGTAGCGGGCAAGTTTGTAAAGGCATAAAAATGAGCAATAGACCTGTTGATTTGATTTTTCCAGAGCGCAAAATTGCAATTTTAGAATTTAAGTGTTTGCCCCCGCCTATTGGTTGTGGTGAATTTGTTGCAGAATTCAAGGATGAATTATCTGCAAAGGAATATGAAATTAGCGGTCTTTGTCAAGCATGTCAAGATGCAATTTTTGGGAGCAATAACGAAGGCTGAAGTCCATTCACAACCGCCGTGATTCCAACGGTGAAAGCATGGGATGATCATGAGAGAGCCTGTGAAGTTGCCATTCAAGCATCCAAAGGTAAACGCGATTGTTTGTGCAGCATTTCCAGATGCAAAAACTAAGCGTCCTGTAAAGATTGAATATAGGACTGGAGTTAGGGTTGCAGATTATTGGGATGGAGGCTCAAGGAATTACTTTGCCTTTGTAAAGCTGGATGATATGGCAAGTCTTTCATCAGATGCTTTGCCAGATGAAGTAAGGCAGAAAGTTGCGAATCCTTATAATCTGCCAATTGCAGATGTTACAATTCAGCCAGGATTTGCGGTTGTTGAGCATGTTATTTTTTGCGGAAAGGATCTTGGTTATAGGGTTTATCTTTCTGCAGAAGATATTACAAAGCATTTACCGGAAGCCAATTCATTGTTGCCGAATTCGTGTTTATTACCAGAATTAACTGATTAGGAAATATAATCATGGATGAATATGAGCTAATTGGTTTTGAGGAACATCAGCGAGATTGTGAAGTTAATATGAATCACTATTGTCCTCGTCATGGTAGTTTGATTTCCAATGGAGTCTTTGATGGACTATGTGGGAATTGCGAGTCCGAGATGGAGGATAGTTGGTGGAAGGAAAATAACAATCCCGAGAATCCATATAGAAAGTTTTGCGGGGCGGAGATTGGAATTTTTATTCCGTATGCTTATCGCAATCTTGTAACTTGTTTGGATGTTGAAGACAACATTCCATTTTGATGGAGATAATTATGAAGACAATTAAGGAACTTGCGCAAGAAGCAATTGATGTGCAAAATGCTTGCAATCTTTCTGGAGTTGTAAATTCATTTGGCAGAGCGATGTCGGAATTGCGACAGATTGCCGAAGTTGAAGGATGGATTTCTACCGATAAACTTAATCAACATCCAGTTGCCGTACTTTATGCAGATAAGATTGCAAGTCTTACAGGACAGGATTTTGCAAAGGCATATAGTTGGGCAATGGATATTACCAATAAGATCTGAAAGGAAAAATTATGAAGAAGACAAAGAGCGATCAAAAGGTTGATGTTGTAAAGAAGAAGCGCACAACTGCAAAGCGAGTTGTAAAGGCAGATGTTATTGATACAACTGTTGTTGATGTTCCTACAGCTCCTACAGTTCCTGATGTTACACCAACTGTTGTGCCGGCAACGCCACCCCCTCCGGTTGTAGTTCTGCCAGCTACTCCGCCACCGCCTGTAGTAGTTCTACCAGCTACTCCACCACCGCCAGTAGTTACGCTTCCTCCGCCTGTTGCACCAGTTGCTCCGGCACCTACTGTAAAGGTTCAGCCTGATAATAGCTCTCCAGACTTTGATAGTGTACTTAATCTAATGGGAAAGGTTGTACTTTTTCATTGCATGAATTACAACTACATTGGACGAGTTGTTAGCGTGAATGATAGGTCGGTTCAGCTTGATGAGATGAAGGTTGTATTTGAGACTGGGCCATATGTAGCTAGTATGATGAAGGGTGCGGAGTTTGTTCACAATCGAAATGGATTTGTGAATCGGGCTTCGATTGAATCATTCTGGATTGTAAGTGCTTAGAGGAAAGAAAACTAATAAGTGGGCCGGTTCTGGTTCTGGAAGCATGTCTTTATCTGGATCTAATTCTGGTTCTGGTTCCACATTGAATTCTGGTTCTGGAACTTGGTCAAAGTCAGTTTCTAAGTCTGGCTCTAAGTCACGGTCAAGTTGCATGTCTGGATTTGCAGCAAAGTCTGGGTCTAAGACTGGTACTGATTCCAAATAAAAAATGCCTTTCCCTTGAGCATATGAAATATGCTTGAACGCATGAGTAAACATGGCTTGGCTGCGGAGTGTGGCCATTGGGAATTATTCTTTAATGGGGCCGTCCATTCACAACATCGGTGGCGATGGACCATGGGAGATGCGCAATGAGTTTGCTTGTTGATGGTTTGATTCCGAAGAATACTGAATGTCCTTTTCTTAATAAGTGTACTATTAAGAAGGCTAGCAGGTGTTTGCACATGGGCAAAGACCATTCAACTGATTTTTCCTGTGCAAGTGCCAGGAGTTTTGATAGAATTGATTTGCTGCCTGAACAAGTTGAAGGAGTTAACGTGAGAAAGTTTGGGGAAAATCAAGTTTTTGATTCCGAATCAAAGTTTGCAGCGAATGTATCTGTTTCATTCGTATCAAACAACTTGCCAAATAAAGATGATGTATTGCTGTTTATTAGGCAAGGTGATGAGGCTGTGCTTTTGTCGCCTAAGATGATTTAAGATATTCTTGAGTGGTATAACAGGTAGCGGTCCATTCACAACCGAGACGTTCGATTGAGCGAAGGAGATTCCGTCATGTCTAATAAGAATAATAGTAGCAAGCCTGATTATCTGGTTATTGAGAATGATCGTGTTAACCGTGACAAGTCTTTGGCAAATTATGCCTCAATGGTTGATGCGTACATTGCTAGTCACGAGGCAGAGCGCAGTCTTATCTCTGCTTGCATCTCTCATCTGTTTGATGAGAACCTGGGAGCCAATATCTCTCAGAGTGCGATTGCATCAATGACGGTTGGCTTGCTTGCCAGGCATAACCCAAACTTCAATAACCCGCAGCTTTTTGGTGTGCTTTCCAAGAAGGTGCTTGAGGTTCTGAAGTCAGAGATTGAGGAAGGGATTTACGCCTCTAAGAAGGGTCCTGGTTTGGGAACTTTCCGAGTGCGTGATCATAAGCCGAAGGTTTGATAGTAGAAAGGGTTTGGTGTTATCCTTGGAAACACCAAAAGTTTGTATGGAGTATGTTGGATGCAAAGGTAGCATCACCTGGTTGTAACCCAGGCGCCCATAGTGGCTAGCCGTTCGATTCGGTCATGCTCCACCAAAAATTAAATGGAGAATAATTATGCTTTTAAGCGATTGTTTTTTGTTATTGAAAAATCATAAAACAATTATGATTGGCAGCATTGCGGAAGTGTATAAATACATTCATGCAAACCATTCATATAGCGTTGATCATGCAGTTAAAAATGAAGGATATGATATTGTTTCTTTAGCAGGAACTACTCCAGTTTTTAAGTGTTAACTTAAGGAAAAAATTATGAAAACCTTACCTCAAAAGAAGAAGTATGTTTACTGTTTGCGTACAGTAAATTTAGATGGTACTGCTTATAAAGGGTTTAAGTGGCCAGCTTCTGGTTATGTAGAGGCTCCTGACTTTCCTCCTACTGTAAAGTGTGGTAAAGGATTGCATGGTTATCTTAGAGGAGAAGGGGATGCACAAAGTATTATTTGGGACGGCTTGTTCCAAGTTGTAAAGGTACTTGAGAAGGAAATTATTGATCTTGATGGCAAGGTAAAGTTTCCGAGATGTGAAGTAGTTTTCACAGGAGACAAGAAGACTGCTACAGATATTCTAGTAAAGAAGTATCCTGCTGCGGCTGTTATTGGCGCCAGTAAAATTGTTGGAGATAGAGAGGTAGCCGTAGTAGGTGATCGTGGAATAGCGACAGCGGGAAGTAATGGTATGGCTATGGCAGGCGAAAATGGAGTGGCCACAGTAATTGATGCTGGAAGAACCGTAGCAGGTATTGGGGGAACGGCAACATCAACTAGTCATGGAACTTCCATAGCAGGTACTTATGGAACTGCTATGACTGGCGCTTATGGAACTGCTATAGCAGGTACTTATGGAACTGCTATAGCTGGTTGTAATGGAAAGGCTACAGCAGGTTATTG
>Ga0208872_1000518_pt1 | contig 27752 bp, 18 predicted proteins | sample CryBogCBH12Aug08_FD_185508 | JGI IMG/M metagenome (GOLD analysis project Ga0208872, IMG submission 185508) | Freshwater microbial communities from Crystal Bog, Wisconsin, USA - CBH12Aug08 (SPAdes) | ecosystem: Environmental > Aquatic > Freshwater > Lake | place: Crystal Bog, Wisconsin, USA...
CGGGCTCACGTTTGAGCCGATTAACGGGCGGGCGATGCGATTGGTGCGCGTGACCGCAGCGCGTGTGCCCGCGTCCATCGGCACCATCGAGGATATAGTGCTCGTCACGCAGAGCCGCGAGCAAAGTGCCTATCGCGTCCCGGTGAGCGCCCGCATCGTCGACATGACCGATATTGAGCCGTACGGATTAACGACGGTGGCCGACGTACTGTCCGGCGTACCGGGCGTCGATTACGGCGTGAGTACGCAATGGGGATCCGGTTTTTATAACCACACGTCGATGCGTGGCGTGGTGGGTGAAAAGTCCGGCGTGGCCACCGTGACGTACCTCGGCGATACGCCGCTGTCGACGGCGCTGACACCGAATTCTGCGTTTACCGTGCCGTATCCCATTGCATTCGACTTGAATCGGGTCGAGGTGCTCCGCGGGCCGCAGGGCGTCGACTACGGTGCCGGTGCCGAGGCGGGCGCCATTCGCTTTGTCCCGAATCGGGCCGATACCACCACGCAGCGCGTCGACGTTGGCGGCGAGATCGGGTCCATCGATCACGGTGCCGGGCTGTGGGGATCCTCGGTTCTGATCGCGGAACCCTTGGTCCCGGGTCTCGTCGGTGTGCGTGCCGGCATGATGGCGCGCGACGAAGGGGGTTATGTCGATCGTGTCGATCCGTTCAACGGGGCGGTGGTGACGCCGAATAGCAATCGATCCCACCAGCGCGTAGCGCGACTGTCGTTGGATATCGAGCCGATCGCGGGATGGTCCGTCTTGCCGTCGTTGTCCTATCAGCGCAATCAGATTGCCGATTCACCCTCGTTTTATCAGGCGTTGTCGCAGCCCGCCGAGGGCGTCTTTCGCAACGGGAAACTACTGCCCCAGCCGTTTGAGGATACGTTGACCGTCGGGGCGCTGCGGGTGGAGTACCGCGGCACGTCCGTGAATATGGTCGCGATTAGCTCCTACGTGCGTCGCGTCGCCAGCGCCTTCATCGATGACACCAACGAAGCCGGTCCGGCGTATTTCGGTGGCTATGGGAGTCCATTGGGGCCCGAAGTGCCGGTGTCCTACGCCAACGCCGTCAGCGAACACACGGGAGCGACCAGTGGTGCGCTCTCGGGTGAGATTCGACTCTCTTCCCCGGACACGCACGGTCGGTATGCGTGGTCGGTCGGTACGTACGTGGCCGACTATCGCCTCTCGCAGTACGACGATTATTTCCTCACGCCGTTGCCCCACGTGCCGGCACTCAGCTCTCGGCCCACGGACCACACGACCGAGCAGAATGTCTTCGGGCAGTGGAGCGTCGCGTTGGCACCGCATTGGCGCCTGGGCACGGGTCTGAGAGTGGGGCGTTATCTGCGGCACAGCACCGGTGACGACGCCGGGTATCTGTCCCCGACCGAAAACTTTTCAGCCCATCGCTATCAGGCCTCGATGCCGGTGACGCCGCGGCTCGAACTCAGTCACGAGCCGCGCGAGGGCTTGTCGCTCTACGCCTCGGCGTCGCGCGGCGCTCGACTGGGGCGCGCCGCAGGGCCGGACTATGTGTGCGCCGGCGTGACGACGCCGGGCGCGTCCGGTCCCGACGCGCTGTGGAGTTATGAAGTCGGCGCGAAAGGAGCGGTCGCGGGCGGTGCGCTCTTCGTGGACCTGAGCGTCTACGATGTGCAGTGGAACGACGTGCAACTGCGCGTCTACGATCCGTGCGGCAACGCGTTTTACGCAAACGCAGGCACCTTGGTCAGCCGAGGGTTCGACCTGCACGCCGAGACGCGCGGACTGGGGCATTGGCACGGCTCGCTCGATCTCGGACTGACGGATGCGCACACGACGCAGACGATCTACGCACCCGGCGGCGTGCTCGTGGCGCTGCGTGGCGGTACCTTGGCAGGGTTGCCTGACGTGCCCGCGCCGTGGGTGGGGACGTTGAGCGGTTCGTACGAGTGGCCGTTAGCCGATCAGCGTCGCTTGGTCGCGCGGTCGCGTTGGGTGATTCGCAGTCACGCGACCGGTCCGTATCCCGAGCGCAATCCCGCGTTCACGACCTACGACCCGCGGTTTGCCGCCGACCCATCCTCCGTGCGATGGAACCTGGGGCTCGGCCTCGTGCTGCCGCACGCCTCGGTCGACCTGTATTGCGACAACGTGCTGAACGAGCACCCCATCTTGCAGACCGATGGGGATTATCCCGGGACGCCCTTGCTGTACTCACTCACCCATCGGCCGAGAACCGTGGGATTGGCCGTGCACTGGCACTACTGATTCGATGTGGCGTGGAGCCCGTCTTACGGAGACGCGGTGCGCCAACGCTGCTGTGTGCTGGAGCAGGTGGGGGGTAGGGTCCAGTCGGTGTCCGCCGCCTGCGCGGGCATCCCACGCAGCTCCGGATTCAACGTCGACTGCGCCGCTCGCAATCCCACGCCCCACCGCGATTTCATGAACGCGATCACCGCTTCCGTGTCGCTCTCGGTGAGCACGGACACATACACCGGCATCGCATTGGGTGGGCTCTCTGCCGTATCCGGCCAACGACCGGTGCGTATGCGCTGATAGAGCGCCTCGTCACTGTGCTGCCACGCATGACCGGTGCCATCCAATGCCGGCGCCCGTTGATGCGCGTACTCGTCCTCGAGTCGCCACAAAGCTTGGCCTTGCAAGGTGCGGCCGTGGCATTGGGCGCAGTGCGTTTTGTACACGCGCTGCCCCTGCAACACGGCCGCGCTGTCATCTGCGTCACCAAAATGCGCGGTCGTGGGCTCTGCACGCGCGGGCACCAAGACGCTGCTGCCAAGCACAGTGACCGTGATCAGCGTGATTCGAGCGACGGTCGAGGTCATCGCAGCGCCGCGCGCAGATCGTCCGCGAGTTTGTGTCCGGGCGCGTCACCCGACAGCAGTTTTACAAACCGACCGTCGGGATCGAGCAGATACAAGAAGGCGCTGTGGTCGACGGTGTACGACTCCCCACTGAGCGGCCGCGACTGCACGTACACGCGGAACGCCTGCGCTGCCGAGTGGATGTCCGCCTCACTGCCGCGCAAGCCGACGATGGTGGGCCCAAAGAAGTGGAGATACTCGGCGAGCTTTTCGGCGGTGTCGCGCTGTGGATCCAGCGTGATGAAAATCGGTTGGATGCGCTCCGCCACGGGGCCGAGCGCAGCGAGCGCCACTTTGACGGACAACATCGCGGTGGAGCAGATATCCGGGCAGCTGGTGAAGCCAAAGAACACCAACTGCCACCGCCCCTTAAAACTCGCCTCGGTCACCGCACGACCATCGGTGGTGGTGAGGCGGTAGTGCGCCGGGATGGTGGCCGCATGGGCGGCGGGCGCACTCGTATCGGCTCGGGCAATCCCGCAGGCGCTACCGGCCAGAAGGGCGCACCCCACAAGGGTGCGCCAGCATGCCTGCGGCATTACCACGCGATCACGGTGCTGGAGCGGGAAGGACTCGCATACGCGCCATCATGCCACCGTCTTCGTGCTGAAGGATGTGGCAGTGAAACACGAAGTCGCCGACGATCGGACCGCGGAAGTCCATCTTGATCTTGATGCTGGGGTAGACCGGGTGAGCGATCAGATTGCCCGCCGCATCAATGGGGCGGCCCTGCGCGTCGACTGCGCCGTGGTAGTAATCGACGGTGTAATCGTCGTAGAACTGACTGTCCTGATTGGAGACCGGTACTCCGTTCACTTCCAACAGCTTGAAGTGGATCTGGTGGATGTGGAAAACGTGCTTTTCCGTTGTGCGATTTTCGATCGTCCATTCTTCCACCGCGCCCTGCGTCGTCGTGACCGCCGGCGCGATGCCCGGCGCGTAGAGTTGCGGCTGCGCCCCATCCACCGTGATGTAGAAATTCGTGGGGCTGGACGGATCGTTCGGGTTGCTGATGATCTCGGAGAAGTACAGTTTGCGTTTCGCCGTGACGGGCGACGTGTCCAGTCCTTCGAAGCGCTGCGGTGCCGGATTGCTCGCTTGCGGCAGCTTCGGCAACGGGGTGCCCGTGTTCGTCGTCACGATGCGCGCGATGGTGCGGCTCGGATTGCTGTCACCCGCGGGGCCCGTGTCAATTGTTTTGGTCTGAATGACCGCTTTTACGCCCGGGGGCGGCGGATTCACCACAAACTGCACGCGTCCCGCCGGCGGTGAGGCCAACGTGGTGCGATAGATGGCCTTGCCTTGACGCGAACCGTCTTGCGAGCCGGTCGGTACGCCGTCCAATCCCACGACCTGTAACTTCTGCGGTACGCCGTCGTAGAGCAATTGGAAATCGAGAATGGAATCCGAGGAGCCATTCATGACGCTCCACAATTCCGGCTGGCCGGCCTTCATTTGAATCACCGGCGGCGGCACGGGGGTGCCGGTCGGCGAATAGGGGATCGGCACGTAGTTCACCGACACGTCCCAGGTCGGCACGATCTGCCCGTAGGCATCGAGCGTGCCCGGGGCGTTGACGGCGCCGAGCGTCTGCAGACCGCGGAAATTTAAGATGCGACTCGGCATGCCCGCGAGGCTCGAGTAGTAGTTTTCAATGCCGTCGACGATGAACGCGCCGGTGGCGCCGCCCAGGACGGCGGCATCGGCCACGCCGTGCAGGTGCGGGTGGTACCAATACATCCCTGAGGGCTCGTTGGTCGGGATCTGAATCTTGTACTGAAACGTGTCGCCCGAACCGATGACCGTATCGACCACGTCATCGGACGTGCAGGCCGGTGACACCAGTGCGCCGTGGAAGTGCACATTCACCGAGCTGTCGTAAACGACCGCTTCGCCGCACTGAGTGGTCAATTTCTCCATGAACGTGCCGCGCGGTACGCGGTTCGTCACCTGCAGGAGGAACAAGTCGCCCGGCTTCACGTGCAGGGTCGGTGCTACGGCACCGTCGCTGGTCTGGAAGCAGAATAGCGTGCGGCCTTGTGCGTCTACTGAGGTGTAGTAGTCCAGATGCACCGACAACACGCCGTTTTGGCTGTACAGATCGCGCGGCTGCGAGACGATGCTGCCGGGTGCGGGGTAATTGCACGCGCTGCCGGTCGTGGGCGCAACGGTCGCGGCCCCTTGCGAGACCGTGCCGAGGCCGGCTGCCGAGGCCGCTGCCGTGGACAGGGCGACGGTGACGACCAGTGCCCACTGGCGCAGGTGTCGAACGAATGCGTCATAGCCTCGTCCACGGGTTAAATGGACGCAATGGGTGTCCGTGTTGTGCGTGGTCGTCAGCATGTTTCGCTCCTGCGCATGACTGGCGTTTCCCCGAGTACGCGGGGCAACCAAGCATGGGTGTACAAATACTGAACGTATGCTGCGGACGCACGAGGACTATGTCAAGTTATTGTATTGTTTCTGTACAGGTTAAGTTGTGTGAATAAGCGCATCTTGTACAGGTTTCGCGGCGCAAAGATCGGCGATGAAGCGAAAGGTGTCGCCACGAGACGACGATTTTTGAGGTATTAGAGGGGCTTAGACGACATCCCTGATACGATTTGTACAGGCTACGCATCCTGTAGAAATCGCGCCGCCCATTATTTGTACAGGACGCCTTAGCGCCAATCTCCGCCCAGCGCGCGGATCAGCTGGGTCGTGGCGACCAGTCGTCGCTGCGTGATGGCGATGTCGTTCAGTTGCGCGGTCAATAGCGCATTCTGTGCAACCGCTACCTCAACGTACGTCGTGGCGCCGCCCTCGTAGCGGTGCTGCGCTTGCACGCGAGCGATTTGGGAGGCCGCCACGTTGGCGTCGGCACTGGTCTGCTCGTGCGACAACTCGCGAACGGCGGCCAGGCTGTCTTCAACGTCTTGGTAGGCCGTGAGGACCGTCTGCCGGTAGTTTTCGGTCGCCTCGGCCAATGCCGCCGTCGCGCCTTGGACCTGCGCCCGACGTTGGCCACCGTCGAGTACCGTCATCACGGCGCTCGGTGCAATGCTCCAAAAGCGAGCAGGGGCGGTAAACCAGGTGGCTGATTGCAGGCTGTCGCGCCCCAACGCCGCGCCGATCGAAAACACCGGAAAGTAAGCACTGCGCGCGATGCCCACGGCCGCTGCAGCACTTTGCACCCTGCGTTCCGCGGCGCCGATGTCCGGTCGACGCTGCAACAGCGTCGACGGCACCCCGGCCGTCACGCTGGGAGGCGTCAGTGGGGCGGTGAGCGGCGCGGCCGGCAAATGCCAATCGGCTGGCGCGCGACCGAGCAGCACGGCGAGCGCATGGTCGGTCTGGGACCGATGCAGTTGGGCATCGGTCCACTGCGTCCGCGCGGCCTCCAACTGGGCGCGCGACAACGCGACATCGCCGGCGGTCGCGGCACCGCCGTGATAAAGGTTTTCCGTGATCGCGAGTGCCTTCTCGTCGTCGCTGACGGTGGTTGCGAGTACCGCGATTTGTGTATCCAACGCCCGTGCTTGGAAGTAATCGCTGGCGAGTTCGGCCTGTAGCGACAACTCCAGTGCCCGACGATCTCCGGCAGCGGCGTCGGCTAACGCGCGACTGCTCGCGGCTGCAGCGCGGAGTCGGCCAAACACATCGAGTTCGTACGACAACGCGCCGCTGGCCGACAGATCGTTGTACGTATCCGCGCGGCTCGGCGAATAGGTAGGGCCTTGGGTGGATGTTTGCGCGCGCGTTGCGCCGACGCCCACGGCCACACGCGGCCACAACGCGCCGGCCGCAGCGCGTGCTGTCGCTTGGGCTTCCTCCAGCCGCGCCAGGGCAATTTTCAACGCCGGGCTGTCGTCGGCGAGGGACTGCTCAAGGCGATTGAGCGTCGCATCGTCGAACAGGGTCCACCAGGCGCCTTTGGCGTCCTGGTCTGCTGGCGCCGCCGCCATCCAATCACCGACCTCGGCGTAGTGCTCGGGCGTCGGTACGACCGGCCGATCGACGGTGGGGCCGAGTGCGCAACCGGCCACCGACAGGCACGCCAGCGTGGCAGCAACGGAGCGCATCATCCGTGGGCCTTGTGGCCGGCGACGACGCGCACCGTGGCGCCATCGGTCAGTGAGTCGGGCGGATTGGCGACGACAACGTCATGACTGGTCACACCGTCCAGCACCTCGATCTCCGTGCCGAAATCGCGTCCCGGGACGACTTTGCGCAGCGCAACGTGTTGACCGTCGGGGACCGTGGCGACCCACAACCCTGTGCTACGGAAGATCAGCGCCGTGACCGGAACGCGGGGCAAGTCGGTTTGCACGCCGAGATCGAAGTGCACGTGCGCGTAGGCACCAGCCAACAAAGTGCCGTCCCGATTGTCCATCTGCAGTTCGATTTGCAGGGTTCGCGTCGCAGCATCCAGAGCCCCTGCTGTCGACGTCACGGTGGCGGAATGAACGCCCGGACGCCCGTCAAAGGTCACTTGTGCGGACGCACCGTCGTGGATCTTGCCCGCGTACGCCTCGGGCACGGCCGCAAAAATGCGCAAGCGGTGGACGTCGGACACTTTAAACAACGGCGTGCCGGCGTTCTGGCCTGCGGCAACCAACGCACCGACGTCGACGCTGCGCTGCGTCACAATGCCATCGAACGGCGCGCGAATGTGCTGGAACCCCTGCAAGTCCCGCAACCGGGCCAAGTTCGCTTCGGCGGATTGCACCGCCGCTTTCTTTTGTGCCGCGTCGGAGGCCTTCTGTTCGGCGTCTTGTTTGGAAACGGATTCCGTGGCCAGCAGTTGCTGCCAGCGTTCGTTCGTACTGCGAGCGATCTCGTTCGCGGCTCGCGCGGTCAGCAAATCCGCGTGCGCTTGGCGGAACTGTTGGTCGACGTCGGGCGTCTCGATCTCTGCCATTACGGCGCCCTTTTTGACCTTGGCGCCGAGATCCGTGGCCCACGACTTTACGTAACCGCTCGTGCGCGCGTAGATCATGGCTTCGGCAAAAGCCTGGGCCGTCGCCGGAAGATCCAGCGTTTCTCCCTTATCGGCCGGTGTGGGATTGATCACCGCCACGACGGGTATCGCCGCGGCCGTCGTTTCCGCAGCCAGCGCTTTCCGCTCCGCGAGACGATAGCTGACGCCAACGACCGCCGTCAGGACAGCGGCGGTCAGCAGGCCATTACGCCAGCGTCGAGCGCTACGGTCGGCGTCACGCGTGGCCGCGTCGGGATGCATCGAATTAGACATGCGCCTCTCCAGAGGGAGTCGGAGTTGCTCGCGGACCGTGGATCATCGCGAACACGGTCGGAACAAAGAACAGGGTCGCGAACGTCGCGAAGAGGAGTCCGCCGATCACGGCGCGTCCGAGCGGGGCGTTTTGTTCGCCGCCCTCACCCAGACCGAGTGCCATCGGAATCATGCCGATGACCATCGCGAGGGCCGTCATGATGACGGGCCGGAATCGAGTAAAGCCCGCCATCCACGCGGCTTCCAATGCGTGATCGCCGGCGCGCATCCGGTCGCGTGCAAAGCTGACAACGAGCACGCTGTTTGCGGTCGCAACACCCATGCACATAATCGCGCCGGTCAGTGCAGGGACGCTGACGCTGGTGTGGGTGAGGAAGAGCATCCAGACAATGCCGGCAAGCGCCGCCGGTAGACCGGTGATGATGATGAACGGATCGACCCACGACTGAAAATTCACGACCATGAGCAGGTAGATGAGGACGACTGCGCCGGCGAGACCGATGAGCAGGCCGTTGAAGGACGATTTCATCGTTTCGATCTGGCCCTTTACGACCGTCGTGGTGCCGCGCGGTGCTTTTTCTTTTGCCGACGCAACCACTTTGCCGATTTCCGCGGCGACATACCCGAGGTCAATGCCTTCCACCGACGCGAATATATCCACGGCCGGCTTCGCGTTGAAGTGAGTCACAACCGCCGGTGCAGCACCGCGGCGGATGCTCGCCAAGTTCACCAGTTCTTGGGGTGTCCCGAAATTGGCACCCGAGGTGATCGGCGTGGCTTTGAGGTCCGATAGGGTCGACAAGCGATACTGCGGGGTCTGTGCGGTGACGGGGTACATCGTCCCGCTCTTGGGATCCACCCAGAACGAGGGCGACGTTTGCGCGCTGCCGGACAACGACACGAGCAGGCTGGATGCCACGTCCTTTTCCGTCAAACCGACCGTCGCCGCTTTGGAGCGGTCGACGTCGATGTTGAGAGTCGGATAGTCGAAGGCCTGTTGTACCCGGAGGTCCACGATGCCCGGAATGGTCTTCAGCCGATCGTAAATCGCATTGGCGTATTCCCGATTCGCCGGCACGTTGAAGCCCGAAATCTGCACGTCAACCGGCGCGGGCAGGCCGAAATTCAGAATCTGGCCGACAATGTCGGCCGAGAGGAAGGCAAATTGGGTGGACGGAAATTCTTCACGCAGGCGCTTGCGAAGCATCGTGACGTAGTGCGCGGTCGGCGCATGCTGCGGCTTCAATGCGATGTAAATGTCGGCGTCCCCCGGCCCGATCGGAGCGGAGGTCGAATACGCGAGATTGATGCCGCTGTTGGGAAGCCCGATGTTGTCGACCACGGATTCCATCTCCGAGGCGGGGATCCATTCACGGATGCGCGCCTCGATGGCGTCGCACAAGCGAGTGGTCGCGTCGATCCGCGAGCCCGTGCGCGCTCGCACGTGCAATTTGATTTGGCCGCCGTCCACCGCCGGGAAAAAGTCTTGCCCTAAACCCGGCAGCGGGCCAATGGGGAACGCGATGAGCGCGGTCGCGGCCATCGCTGCCAAGAATGGCACGACAAATCCCCAACGCGCACGCAGTGCCCCTTCGAGCAGTCCGCGATAACGCTCCCGCACGTGCTCGAATCGTGCCTGGAAGGCCACTTCGAACCGAGCCCACGCGCCCCGCGCGACATTACGGTGGCCATCGTCGTGCGCCTTGAGCCAGTACATGGCCAACGTCGGCACGAGAGTCCGCGACAAGACATAGGAAGCCAACATCGCGAAGACGACCGCTTCTGCCAAGGGCACGAATAAGAACTTTGCAATGCCCGGGAGTAGGAACATGGGGACGAACACGATGCAAATGGCCAGCGTCGAGACAAGTGCCGGAATAGCGATCTGCTCCGCGCCCTTCAGAATTGCGGTTTCGACGTCATCCCCTCGCTCGAGGTGTGTGTCAATGTTTTCAATGGTGACGGTGGCGTCATCGACGAGGATACCCACTGCGAGCGCGAGGCCGCCGAGGGTCATGATGTTGATCGTCTCGCCGATCGCCGACAGACAGATGATCGACGCGAGTATCGAAAGGGGGATGGAAACGGCGATGATCAGCGTGCTGCGCCAGTTGCCGAGGAACAGCAAGATCATCAACGCAGTGAGTGCTGCGGCGATGACGGCTTCTCGAACCACGCCTTCGATGGCCGCGCGCACGAACACCGATTGATCACCGATCAGGTTGATGTCCATCTCTTTCGGAAGCGTATCGCGCACACCGGGCAATCGGTCCTTGATGCCCTTGATGATGTCGAGCGTCGAAGCGTTGCCGATCTTCAAAACGCTCATGAGCACGGCGCGATGTCCGTCACGACGAACGATGTTCGTTTGCGGCGGAAAGCCATCACGGACGTGGGCCACGTCTTGCACGTAGGTGACCTTGTTGTCATGCGCCGTGATGGGGAGTGCGTTCAGGTCGTCGATCGTCTTCGCGTTCGCGTTCAAGCCGATGTAATACTCGAGCTCCCCGATCTTTTGTGTGCCGGTCGGGAGGATGAGATTTTGCGCGCCAATCGCGGTGGTGACGTCAGCGGCCGATAGGCCGCGCGCATGCAAGGCCTCAGGATTCAGGTCCACCTGAATCTGACGCTGCTGTCCGCCGAAGGGCCAAGGAATCGAAGCACCCTGTACCGTGGCAAGCCCGGTCCGAATCACCGTATTCGAAAGATCGAAAATCTTCGACTCGGGCAGGCCGTCGCTGGAAACGGCCAACTGGACGATGGGTACGGTCGACGCATTGAACGCGAGCACAAACGGCGGCGTGGTGCCGGTAGGCATCGACCGCAGCTGCGTTTGTGAAACGGCGCCGATCTGCGCATAGGCGAGATCTTCGTTGGCATTCGGCTGGAAGAAGTACTTCACGACCGAGGTGCCGTTCAGCGATTGCGATTCGGTGTGCTCGACGTCGTTGACCGTGGTCTGTGCCGTTCGCTCAGGATTGAGAATGATGCGATTCGCCATGTCTTCGGGCGGCAAACCGGCGTAGTTCCAGATGGTCGCGACCACCGGAATTCGAATGTTGGGGAAGATATCGGTAGGCGTGCGCAGAATCGCAAAGATCCCGAGCATCAGGATCGTGAGCGCAAGCACCAAGAACGTGTACGGGCGCCGTAGCGCTAGATGGACGATCCACATAGTTCGGGGCCAATCCCAGTCGGCGAGGCGTCGTACCGCGACGCGCGCGCCATTATAACGAGTGGGCCCGTGTTAACGGCTGCAATCTGGCGTTGAGGATGGCAGTGACCCGCCCGCATCGTGCTTGAGCATCGCGAGCGATGCCGCCACGATCAGCGCTCCGGCGACCAGCGTGCGTGCGGGCGCCGGTTCGTTGAGCAACAGACGCGCGAGGAGGATGGCATAGACCGGTTCGAGCGCGATGAAGGCACTGCAGGTTGTTGTGTCAAGAAATCTAAGCGCTCGTTGGTACAGGACAAGCCCGACAGCCGTGTTGACGGTACCGAGCCACAACAGGCCCCACCAAACGCGTGGCGACGCCGGAATGCCTGCTTGCATGAGCGCGATGGGCGCAGTGACCGCGCAGACCACCGCGTTTTGCAGGACAGCCGACCACGCGTCCGGCAGCGTTTTCGCCAAGGGGCGTGAGACGTGCCAATACAGCGCATAGAGCACGGCGGACGACAGTCCGGCGACGATGCCCCACCGATTGACGCCCGCTTCAGGCACGCCAAACAACCAGGCAATCGCGAGGACGATCGTGACGGCGGCGCCGACGTGTATAGGGCTGGGTCGTTGTCGCCGCCGGATGCTTTCCACCAGCAACGTGAACAATGGGAAGGTCGCGAAGGTGACGGTACCGACCGCGATCCCTGCCTGCTGGATCGATCCGTAAAAGGCCAACCAGTGAGCGGCCAGCATGACGCCGCTCGCGACGAGCCACGGTCGAAGCGCGGCGGGCAAGGGGCGCCAACGCTGAGTCAAGGCGCACACGGCTGCCAGCGTGATGGCGGCTAACCCGCTGCGGCCCGCGACCACCCAGACGGTGGACACGGGAAGGCGGCCGAACAGAGCGGCGCTACCAAAGATCAGGGACGCCGCATTGATCGCAAGCAATCCGTGCCGGCGCGTGCGGTGCATGTGTTAGGCGCGGGGCTTCGGCTGTAGCATCGCGCCGCGGTTGCCTTCCGTGTCCAGAAACGCGACGTAGTCCCCGACTTGGGGGATGCGCATGGGCTCACCGAGTAAGGTGCCGCCGGCCGTCCGCACGCGATCCATGGCGAGCGCGAGATCATCGACGCCGATCACGATGGACGGGTATTGGTGCGGCCAACCCTCCTTTACCGGATAGAGCCCACCGTTAATGGCGCCGCCCGGCGCCTCGGGCACGACATCCTCTTCGGCGGTCACAACCACGATGTAATTCCCCATGCGTGGCCCGAGGGACGTCGCTTTCCAGCCGAAGGCCTTTGCGTAGAAGGCGCTTGCTCGGTCGGCATCGCGATAGGGAATTTCAAAATGAATAACCGGATTCATGGGGACTCCGCGGGCTCGAGCGGTGATGATATCGCGCCTCGGAACCTGAGGTGCGGGGCTGCGTCCGCAGGGGCGCCGTGACGGCCTAGGCGCCAACGCACCATGAAAAAAGGGCGCCCGGAGGCGCCCTTTTTTGCCGATCAACCGGGCGGGGGACCCGCCCGTTGTATCAGCTCGCCGTCGCCGGCTTGTTCACGGCTTCGATCACGGCGTCCGCGACGTTGCGCGGCACTTGATCGTAGTGCGAGAACTCCATCGTGTACGACGCACGGCCCGAGGTCATGCCACGCAGATGGCCGATGTAGCCGAACATTTCCGAGAGCGGCACATGGGCCACGACGGCGATGTTCGTGCCGCGCTCCAGCTGGTCCTGGATCGAGCCACGACGACGGTTGATGTCGCCAATGACGTCACCGAGGTAGTCACCCGGGGTCACGGTTTCAACCTTCATCACGGGCTCGAGCAGCACCGGACCGGCCTTGCGAATGCCCTCACGGAAGCACGCCTTGGCGGCGATTTCGAACGTCAGTGCGTTCGAGTCGACGTCGTGGTAGCTACCGTCGAACAGCGTCGCCTTGAAGTCCACGGTCGGGAAGCGCGCAAGCACGCCATCCTCGAGCTGCATGCGCAGACCCTTTTCGACGGACGGCACGTATTCACGCGGCACCGAGCCACCGACGGTTTCGTCGACGAACACGAAGCCCGAACCACGCTCGAGCGGCTCGAACTTGATCCACACGTCGGCGAACTGACCCGAACCGCCCGTCTGCTTCTTGTGGACGTAGTGCTCTTCGATCGTCTTCGTGAAGGCTTCACGGTAGGCCACCTGCGGCTGACCCATGATGCCTTCGACGTTGAACTCCGTACGCATACGATCGAGCGTCACTTCGAGGTGCAACTCGCCCATGCCGCGCAAAATCGTTTCGCTCGTTTCGCGGTCCGTTTCGAGACGCAGCGAAGGATCGGCGCGAACCATCTTGCCGATGGCGGCGTTGAACTTCTCAAGCTCCGCCTTGTTCTTCGGCTTGACCGAAACGCTGATGACCGGCTCAGGGAAGCGCATACGCTCGAGCACGACCGGAGCGGTCGACTCGCACAGCGTGTCACCGGTGTCGGTTTCGGCCAGCGAGACGAGTGCCACGATGTCGCCCGCGCGGGCTTCTTCAATGGCGTTGGCTTCTTTCGCGAACATTTCGACCATGCGGCCGATTTTCTCGCGCTTGCCGCGCGTCGTGTTCGTGATGGACATGCCCTTGGTGAGCACGCCCGAGTACACGCGGATGAAGGTCAGCGCGCCGTACGCGTCGTTGATCACCTTGAACGCGAGCGCCGAGAACGGCTCGTCGTCCGAGCAAATACGTTCGCCAATCGGGTTGCCGTCCGCGTCGACGGTCTTGATAGCGGCAACGTCGGTCGGGGCCGGGAGGTAGTCCACGACGGCATCGAGAACCTGCTGCACACCCTTGTTCTTGTACGACGAACCGCACAGCACCGGGGTGAACGTCGAGGTGATCGTGCCCTTGCGCAAGCAAGCGCGCAGGGTTTCGACCGACGGCTCGGTGCCTTCCAGGTACGCTTCCATCGCCGCATCGTCCATCTCGAGGCAGGTGTCGACCAGCTCGGTACGGTACTTGGCGATGTCGGCGAGGATCGCGCGATCGCTGGGAACGGTGATTTCCAGGTCATCCGCGATGGTCGGCGAGATGTCGAGGACCTTCCACTCGGCGTCCTTGTCGTCCGACTCCCAGACGAGGGCCTTCATTTCGACGAGGTCGATCATGCCCTTGAAGTTGTCTTCCGAGCCGATCGGCAGATGCACGGGCAGCGGACGCGCGCCGAGGCGCTTCTTGATCATGTCCACGCAGCGCAGGTAGTTCGCGCCGCTGCGGTCCATCTTGTTGACGTAGCACATGCGCGGCACGTCGTAGTTGTCAGCGAGGCGCCAGTTGGTTTCCGACTGCGGCTCAACGCCGGCAACGCCGTCGAACACAACGACGGCGCCGTCAAGGACGCGCAGCGAGCGGTTCACTTCGATGGTGAAGTCCACGTGCCCCGGGGTGTCGATGACGTTGATCTTCTTCTTGCGCCAGAACGCGGAGACGGCAGCAGACTGAATCGTGATGCCGCGCTTTTGCTCCTGTTCGAGGTAGTCCGTCGTCGTCGAGGACTTCAAGTCCTTCGTATCGTGGATGTCGACGATGGTGTGCTTGCGCCCCGTGTAATACAGGATGCGCTCGGTCGTCGTCGTCTTGCCGGCGTCGACGTGGGCGATAATTCCGATATTGCGGATATCGGAAAGCGGAGTAGTACGGGGCATGGCTGGTTCCGTGCGGTTTGGGTTGATGCGGTCAATAGAAAACCGGGGCCGGGAGCCACTGGATCCGGCCGTTTCCGGCCGAACCGAGCCTCCGGCCACGGTTCAATGGGCGCGAATTCTGCCAGAAACCCGTGACAAAGTGCTGACTGGTGCCGAGTTTTTCACCAAGGGTGTGGCCTGACGGTTCAATACAGGCGAGTGGCGACCACCTGTTGATAGAGCCCGCCGAACGATACCTGTTGGGTGAATCGAAACGCCCGGCAAGTCGGTGAAATCGATTTAATGTCTTGATTTAAAAAAGAATTAGCGAACGGTTCGAGGGTGGAAAATACCAGCGTCATGATCGGGCGAAGGGGGTGCCAGGGCCCCATTCGGTGATAATCCGTAAAGACGGCGCGTCCCCCGACGCGCACGGAGTCCAGCAACGACTCGACGATGCGGCGCCGTTCCGTAGGGGGCACTTCATGGAGCAGGAAAAAACAGGCCACCCCATCCTGGGAACCCGGCGGCACGCCCGTTTGCCGCTTCGAAAGGTCACCGCGGTGCAGGTGTACGGTCGGCATCGTGGCTACTTTGGGCGCCACGTTGCCGAGTTGGACGGATGCGACATCGGTGACGGTCAATCGACCGTGGGGTCCCAGTCGAGCGGCAAGGCTCGGTGAGTAACGGCCGTAGACGCAGGCCGCTTGAAGTACACGGTCGCCCGGCTCAAATTGGGTAATCGACTCGCGCATGAGTCGATCCGCATTGCCCCACAAGATGGCGGAGACGACAGCGGGGCGGTCCAGCCAGCGCATCGTCCGCTGGGACAAATAAGCCCATCTATAGGTTTTAGAAAGGTATTCCGGGATGTCTTCCGGCGCTAACGAAGGGGGCGACGCGACGGATTCGACCTGGGTGGCCATGCGTACGACTCTCGGGATGCGGCCCGCAGCGGGGGCTCTGAGTCGCAGTCTGAGCGGCGCTCGCCGCTCACGGTATACGTAGCAGTGACTACCGGTCTATCCGTCGTGTTTCACAGTGCCGGTCGCGTATCTCCGGGCAACAGCAACTGCCGTAGCAACGGTAACGGCGGACCGCCCCAGGCGAGCAATCGATCGTGGAATTCTTTCCAGCAAGGTCGGCCACCCCGGCTGTCGCAGTAGTCGGCCCGCATCTTGCGGATCATCAATTTGCCCAGCGTGTAATTGATATAGCCCGGATCGTAGGTGCCGCGGGCCGCCTGCTGGCGGGCCTCGCCCGTGTCCGCGTACGCTTTTTCGAGAAAGAGGCGTTCTGCCGTCTCGACCGTCATTCCGTGGGTGTGCAATCCGATCGCCACGATCGCCCGTACGTTTCGTTCGAGTGCATTCACCAATTGGCCGATGTGTGTCTCCGGGTCGCCTTGGCCGAGACCCGCCTCCCACATCATTTCCTCGGCGTAATGCCCCCAGCCTTCGGCGAAGGCGTAACCGACCCAGAGCCCGCCGACCGTCGAAGCGGTGCGATTCGACCACTGGAACTGGAGAAAATGCCCCGGCCACACTTCGTGCGTGGATACGAAGAGCAAGTTGGCCTTCGATTCCACGTAGGCCGCTTGCTCTTCCGGCGTCCACGACGGGTCCGGCGGCGACAGATAGTAGACGGCAGGGACACCGCGGTCGAAGTAGCCTGGCGGGTCGATGTACGCGCCGTTTTGCTGATTGTAGGGGGGAGAGGCTTCCACCCGGGCCTCTTCCGTCCCGGGGATGGTGACCAAGTCGTGATCCTGTATGAATTGCTTGAGTGCCGGTAATTGAGTTCGCGCCGCCGCGACGGGCCCCTCGGGCGGCTTGTTGGCATTCATGCGGGCGACGCAGTCGCGCGTGCTCAGTGTCGGCGCGTACGCGTGGCATGCCGCGTCCAACGCCGCAAGGTTCCGATCCAAATCCGCCTGCAGTGCCTGTTCGATGTCCGGTATCGGAAGGTCCACGCGCTCGGTCATGTGCAGCATCCGTGCGAACCGGTCGGCGCCGAGCGCGTCGCTGAATCCGTTCGTCGCCGTTCGTCGTGCGAGGTCATCGGCGATGGCGTCCAAGGCTTTCGCTGCCGGCTCGGCTGCCGCCAGGAGTGCCGGCAACAACGTCCGATCGTGGACGTCGGCGAAGGCCTGCGGCGCGTCTTTACGGTAGAACGCCGCAAGACCACGAAAGCCCGAGACCCCTAGTTTGACGTAGGTCGGGGGCATGGGGTGCGCGAGGTTTCGTCGGATTTCCGGCGCGACACGTACGACCTCGTGTGCATAGGCGATAAATGCGCGGGCGCGGGTATCCACGGGCGCATAAGGCTTCACCACATACGTGGCCGGGTCGAGCGAGTCGCCACCGTCGCTCATCCCCAGATAGAACGCCGGGTTGCGAAACGGCGCGTCGGCGACCGTGGTCCAAAAGAGCTCCCGATCAATGCGCGTCAGCAAATACGCACGCTCAAACTGCTCGGCTGGGGTCAATTGCTCGGTCGGGAAGCGCTCTACGCGCTGACGAAAACGTGCGATCCGGTCGGCCTCGGCGCGCAGACCCGCTTCCGACCAGTCGGGCAAGCGACCGTCGTATTCGTGACGGCCTTGCGACGCGGCAAAAGCCGGGTGCTCCCGCAGATAGGATTCCACGTACTCGTTAACGAGCGCGTGCCAGCCTGCGGTGGGTGCCTGAGGCTGAGAACAGCCACACAGGGCAGCCAGGACAAGCGCGCCAACGGCGCGGCGGATAGCATTCATAGGTGTTTAGTGTCCAAGCAGTTCAAGGGCGGCCGCACTCATGGCGATGACTCCCGTGCGCAAGGTGGGCGCCGGGACCGGTGCGTACAGCGGGGAATGAATATTCGGCAAGGGCTCGTGGGTGCGCGCGGCTTCGGCTGCGAGCGCAGGATCGCTCACACCGAGCCAGAACAGTGTCACTGGAATCGTTCCCGCAAGGCCGAGGTTTCCGAAGTCTTCGCTACCCATGATGCGCGGGTAGTCGCGTACACCGGCTTCACCGAGCGCGGCTTCCAAGGTAGGGCGAATTCTCGCGACCAAGTTGGGATCGTTATAGAGCGCAGGTGCTTGCTCCGTTTCAATGACTCGAACCAACGGCAGTCGGTCTTCCGGCATGTCGGCCCCCAACGCCGCTGCGCGTGCGATACGGGCGACCGCCTGAATCATGTGTTGGCGGGTGCTTTCCGTGTAGGTACGCAAGGTGAGCTCGAGTTTCACCTCATCGGGAATGATGTTGCGCTTGGTGCCGCCGTGGATGGACCCCACCGTCAGTACCGAGGGATCGAACGGGGATATTTCGCGGCTCACCACGGTCTGCAATTGCATCACGATGTTTGCCGCCAGCACGACCGGATCGCGTGCATCTTCAGGGCGCGAACCGTGTCCGCCGACACCGCGGACCACCACATCCATAGACGTCGAGGTGGCGAGCGCGTAGCCACTGACGATACCGACCGTGCCGGCCGGAATGGTCGAGGTGCTGTGCAGTGCGAGCGCGTAATCGGGCTTCGGGAACCGTTCGTACAGCGCGCCGCGGACTAACGCGTCCGCGCCATCGATGGTCTCCTCGGCAGGCTGCCCGACGAGCATCAGCGTCCCGTGCCATCGGTCACGCAGCGCGGACAACACACGAGCGACACCGACCATCGAGGTCACGTGAATGTCGTGGCCGCAGGCATGCATGACCGGGACCTCCGTACCTGCTCGGCTGACCATGTGCTTGTGGCTTGCGTACGGCAGCCCCGTCTGCTCTTCGATGGGCAGCGCATCCATATCGGCCCGAATCAGTAGGGTCGGGCCCGGCCCGTTGCGCAGCACGCCGACCACTCCGTAGCTTTGCAGACCTGCCTCCGAGTATTGGCCGACATGCTCCGTGACCTCAAAACCGTCGGCGCGGAGTTCCTTGGCCAGATCCGCTGAGGTGTGCACCTCGAGATGCGATAACTCCGGGTCTGCGTGCAACCCTTTGTAGTACTGCACGAGCGATGAGAGTTGCTGGTCGGTGAGGCTGGACGGCGACACCTCTTTGCCGGCCAAGGCCGGTGATCCAATCAGCGTACTGGCGAGCGCGCAGGCGCCGAAAACAGCGTTTCGAAACATAGGAAGCCACTCTCTCCTGAACGTGCCGCTCAGCCCCAGGGCGACTCCGGCATGTCATTGAACGCCGCCTTCAGGGCGGAGCCCCAGCGGTTACGCACCATCTGGAAGTACTCATCGTCCGCGCCGATCGTACGCCGATTCGGTAGGGCGAGCGTATCGCGGCGATAGATCGCAAGATCCAAGGGCAACCCGACGGACAGGTTGGAGCGGATCGTGGAATCCATGGAAATCAAGGCACACTTCGTGGCCTCACGGAGCGTCGTTTCCGGCCGAACCATCCGATCAATGATCGGCTTGCCGTATTTGGACTCGCCAATTTGGAAGTAACAGGTCTCGGCGGTCGCCTCGATGAAATTGCCGGCGGAGTACAATTGAAAGAGTCGCGGGCGATCGCCGCGAATCTGTCCGCCGAGGACGAAACTGACCGAAAAGTCGATCCCGTGTTCCTTGAGCGCGGCGGCATCGCGCGCATGGACGGTGCGTATCGCCCGGCCAACGCATTGCGCCGCCTCATAGAGGTTTGCCGCGTCCATGATGAAGGGGCCCTCATCGTCCCCGGCGGCGCGATCAGCCCATAATAAGCTGACGACCGATTGGGAAATCGCAAGGTTGCCGGCCGACATCAAGACAAGGACACGGTCCCCCTTGCGTTCGAATACGGTCATCTTCCGGAACGTGCTGATGTTGTCGATGCCGGCACTCGTTCGCGAATCCGCCAAAAAGACGATGCCTTCTTCCAGCAACGTCGCCACGCAATACGTCACGCTAAATTCCTCATCTCAGCTTGCAATCGCCACCGGGACCCACCCCGTGCCGGCGCGCGCATTATTGCTGTTGTTGCTGCTGTTGTGCCGATGTCGCGACGAATACGGCGACATGCATCGACTCGTCCCCGCCGCCCTGCCGCACTCCGCGCAGGGGGGCCGCGTCCAGATAGTCGCGCCCGACGGCGAGCCGGCAATGCCGGTCGCCGGCAATCTGCCGATGCGTGGTGTCGATCGCTAGCCATCCAACGGCAGCGCCCAGCCAGACATCCGCCCACGCGTGGCTGGCCACCTCCGGCGCGTCTGGCTCATACAGGTATCCACTGACGTAGCGCGCCGGAATGCCGGCGCTGCGGCAGCACGCGACGAACGCATGGGCGTGGTCCTGGCAGACGCCTTCTCCGCGCGACAGTACCGTGGCCGCGTCATCGGTCACCGCAGTGACGCCGCGGCGATACTGGATGGCGTCGTGCAGCGCATCGGCCAACTGTTCGACGCGATCGCGCAAGGGAGCGTCCGAGCCGAGGTGGCGGGTGGCAAACGCCCGCAATTCCGCATCCGGCCGCGTCAGCGGCGTCGGAGCGAGATACGCCAGCGGAGAGAGGGGGCCTTCATCGGCGAATGGTTCTGCGCTGCCGGTTTCAACGATGCCTTGAACCACCACTGAAATCTCGCGGTGCGGTTCTTCCAGGGTCAGCAAGTGCGTGATATTGCCGTGTGCGTCGGTCTGCTCCATACGCCGACCTGGCGAACTGATGCGCCACGACAGTGCCCGTTGTCCGGCGTCTCGCCGCGGGGTCAGTCGCAACGTCTGGATGGAGTACTTGACCGGTTGGTCATAGCAATACGTTGTCTCGTGTCGAATGTGCAGTTGCATGGGCCCCTCAGGACGCCGTCGCCGGCAACAGGAAGTCACGGGCGATACGCCACGACAGGTCCGCGATCGTTCCCAGGAATTCGTTTAGGTACTGGTCCAAGCCGTTCGCGCAGAGGTCATCGACGCGCCCGTAGCGCAAGCTGGAGTACACTGCGCCCGCGCGCCGTGCCGTTTCTGCAGAGCCCTGATTGCCGACCAACAATAAATTGGCGTGCAATTCTTGCAGGCAGCGATGCAAGGAGCGGGGCAAGTCGTCGCGTAGGATCAGCAGTTCCGCGACGCGTCGGGGGGTGACCGCGTCCCTGTAGACTTTGCGGTACACCTCAAACGCGGAAAGCGAACGGAGCAATAACGTCCAGGCATAGCTGTCCGGCAGCGTCGGGTCGTCGACGAGCGGGGTGCCGGGTTGTGTACGGGCGAGGAGCATACGGGCGGTACCGTCGGCGCCCTCGAGAAAAGTGCCGAGGCGCGTAAATTGAAAGGCGTCGTCTCGCAACATGGTGCCCAGCGTGACGCCGCGGGAGAGATGCGCGCGATAGCGCACCCATTCCAAAAATGCCCCGATGTCGGACGCTTGATGTGCGGCGGCGTTGCGAGTCTCCAGCCACGTCGTATTGAGGGTTTCCCACATTTCCGAGGTGATGGAGCCGCGAACGGCGCGGGCATTTTCGCGCGCAGCGCCGAGGCAAGACACGATGCTGCCCGGATTTTCGCGGTCAAAGGCTAGGTATTCGAACGCGCGTTCGTTGGTGGGGGCGCCGTGCCGCTCTTGGAACGCTTGCAACTGACCGAGCGCCGATAAGGTGGCCGTCCACTGCCGATCAAACTCGTCGCTCGTGTGGGGTAGCAAGGAGTGGCGATGGTGCACGTCGAGCATGCGCGCGAGGTTTTCCGCGCGCTCCGTCTGGCGCGACATCCAGTACAGATGATCTGCAGTCCGTGACAGCATCGTTACTCCAATACCCAGGTGTCTTTCGTGCCGCCGCCTTGGCTGGAATTCACGACCAACGAGCCTTCACGAAGCGCAACTCGCGTGAGTCCACCCGGCACGATGGTGATGTCACGCCCGGACAGCACGTAAGGACGCAGATCGATGTGTCGCGGCGCGAGGCCTTTCTCCACAAACGTGGGGCAGGTCGATAGCGCCAGGGTAGGTTGAGCTATGTAATTCGTCGGATTGGCGACGATGCGTTGCCGGAATTCCTCGATTTCCGACCGCGTCGACGTCGGGCCGATCAACATCCCGTATCCGCCGGCTCCGTGCACTTCCTTGACGACGAGTTCGGGCAAGTGGGCGAGCGTGTACGCGAGATCGTCCGGATTTCGCAGGATGAACGTATCGACGTTTTGTAGCGTCGGCGACTCTCCGAGGTAAAAGCGCACCATGTCCGGGACATACGGGTAGATGGACTTGTCGTCCGCGATCCCGGTGCCGATGGCGTTGGCGATGGTGACGCGGCCAGCCCGGTAAGCCGCCAAGAGTCCCGGCACACCGAGTAAGGAGTCGGGCCGGAAGGCGAGAGGGTCCAGAAAATCGTCGTCGATGCGTCGGTAGATGACGTCGACGCGTTTAGGGCCCATGGTCGTTCGCATGTAGACCGAGTCGTCGCGCACAAAGAGATCTTGGCCCTCGACCAGCTCGATCCCCATTTGTTGAGCCAAAAAAGCGTGCTCGAAGTACGCGCTGTTGTGAGCCCCGGGCGTCAGGAGGGCCACGATAGGTTCTTTGACGCCTATCGGCGCGACGCTGCGGAGATTCTCCAGAAGGACATCGGGGTAGTGTTCGACCGGCGCGACGCGATGGTTGACGAACAGTTCCGGGAACAGACGCATCATGACTTTGCGGTTTTCGAGCATGTACGAGACGCCCGAGGGAACCCTCAGGTTATCTTCGAGGACCCGAAAGGTCCCGGCTTCGTCGCGAATGACGTCAATGCCCGCGATATGGGCGTAGATGCCGCCGGGCACGTCGACGTCCTGCATCTCCGGTCGATACTGGGTGTTGCACAGAATGACATCGGCGGGAATGACGCCGGCCTTGAGTATTTCCTGGCCGTGGTAAACGTCGTGAAGGAAGGCATTCAGCGCGCGAACTCGCTGTTTGAGTCCGGCTTCCAACGTGCGCCACTCGTCGGCGGCCATGACGCGGGGCACGACATCGAAGGGGATCAGGCGCTCTGTCCCTTCGTCTTCGCCGTAGACGGCAAACGTGATACCCACCCGATGGAACAGAGAGTCCGCCTCCGCGCGGCGTCGCGCGATGACGTCCGAATCCTGCGCGTCGAGCCAAGCGCCGTAGCGCTGATAGTGATCTCGGCGGACATGGTCCGCGGTCAACATCTCGTCGTATGCCGCCACTCTGGGCTCCCCGCCATAGCCTTACGTCATGGAATGCGCGATTCGTGCCATCCCACTGTACGGTAATGCATTCAATGAGTTAATGCTCTCTCGTCGTCCAGTCTGCACTATTTTGGTGCAAGCATCGCGTGCCGCGTCGCGTCGAGAGCATTGAATGATTTGCCACCACGCAGAAATATTTGTGTAGAATGCGCGCCCTCACGCGTTGAACGTCACACGTCTCAACGGGATGCCTTTAGGGCATCGGCTACTCAAGCACGCGCCCGTAGCTCAGCTGGATAGAGTACCTGGCTACGAACCAGGTGGTCGGAGGTTCGAATCCTTCCGGGCGCGCCATTTATCAAAGCATTTTGAGTGGGTTATCTCCCGAGATACCACATGGGTTCGGTTTGAACAGCACGTGCCCGCCGTGGCTGCCGTAGCGTCATTATCCCGTCGGTTCTTCGTCATGAACCCGGTAGAGGGTCGGCGATAGCCGCGAGTGCGGTTTAAGACGTTGGCGCGATGCGCTCTATGGCGTCAGGCGACTCTGCTCGAGAGTGTTCTTAAAGAACTTACCGTCTTTCATGATGACGGACAGGTTGGCCTTTGGATTCGCGAGGAGTTCAAGGTTTTTGAGTGGGTTGCCGTCCACGACCAAGAGATCGGCATACGCGCCCTCTTCAATGACGCCGAGCTTCTTCGGGTAAGGGCTGCGTGGCCCTGACAGTGCGAGCAATTCCGCATTGTCCGCCGTCGCCATCTTTAAAACTTCGAAAGGCTTATACCAACGAGTCATTGAAACCAACATCTTGCTCTGGTCTGCGCCACCTTTTTGGGTCTCGAACATAATGTCGGTGCCGAATGCCGTCTTCAGATGGTATTTCTTCGCTAGCGCGTAGACCCGGTCGGTGCCCTCAGTCACTATTTTTTCTTTTTCCTGGGCGTCGGGGCTTAGCGGGTTCGGCTCTTCGGATGCCAGAAAGGGCTGTGTGCTCAGCCAGATCCCCTTATTGGCCATCAATTTGGCGGTTTTGTCGTCCATGAGATGGCCGTGGTCGATGCACTTCACGCCGGCCTGGATAGCCGTTTGGATGGCCTTCGGTGTGTAGGCGTGTACCGTGACATACGTGTTCCACGCGTCCGCCGTATTCACGGCGGCTGTGATTTCCTCGAGACTGTATTGCGCGACATCAATGGGGTCGTACTTCGAGACGATACCGCCACCGGCGCCTAGCTTGAGTTGGCTGGCGCCCCGCATCAGTTGTTCACGCGACCGTTTGTAGACCTCCGGGGCGCCATCGGCGATCGCAGAATGTCCACCGGCGATAAACGCCGGCAATTTGTCGCCGTCGGATGCGGGCAGATCGGTCGGGGTACGGAAGTCACCATGCCCTCCGGTCTGGCTGATAATGGCACCCGATGGCCATATCCGAGGCCCCGCGGTGACACCTCGATCGATGGCTTCCTGCAGACCAAAAGATGATCCGGCCATGTCGCGTACGCTGGTAAAACCGCGCATGAGCGTGGCTTCTGCCTCCTTGGCGGCGACGATCGCGGTGAAGTTGGGGTCGCCGTTGATGACCGTGGCGGGGGACGACGCCACGAACATCGTGTGCCAATGGTCGTCGATGAGCCCCGGCATGAGGACTCTGCCACCGCCATCGACCACGGTCACCGCAGTGTTCGGCGCGACCTCGGGCTTCGTTGCGGAGACCTTTGCGATCACGTTGCCGCGAATAAGCACGAAATAATGTTCGTGCAGAGTGGCCGACGTGCCGTCAAAGACGTTCACGTTAGTGAACAGTACGGCACTGGGGATCGAGTCGGCCGACGGTTGAGCGTCCACCTGCGGCGTGACGAGTGCGAGTGCGAGCCATACGGTGATGTTCAGGAGTCGTGAACGGGGCGTAGTCATGCGTATCCCAACGTGTTGTCGAACCACAGGGCGAACCGATCTTCTCGGCTCGACGGTATGCCGTCAACCCGTGTGTGAGAATCCCGCAGGAATCTACTGCGTGTTGCATTAGGATCGACGTGGTCGATGGGATCGAGGCCGACAGCGAGTGCAGAGTCGGAGTTTTTAGAACCGATTCGCAGTGACTGATGCGAACGTCTACGTGCAGTCGCTGTCTGAGGAGCGTTCGTTGTCTGGACGCGTGATCTTCGCTGCGTCGGTCAAGATGTGTGTATTTGGAGGGTCTATGACGGTACGGTCAATTGGTCGCTGGGTGTTGTTCGTGTGTCTCTTCGGCGTGACGATTTCCGCTTGGGCATCTGGCCCCCACGGTGGCGGAAATCGGCAGTCCCAGAATCATGCTGGCGCGAGCACGGATAAGTCGCAGAAAGAGACGGTCGAGTCCGATCAGTACGACCCAAAAGCGGTGACGATGACCGTCGTATCGAGCGGATCCGGTGTGATTGAACGCATCGTGACGAACGATACGGCTGACGCGACCCAAATTGGGCGGGTGCGAGCGGCCCTGCAAAAGGAAGTGGACGCGTTGGCTGACCGTCAATTTGCTACGCCGGTTGGCGTGCGCCGTGACGCGTCGTGGCTGGCGACCCTACAAACTGCGCCAGCCGGCGCTATCAGAGCGCGCTATTTTGAAGTCCGAGCCGGTGGGGAGGTGCGGTATGGCGCCGATGATCCCGCTGTGCTCGCGGCACTCTCGGATTGGCTGACGGCGCGTCAATCGGCACCGCCACCGCCGCTCGCGATGCCCGATCGGCATTGATGCCACGCGGATCGCCACGGATGTGTCCGTTCATGGGCGATCAGCACTCAGTAGAGTGCCTGTTCGTGGCATATTGCTGACCGGCTCTGGCGCGCGGCAAACCGGCGCTTGGCGCCGAGCATACGAATAAAAGTCAGCGAATCTTAGGGGCCGTGCGTATGACGAAATCCGCGACAACGAAATCCGATAGCGGTATGGAGCATTTCGGATACCGGGAGTCACTGGACCGCAGTATTGGCGCGTTCGGCAGTTTCGCCGCCGGCGTGAGTTATATCTCGATCCTCACCGGCACGTTTCAGTTGTTTTACTTCGGCTTCGGCACGGCAGGCCCGGCGTACCTATGGTCTTGGCCGCTCGTCTTGGTTGGTCAGTTGGCGGTCGCCTTGTGCTTCATGGAACTCGCCGCCAAGTACCCAATCGCAGGATCGGTCTATAACTGGTCCAAATTGCTCGGCAGCCGTGTGGTGGGCTGGTCATCTGGGTGGCTGATGCTGACCGCTTCGATCGTCAGTCTGGCTGCGGTCGTTCTGGCATTGCAGCTCAACCTGCCGCGCCTTTGGAGTGGCTTTCAGGTCATCGGTGACGGCTCCGGACCGGGCGACTTCGCCGAGAACGCCGTTGTGCTGGGTACGGGATTAATTGTGCTGACGACGCTGATCAATGCGCTGGGCGTTCGCTTGATGGCCGTCATTAACAGCGCGGGTGTCTTCATCGAACTGATCGCTGCGTGTTTGATCGCGGTTATTCTGGGTCTGCATGCCACGCGCGGACCCGAGGTGTTCTTCTCGACACACGGCTATGGTGCGGATACCCCGGGCGGCTTCTTGGGCGCCTTCCTGATCGCCTCGCTGGCGTCGGGCTACGTCATGTACGGCTTTGATACGGCCAGTTCGCTCGGTGAGGAGACGTTAGAGCCGCGACGCACCGCGCCACGGGCGATCTTGCGAGCCATTTTGGCGTCGTTTGTGATTGGCGGTGCGATTTTGGTGTTTGCAGTGCTCGCCGTTCCGGATCTGCACGATCCCAAAATCGCGAGCGGTGACGGCGGCCTTCAATACATTGTTGAACAAGTCATGTGGGGGCCGTTGGCCAAAATTTTCCTGATCTGCATCGTCGTCGCCGTGGCCGTGTGTGCGCTTGCGGTGCACACGGCGGCGATACGTCTTGCCTTTGCGATGGCGCGCGATAATGCGTTGCCGTTTGGAGAGCGACTGGCGCAAGTCAACGAAAAGACCCAGGCGCCGATCGTGCCGGCGGTGGTCGTGGGCGCCATCGCCGCATTGATTTTGGTGATCAATGTCGGTCAACCGAAGATTTTCACCGTACTCACCTCCATTGCGGTGATCATGATTTATTTGGCGTATTTGATGGTGACGGCGCCGATGCTGCTGAAACGGCTGCGGGGCCAGTGGCCGCCGCCGGATCTGGCGCAAGACGGCTACTTTTCAATGGGGCGATGGGGCCTCTGGGTCAACCTCGTCGCCGTTGTTTGGGGTTTTGGTATGGCGCTCAACTTGGCGTGGCCGCGGGAATCCGTTTACGGGTTGCCGTGGTACAACACGTGGGGCGCGTTTGTGTACATCGCCGTGATCCTCGGGGCCGGCTTACTGTGGTACGTCCTCAGAGGGCGGCACCACATTGGTACCTTGGCGTCGCACGCCGCACCCCCGATCGGCGGCAACGACTGATCGGTCTTGCCGCCGGACACGGCGGAAGGAACCCGCGAGTTGCGGGCGACTGCCCTCATTCCCAGCGGCAGGCTGTCACCGGCTGCCGCTGGCGCCCGCACGAGGACTCGCGACGGCGCATTGGTCTAGGGCGCCAGCGGGGCATTTATCCACACGATTCAGGAGAGCTGCCGGCTGACGGCGGCGGCATGTGGCACCCCGTCTTGGGGCGACGCGAGGTGCCGCGCTAACGGCTCTGGCCGATACGGTTGGGGTCGCGCCGCAGCGAGATGAGCCAGCGGCGAGGGCGCCAGAGAAGGC
>Ga0208872_1000519_pt1 | contig 27721 bp, 18 predicted proteins | sample CryBogCBH12Aug08_FD_185508 | JGI IMG/M metagenome (GOLD analysis project Ga0208872, IMG submission 185508) | Freshwater microbial communities from Crystal Bog, Wisconsin, USA - CBH12Aug08 (SPAdes) | ecosystem: Environmental > Aquatic > Freshwater > Lake | place: Crystal Bog, Wisconsin, USA...
ACCCAGAGGCAAATCTATTTTAGGGATCAGCCCAAAAACTGCCAGCAATGCAGCAAACAATGAAATATAGGCAACGGAACGGGACGAAGCATGCATAAACAATTCACTTATTCAAACGGACCTGAAGTGTATCGGCAACGCGCTGTGCCGCTACCAGCATCAAAATAGTCAATGGCGCCAGCAAACGAAAGCCTCCTGATTTGCCAGTACGCACCCGATATGCTTCGTCCAGACGCTGCCATTGATAAAAAAATAACTCTGTAAAACGCAACAGCAACGCTATTCGCAATCCCACCAGAGAAGGCTCAACACCAAAACGCTGAAGTGGACCAAGCGCGCGTTCGGTCAGGTCGAGCAATTCGCTGGTTGAGGTTGTCAGCGTAACCGCAAACCCCAACGATGCAGCCCCCACAAGGCGCGCCACGCTGATCACCCCAACCATCGGCTGCCACAGCGCAACGTGGAATAGGGCGACTAGTGCCGCAGCTATCAACAAAGAAACCAGCAGACGCTGAATCCGCCGTACGGCACCGCCCAGCGATATCAAAATTAATATGCTGGCTACGCACCCTCCAAGCAACGCCCTGCTATTTTCCGTTGCGAATAGCAGGCCGCTGAATACGGCCAGCGCAACAAGTTTCAGCCAGGGTGGCACCGCGTGCGCCCACGTGCGTTCGTCGCTGTAAAACCCTGATTTCACAGTTGTGCCCCCGTTTCGCTGGAAGCATGTATTTCATATGCATCGCATATGGGTTGCGCCGGGCCGTCAGCGCGAATACGTCCATTTTCAAGCCAGATAACGCGGTCAAATTTGCGCAATGGTCCCAGAATATGGCTTGCAACTATCAGTTGCTGTGGCGCCTGCGCCATTTCCCGGGCCAACCGCGCCTGACCTGGAAGATCCAGGCTGGCAAAGGGCTCATCGAGCAGCAGCAGTCCGGGGGCGGCTATCAGTAATGACAGCCAGCAGACCTGCTGACGCTGGCCATGGCTCAGGCTCCCGATGGCACGCCCTATCCAGTGGTCCAACCCACGCGCCCGTAAAAATACCTGCGCCTGCTCCAACGCCTGCCTGCGCGAAAAACCTTGCGGACTGAGGCTCAAGGCCAGTTCTTCGTCTACCGTTGGATAGACAATCTGCTCATCCGGGTTTTGAAACATCATGCCGACCAACCCTGCAATGCGGATACTGGCCTGCTGCTGCTCGCCCCACTGCACACGGCCGGACAATGGCTGATCAAGCCCGCACAACAACCGAAATAGACTGCTCTTGCCAGCCCCATTGTCTCCAATGACGCCAATCCGGTGTTCAGATAGTCGCAACGTCAGGGACTGGAATATGGTGTCGCGCCCTCGTCGCAGAGTCACGTTTTCCAGGGAAGGGTTTATAGGATGCGGGCGCATTAATTGAGGGCTGACATGAGTCAGCAAAAAATAACTGTAAGAAATTTGCTTATACCCCGACTGACGCTCAGATGCCGTGTAAATAGAGAAGCCGGCATCTTTCAATCAACCGAAACTGTTCAGGAGAATTTTATGCAAGTACAAGAGAAAGCCATTCAGTCCGCAATCGCAGCCGTCATGATGCTGGGTTTGTTGGGAGCCGCAACCAACGCCAGCGCTGCCGACGCAGCCAAGGAAAAATGCTTTGGCGTGTCCAAGGCCGGTATGAACGATTGTGGCAGCAACAAGAGCAAACACTCTTGCGCAGGTCAGTCAAAAACAGACAACGACCCAGCCGATTTCAAGCTGGTGCCCGCAGGCTCTTGCGCAAAGATGGGTGGCAACTTGAAGGCCATGTAAGGCTATTACCTATCATTTATAAATCCTGAGCGTGCACACCATGGTCCAAAAACAACCAACGCAACAATCCAAACTTCCTGCTTCTGCCGGAATAGGACTGCGCGATCCACACCACGCTCAGGTGTTGGCAACCAGGCCGGCTACCGGCTGGCTCGAAGTGCACAGCGAAAATTTTTTCGGTAGCGGTGGTGAACCGTTGCACGTATTAGAGCAATTGCGCCATCACTATCCGATCAGTCTTCATGGGGTTGGTTTATCGCTGGGAGCGACCGATCCTTTATCTCTTTCGCATCTGCAGAAACTAAAAAATCTGATAGCACGGATAGAACCCGCCGCGGTATCGGAACATTTGTGCTGGTCTTCTGTAGCGGGTACCTATTTAAATGACTTATTGCCAGTTTGCTATAACCAGTCGGCGCTGGACTGGATTTGCAATCGAATAGACGCTGCCCAGGAATATCTGGGGCGCCAAATTTGGATAGAAAACATTTCAAGCTATCTGCAGTGGAAACATGCGGATATGACGGAGTGGGACTTTGTTGCAGCGCTATCCAGACGCACCGGTTGCGGCCTTTTGCTGGACATCAACAACGTATATGTCAGCGCCTGCAACCATGGCTTCGACGCCCGCTCCTACATAGACGCCATGCCCGCCGCGAGTGTGATGGAAATACATCTGGCCGGGCATGAGCACGACTCGGATGTATTAATTGATACGCATTCACGCCCGGTATGTGCCGAAGTTTGGGAACTATACGCAATGGCTTTGCAACAACTGGGTGCCAAACCGACCCTGATTGAGTGGGACAACGATATTCCCGCCCTTGAAGTGCTGCTGGCCGAAGCCGCTAAGGCCCAAGCCCATATCAACCTGATTTCACAGCAAGACTATGCAGCAGCACTCTGAACGACATCAGCTATTCTGCGATGCGGTCTATACGGGGGCCCCTGCCGCTCCCGACCTTATCAATGCGTTCGAAGGCAATAAAACCAGTGCGACGCATCGATTTGAAATTTACCGCCGAAGTGTTGTCGGCAATCTGGTGCGGGCAGTCGTCGCGACCTATCCGGTTACGTGTCAGATCGTCGGCGAATCGTTTTTCAACGCTGCCGCAAGGGCCTACCTCAAAAATTACCCGAGCCAATGCGGCGACCTCAACGAATACGGAGAACACTTCGCGCAATTTATTGGCGCATGGCCGCATGCGGCTACTTTGCCTTATCTTGCAGACTTTGCAAATTTGGAATGGGCGGTGCAGCAAGTCTATTACGCTGCTGACGCGGTAACCGACCTGTCAACCCTGGCCTCTTGCCCGCCCCAGTATTACGGAATGCTGCAGGCAAGTTGTCCCGTCGCATTCAGACGCCTTGATTCGGCATGGCCGCTAGATGCTATCTGGCGTGTCAACGCCCCGGACTATTCAGGCGATATGACTGTAGATTTTTCCCAAAATTGCAGCCTGGCCATTGTGCGTCGAAACGCACGCGTGCATGTGGACAGCCTGCAACCAGGTCAATGTGCACTTCTGGATGCCCTGCTATCAAATCACACGTTGGGGCAGGCGCTTTCAATGGCAACTGCCGCTGATCAAGATTTCGACCTCAATAACGGACTAGCTCAGGCTATCCAGTCGGGCTATATCAGTCAATTCTATTTACCCACCCCGCTACAGGAAACACCATGAATACCAGACCGGGTTTATTGACCCAATTCACGACTGATTACCTGCAAGACAACCGATTGATACAACTCGCACGCAAGCTCATCGGGTTTGTAAATTGCTGGCTTGCACCAGGTTTTGATCTGGCTATGAGGCTATACATTGCAAGCGTATTTCTGCGTTCCGGCTGGATCAAGATATCTAACTGGGACAGCACGCTCTACCTGTTTGCCAACGAATACCACGTTCCCCTCCTCCCACCCGATTTTGCTGCGGTGATGGGTACAGCGGGAGAGCTGGGTCTTCCGGTGCTTTTGGTGCTGGGTCTGACAGGGCGGTTTGCAGCCGTCGGACTGAGCGTGCTGAATCTGGTTGCGGCAGTTTCTTTTCCGGATATATCCGATCTCGGCCTGCAGGATCATGTCCTCTGGGGCACGATGCTGCTGATGCTGGTATTGCATGGCTGTGGCCGGTTTTCAATCGACCACTGGCTGTTGCGTGAGCCCTGCTATAAGTCTTAAAAACTTGCAGACTTATACAAGGTCAGAGTCAACGTTTACGGTTTCACAGGCGGATTAGCACGGTATTCACCCTGCCGCGACAGCATCCACCCCGGATATTCAGCTGGTAGTGCGGAAACAGTGTCGAGTGACTGCAACTCGTCGGCAGATAGCTGCAGTGTAGAAGCGTCCAGATTATCGTCAAGCTGCTCCAGCGTTTTGGCCCCGATGATGACACTGGTGACAGCTTGTTTACTTAGTAGCCATGCCAGCGCAACCTGCGCTACAGAACGCTGATGCCGCTCGGCAATCGGTCGCATGGCGTCAACCACCCTGAATGCACGAGGCTTGTCTACCACAGGGAAATCGAAACTGGCTCTACGGGCGCCGGCCGGTCCGGTGCCATCGGCAGAAAACTTCCCGCTCAGTAGTCCTCCTGCCAATGGGCTCCAGACCATCAAGCCGAGTTGTTGATCGGTAATGAGCGGAATAACCTCGCGCTCCAAATCGCGCCCTGCAATTGTGTAATAGGCCTGCACACTTTCAAAGCGGGACAAACCACGCTTATCAGAAATAGCCAGACCTTTCATAATTTGCCACGCAGCCATATTGCAAAGCCCAATATGGCGCACCTTTCCGGACCGGACCATATCGTTAAGGGTTGATAGTACTTCGTCCAGCGGAGTGAGGGGATCGAATCCATGCAACTGATACAAATCGATATGGTCCAGTTGCAACCGCTTCAGACTGGCATCAAGTTCATTCATCAGGTGATAGCGCGACTGTCCGGCACCATTCACCTTCTTTTCGTCCATCACGCCAAATGCCTTGGTTGCAATGACGAGTTCGTCCCGTGGAAGGCCCAGACTACGAATAGCCTCGCCCGTAAGCGTTTCAGAAACACCCAGCGAATAGACATTGGCCGTATCTATAAAGTTGACGCCCTTGTCAAAAGCGCGCTTGACCAGCGTGTTAACCGCGTCCTGTCCCAGCCCGCCCATTACCTTCCAGAACCCCTGATCGCCAAAAGTCATGGTACCCAGACACAGCTCGGATACATAGAGGCCCGTACGGCCTAAAAGTCGGAATTTCATAATCATATCCTTGGGTATTCGCACACTGAGGGGAGCCTAACAGGTTGCGCTTGTCCATGCATAGCAACCGGAATATCGAGAAGAAAAGTTCCTTAGAGCGGTTCGGCACTTGAAATAAATTTTTTCGCACCAATGGAATAAAAATCAGCCAATCCCGGTATTGCATATAAACAACCAAGGAGTTATGCAATGCACCGTCGGGATTTTTTGAATTTGTCCGCCGCTGGTGGTGGGGTCGTATTTCTTTCTGCGCTGGCGGGCTGCTCCACAGCGCCTGCTCAGACCTCTTCCGCCCAGTCAGACTTTTATTTTGTTCAACTGTCGGACGTGCATTGGGGATTCAAGGGACCGCCCAATCCTGATGCCAGCGGAACCCTCCCCAAGGCAATAGCGGCAGTCAACGCGCTACCCGTGCAGCCTGAATTCATCGTCTTCACCGGCGACCTCACGCACACCACCGACAATCCTGACGAACGCAGGCGTCGGATGAACGAATTCAAGTCAATAGCGTCTGATTTGAAGGTAAAGAATGTGTATTTCATGGCCGGTGAACACGATGCCGGGATTGACCGTGGAGCGGCGTATAGCGAGATTTTTGGCCCTACACATTACACATTTGAGAAACACGGCGTGCACTTCATAGTGCTGGACAACGTATCTGATCCAGGCAGCAAAATAGGTGACGAACAACTGGCTTGGCTGGAGGCCGATCTGCGCCAGTTAAACCAGAATACACCAATTGTGGTGCTTACACATCGCCCTCTATTCGACCTCGCCCCAAAATGGGACTGGGCCACACGCGATGGTGCCCGAGCCATATCCATGCTGACACCCTTCAGCAATGTGACCGTCTTCTATGGACACATCCATCAGGAGCACCACCATATGACGGGGCACATTGCCCACCACTCCGCCAAGTCTCTTATATTTGCATTGCCGGCCCCGAATTCACAACCCGACCGCACGCCGTTGCCGTGGGACGCCAGCGCACCTTATAAAGGGTTGGGCTTCAGGGAAACACATGTAGCCGACATGGGGCAAAAATTTGACCTTGTTGAATTCCCAGCGACGAAGTCATGATGCAAATTGATCTCAAACGCAGACGGGCTCTCATCGGTATGGCAGCGGGAACTATAGCGGCGTGCCTGGGGGTTTTAGGTCTAAAAAAAGCGCAGGCCGAATCGGTACGTAAAATAGAAATAGTTGCGCAAAGATTCCGGTTTGAACCCAAAGTAATAGATGTGAAGTTAGGACAACCTGTTTTGCTTCAGATCAGATCACTGGACTATATTCATGGTTTCAATGTGCCAGATCTGGGCATTCGATCCGATTTACTGCCTGGCATGATTACTTCTGTAGAACTGACGCCTCTGCAAGTTGGAAGACTCGATTTCCTGTGCGACAACTTCTGTGGCGACGATCACGAGAGTATGCATGGCTATTTCAATGTTACAGATTAATAGGCCGTGAATAGCGTGCGCACCTTTGAAGCCGCTGTCTTGCCGTTGCTGGACAGCGCCTTTAATTTGGCCCGCTGGCTGTTAAGGGACGACGCCAGCGCAGAAGACGCAGTGCAGGAGGCGGTATTGCGGGCGCTGCGCTATTTTGACAAATTGGAAGGTGATGATGCCCGAGCCTGGTTTCTGGGAATAGTCCGCAATGTTTGCTTTACCCTCTTGAAAAACCGGAGCGAATGGAATGAGTTGCCGGGGCATGATGATGACGCACTGGAACACTATCAATTACAGGCGGGCCTGACACAGACTGATCCGGGATTTGCCCTTCAACAGAGTCACGAGCGTCAACAAATCAATGCCGCATTGCGCGCAATGTCGCCGCCATTGCGTGAAGTTATTATTTTGCGGGAAATTGAAGGTCTGGACTACGAGCAGATAGCCAAAATTGCATCCATCCCGCAGGGCACGGTAATGTCGCGGCTTTCGCGGGCACGTATACGTATGCGCGAACTGTTGACCCTTGCCGGAATTGGCAGATAAGGCAACCATGAACGAAGAACAACTTTCATCTCTTATTGCAGAGAATGCCGACCGTCATCCGGCGAGCGACCGCTTGCGAGCGGCCGTACGTACACAGATTGCATTGCATGCTGCAAGCCAAATTGCTGGCGACAATAGGCTGAATAGCCCAAGACGCTGGAATCTGCCGTGGCGAAATTTTCTCGTTGTTTCTAGCGGAAATACCGCAACAGGCCTTATTGGTTTTGCGTCTGGCATAGCGCTGACTCTTGGAATAGTCCTGACCCTTCCCGTCGTACAAAATGGGGGCGACGTACAAGCTGATCTGGCTTCGGAACTAATCACCCTGCACGTTCATTCCATCGGAGTGGGGCCGTTATTTGACGTCGCGTCCAGCGACAGGCATACGGTCAAACCCTGGTTTCAGGGAAAGCTCGATTACGCGCCCCAGGTCCCCGACCTGCAAGATCAGGGATACGAATTATTGGGCGGGAGAATAGAAAGGGTAGATGGGCACTCGACCGCTGTATTGGAATACCGTGTACGCAAGCACATCATTTCAGCTTTCATATTTCCAGATTTGCGCACAGTGCCCCCGCAACGTCTGCAACGCAGGGGATTCAATATAGGGCACTGGAGCGATGGAATAATGCACGTATGGGCCATAACCGATGCAGATCCGGCTGAAATACAGCATTTTGGATCTGCATGGCTAAGCAAGGCTTCCAGCAGCAATAGGTCCGAAGATCGTTGATTCTGCAATCAGCGCTGTATATCTGCGCCTTTAATCAACCCTTCCAGCAACGCCTGACGTCGTTGCACTTTCAGCGACTGACGCAACTGCTCTCTGGACTCGTCAAAGCCAGGTAACTTGAACGGACGGATATCATCTACACGAATTACGTGCCAGCCATTAGGCGTCTGAATAGGCGCTGCGGCTACCGTGCCCTTGCCCAGATTAACCACTACGTTTCCTACAGCGGGAAGTACGTCGGTTGGGAATACCCAGCCCACCTTACCGCCATTTGCCTTGGTAACTGCATCTTCTGAATCCGCCGCCAGTTTGTCCAGTTGGGTTCCGGCACGCAACTGTGCAATAGCATCGCGCGCCTGCGACTCATTGTGATACACCAACTGACTCAGGAAATATTGTGGTGTAGTGTCCCCGCCGCCCAATACCTGCTTTTGTCGCGCATATTCAGCACGTTCGTCCTGCTCGGTAATAGGACTCTTGGCGAGGTTATCTTCTACCAGCAGTTCTACCAGCAATCGGGCCCGCAGGTCTTCAAGCTGTCGGCTGAAGTCTGGTGTTTTCTCCAACCCGCGGCGGGTGGCCTCGGCAACCATTAACTGGCGTAGCACCAATTCGCTGATAACCTGTTCACGTACCTGCGGGGTAACGCTGACACCCTGATTCTGAAGGTCGGTCAGCGCACGCTGTACCGTAGCCTCCGTAATTGAGTGACCATTGACCCGGACCAGAGTGCCCGTCGGGAGCGGCTTTTTATCCCCAGCCGTCTGCGCCAGAACAGAACCTGCAAACCCTATGCTCACGAGAGCGATTAACAGGTAATTCTTGTAAATTGCTTTCATCTATTATTCCCAAATCTTCAAAATTTAGCTATCCACCGGATGACTGACAATCAGACACCAGCGGGCACTGACGAGCCGCCGTCATTGGCAGCAGCGACCGGTCGACGGCTCAACAAATAGCCCAGATTGCGCAATGAAACCAAATGGGTATATAGCAACGCCAGATCACCACTGCGAAACCAGGAGGCAACCGTGCTGTCGGTAATGGAGTTGATGCCGGCTTCCTGAACGATCCAGACACCAGACAAAACAGCAGAACGCCCGTCTGGCAGATTGATCTGCAAGTTGGTCTCGCTCAGCAACTTTGCCTCAGCCAGTCGCGCAACAAATGCGCTGGTAGCTTCCGCCTTGGCCTGAAAGTCATTCAGCATATTCATAAACTGCTGCATTGCCGGCGTGGGTTCACCAGCGTCATCAAACAAACGTTGTGCGCCCTGAGCTTGAGACAGGCCGTTACTACCGTCAGAGAATGCGCCACATGCCACGTCTACACAAACGGCACGCTGCCCATTGCCAACTTCAGATAATAGTAGTGGATACCGACGCACCGACGCAGGGATATAGCGACCAGTCCATTGACCATTGGCATCGACAAAATAGTTTTCACCGTCGCCTAGTCCTGTAACCGCAAGCGCCAACCAACCGCCCTCAGGCGTCTTTACAAATACGATCGGATACTCAAGGCAGGCTTCTGCAAATTCGTTGGCCAACAGCGGAACGGCAGCCGTTTTGGCTGCGTGAATTGCATTGTTTACGGGTGTCAGTGTAGACAAGCGATGCACGCCGCGGTCAAGTATCAAAGGTCGATCGTAAAAAAAAGCGACGGTCATAGATAAAGTCTTTCTCAATGTAAGTGATCTAATAGCTGCACACCGATTTGGTGAATAGCCTGCTGATATTGTCCCCCACTGCCAGACGTACTCGCAGTGGCAACTACCTCGGCGCCATCTACGTCCACAATTCGGACATCCAATTGCCACGCCGTGCCAATGTACAACAAACTGCCAAAGGCCATCCACCGCGCTCCCAGCAGATGCCCAAGTTTCAAACGTGCCGCAGGGTCAGATAATTCGGAGCTACCCAGCTTCAATTCGGATAGAACCGCATCCAGACGCTGGCGTTCTACCAGCCTCAGGCGCGGTGATGCCTGAAGTTCCTGTTGAAGAAAATCGGGTAATACGGCCCCAAGCAGCTCGGAATCCACCGCTGCTCCAGCGGTTCCAATTGCACGACTATCAAACGGCCAGACGCATATATTAATAGCCACCTGAGCGTGCCCCAACGTAAATGCAAGCCCACACAAAACGGCAATCAGCCAGCTGCGGCTTCCACGAAGCATCATGGAGTGCTGCCAGAATGGGTTTGTACTATTCGCAAATTACTTTTCAGGACTGGAGTGGCAGCCAGTGGTACCGCAAGTGCAACTGATTCATCAACGGCAGTGATGCGGAGGCTGGCCACCGTAGTATCACGCGTACCTATTACTTTGCCGTTGAATTTCACGGGCGTTCCCTCATCGAGCACATTGAACGTATCGCCCGGCTGCAGACCATGCCGACGCCCCAGATTGATGACAACCCCATCCGTCTCCTGACTCACGATGCGGCCTTTAAGTGCATAGCGAGCCATCACCGTTTGCGCCGCCAGCTTTGCCAGACGCTCACTGGCGATAATAGGATCAACTTCCGGTCCGAACTCCTCGGTGCGGTTAAGCACTATCTGGGACGTTTCAGTATCTATTATCCGGAACGAAACATAGGCTTTTCCCGACAGCCGAAACATCCTTCCAGTTGCTATCAGACGGGCCGAAGTCAGGCGCCCCAGCCGCAGCTGAGTCTCAGGATCTGCAAGAACAGAGGCCCCTAACTTAAGCTCGGACAATACTTTGTCTATCAGCGCACGGTCCACAACAACTACCTGTTGCGCCGCCAGTTCGCGCGCCAGTTCCTGCCCCAGCAAAACCTCCATGCCTGCGCGTCCGCTCATTGAAACGCCCTGATCCTGAAACCCCAGCACTGATACTGCTACAGGGGCTGTGGTCCAGCTATCCAGAACAGGTGCCGCCGGCTTTGCGTTCTGCTCGCGGAAACGGGCCACCAAATCCTGCACCGAAGCATCAATCTGTTTCTGGCGCTCGGCGTCGCGGCGCTGCGCTATGTCACGCTGAATTTCAAATGCGAGCACTTCCAGCACCCTGTCGCCGGCCACAGCCTGCTGATGCTCCTGTATCAGCTTAAGAGCCTGCTCCGGATCTCCGCCAGAGCGCATTACGGTGGCTAGATTCGTAATAGCCAAAAGGTTTTGGGGATCTAAACGCAACGCTTCCTGATAGGCCTGCCGGGCCGCAACGGGTTGTTCAACTCGCCGCAGGTTACCAACCGCCAATAGCGCTCCTACGCGCTGAGCAGGCAAGTCAGCCTCACCATCGACCGCACGCGAAGCAAGGCTTTGTGCCGTTGCCTGATCACCGCTCTCATAAGATATGCGCGACTTGACCATCAGCGCAGCCGTACTTTTTGGGCGCACCTGAAGTGCAGAATCAGCCAGCGTAACGGCCTGATCAGGGGCTCCAGAGGTCAAGGCCACCTCGGCCAACCCGGCCTGCCCGCGGGCTCTCGCCAGCGGTTGCTGCGAATCAGCTAGCTGCTGAAAAATTTTGGTAGCAGTCTTAACGTCACCGTGGCTCAAGGCTGAATAGCCAGCATTAAGTGGCCCCAGTTCCGGCCGATCCTGAGTAGCCTTGTGTAGACGCGCGGCACTCTGCCTGGCAAGTGATGAAAATCGCCCGGTCGGATAGTCGTGAAGGTAATTATCAAAATCTTCCGGGTCGGTGCTTGAACGAATAGCTTCCCAAAGGGTTTGTTCAACAACTTCCGGGCCCATTTTCTTCGCGTCTGATAGCGAAACCAGATAGAAATCAGAGCCCTTGAGGCTACTCTCCTCGCGTGGGCTCTGGGCGGCATCAGACTCTGACTCAACACGCTCCCGTGTGCGCTTGAAAACCTGCTCAACCGTAATACCCGGCACCAGCATATTCTGCGTCAGATACTGGGTATAGAGTCCATTACTGCCCCGCCCGTCGTTGGCTACGGAACCAGGTGCGGTTGCATAGGCTATTAGCGATCCACTGGGTGCCTCGGCTTTTGCAAGACCCGCCACCGACAGCGCCAGACTGCGCGTCACGGCTTTTGCAAAAGGATTGCTTCTGCAGGCATCCAACACAACGATACTCAGCTTTGTCTTGCCTTTGGACAGGCCCGTCAACACGCTGTCCAGACTAAGTGCGCCGGCTTCTACTTCCGGCTCAGTGCTGAAAGAGCGACCTACAGGTATCAGATAGTTCACTCCCTTGACCTGAACTCCATGCCCTGCGTAATAAAAGACTCCGACTGAATTTGGCTGATCGGCCAACTTCTGACTGAATTTTTCTACCGCTTGACGCATGCCTTCAGAGTCCAGATCGGTGCGCGCTATTACTTCAAAGCCCAGCGAGATCAGCGTCTTCTGCATCAAGCGGGCATCATTACCCGGATTGCGTAAGGGTGCCTCCTGATAGGAAGAATTGCCTATAACCAGCGCAAGCCTGTGCTCCCCTGCAAATGGTGCCTGATCGGTGGCTGCCTGCGCATGCATATGCACCAAGGCTATCAGCGCGACAAGCAAACAGACAACCTGCTGATAAAGTCGGCCCCATCCTTTTTGTCCAATCATGATTCACCTACCTTGAAAACAGGTGCACACCAGAGACAGTTCCGGTTCCGGTCTGCATGATGGTGGAATAAATCAGCCCGCCTACTCCCTTGCCGACAAAATTACCCGTAAAGGCACTAGCCGTCGGCACGAAAGCAGTCACACAACCGGTGCAACTTCCGCCACTATAGTTTCCGCTAAAAAAACCGGACCCTGACGCAGCCGCATAACTAGCGCTACCAGTCAGGCTGGAAAAAGTATAGCTTCCAAGCGTGAAACCAAGATTATTGAGCGTTATCTGGCGGTTGAGAAAATCTGCACTGATAGTACCGGTAGCCGCTCCAAATAGACCAGTATTAGGTGTAAAAGTTGCTGTGCCGGAACTTGGCATCTGGGTTGTTGAAGCTGCATACATGTATCCCAATTGCCCCCCCAGCGCCGGTGCACTGGATGCCACATTCGCGTTGGTAATGGTTGCACTCGCGCTAGGGGTTGAATTCCATACCCCCCAATTTACCAGAGTACCGTCTGACAACGTTACCACGCTCTGTGCATTGACAGTTGCCCCACCCAAAGTGGCCTGGAAGTTGGTTCGGTCACCAAATGAGAGTAGTTGATTTCCGCTGGTCACCACCTGATTTGCAGCCCAGTCATTAGTAGAAGCAATGCTTGCATTAGCACCACCAACCGCTATTTGATAACTAACCCCAACTACAGTTCGCGCGCCGAATTTATCACCAGTACCCGGGGCATTGCTACTGTACTGTTGATTCACCTGAGGACTCACTGATGCATCATTTATTGCAGCGGGGGGTGGGCCGAGCACCACATTTATACCCGCGGCCAATGCCGCTGCCGCGTGCGCCACGTCTACGGCAACCGAGTCTTTGCCAGCCTGGGTTGCGTTTTTGACGGCGTCACGCAAAACTGCCTGCAGCTGCAACTGATTATGGGTGTCGGACTGCGGCATCACCGCTTCCTGTTCACGTGCCATTGCAAACGAGGGATCGAGTTCCACTGCCCGTTTAAAAAAGGCACGGGCTTCAGCAAAGCGTCCTTCGTCGCGCGCATTGAGGCCATTCGCAAAAGCTTTGAACGCGTCAAAGTTACGTGTCTGAAATTGTGCCAGACGAGTTCTTACCTCAGGTGGCAAGCTGGACATATCTATACCAAGCCCCTCCAGAGTGCTATAGACAATCTTTTTTTGCATAGAAAAAAAACTGTCCATATTTCCGGATGTTTGCGACACGGCCGTGGTCTTTCCTGTCGCGCTCTCAACCAAAGCGCTTTCAACTTGCACCTGTTGGGATCTGGCCACCGGGGTGGCGAATACCGCAACATAGCAGCCAAACACCAAAAGCGTGCGAACAGCCGTGTTAGGGGCGTTCATTGATCCACCCCCACATTGCCAACTACCACATGCTCGGCCCGCACAAGGCGACCGATACGCAAGGGTGAATCCGGCTGAACCAATCCGCTATTTTGCAGCCGCAATTCATCCATAAGCTTCTGTACTTTTTCTCGCTCGAGCACACGCAGCCCCGGAACCTGAGACAGGTCAGAAACCACCATTGCAGCCACGCCTTTAGCCAGAATCGCGGCATCACCAGACGTTTGATTCGTGAAAGTATGCACTGCAATGGTTCCGCGTTCAGGCGGCAACGCATTAATTTCTTTTTCATTGGCAACTGCCCGTCGAACTTCAATTTGCAGCGCTTCGGAAGAAAGCAACGTAATGAGCTTACCAACATCCCGCTCAGTCGATCCCAACGGATCAAGGCGCTGATAGGCCTGCAAATCGGTAAGCGCTTCGGCGCGACGTTCCTGTTGCAACGCAATCAAACCCAAATAATAAGAAACCAGAGGCTGCTCTGTGCCACTTTTCCGAAGTGATTCAAGCGAGGCCCGTGCAGCGTCAAAATGCTCAGCCTTGAAATCGACAAGTGCCGCCTCAAACTTTTCGGCATAACTACGCTTGGCACTAATAGCCGCCGAGAAATCGGCTTCGCCAGCAAGAACTCCGTTATCCATACCCAGCATCTCGGGTCGACCTCCTTCTGGTTTCACCCGAAAAAAGCGATCACGAATAACCGAACGCCCCCCAAGATATTCAACAGTTACTTGCCCTCCATGCGTACGCACGTACAAACCGGGGACTCCTGAACAAACGGCATCACATAGCCGCAACCGCAAAAATCCTCTGCTACGCATCTGCGAATTCGAAGTCCGAACCAACCAGTCGGTGCTGTCGCTCCAGATTGATATTTGCCCGGAATGCAAGTCCAGACTGTGCTTCGAAAAGTCAATCGTCACATCCGTGGAAGATCCCACATCCAGCGTTAAGCCATCGCCCCCCCCCACCTGAAGCCTTGAACCTTGAGGGGTAACGATTTGCACACTAAGCGGCAACCCATCACCCACACCAACGGGATGTCCGACTCCTTCAGATACCTGCTGCGGTGTGCCCGTTATTGACAGCACCCGCAATGGGGCTGCTGAAGCCAACAACGGCCATAAGCAAAATAAAAACAAATAGCGACGCATCGGCGACTCCTGCAGATCTTTAATACCCGTAACGCAATTTGATGCCACCATACTCGCGCCGATAGGCATACAGCGACTGATTGGAGGTATTTTCAGAGGATTGATATTCGCAACGTAGTTGCCAGTGCGCATCGATCGAATAACGCACGCCAAGGTCGTAAGCAATCAGGCGGTCCTGACGCGCAGAGCCAAATGCAATGTCTACGCCCTGATAATTTCCACTCTGATCCGAGTAACCCAGCGATACGCCCCACCCAGGCACGGGCGTAAAATTAGCAGTCAGTCGATAACTACCTATCTCCTGTCCCAGATCTGGTCGATGATTCAGGTTGTCTTCCCGCGCATAACTAAGATGCAATCCAATCAATGGTTGGCCGAAAACATTCAATGTCTGCTGCACGCCGGTGGCAACAGTCTCAAGCGTCGAATCCCGAATCGCATTTTCGCCACCGTAACTCTGCTCCGCATATTGCATTAATCCGTAAACTGACAACCCATCCCCGATTGCGTCCTGCACTTCTCCGGTAGTGGATAAACTGGTCCGATAGCGCGAATTATTTATCGCCATCATCGAGTCGGCGACCGACAAACGATAGAGCAGACCATTAGAGATAAGCGAAAACCCGGCGTACGCACCAAAGTTACTACTGTCATACTGGGACGCATCGGTATTACTGCGGTTGTCAATATCAACACCACCAAACACAGAAAGCGGCGCATTGACCTGATGGGTCCAACGTGCGCCAGCCGCCAATGATGTGTACATTGATGCCGCTGCCTTTGAACCAGCATCCACCAGAGTAACCGACCCACCTGGCAAATCCAGCATCGAATTGTAAGTACCGGCATTGACATTGCTGTCCTGGCCAAAACCCGCCTCTACATACCAACGCGCGCTATTCTGCCGCGAAAGACTCTCTCGAGTCTGCATGGAATCCAGATATCGGGCAATGTTTCCACGCACTTCTGCCGGCGGGTTGTACTTCAGCACAAATTCAAATTCCTGCCGAGCACGCACGTATTCACCAAGTTCGAAATAGGCACGTGCCAATTCAAGACGAGCACGATCGTTTCCCGGAACACTGGAAAGATGACGCTCCAATGCCAGAACAGCCTCAGCCGGATGTCCCGAGCTCACTGCAGCTAAACCATATAAAAAATCAAAGTGAGGATCCCCCTGAGACGACTCCATCGCCTGCGCCATCGAATAGGCAGCTTCAAAATGAGCTTCAGATACTCTGCGCTGCAGTTCAACAAATGTCGGACTTTGCGTGTCGTTCTCCACCGGTGCAGCGTTCACGCCCTGCCCATAACTGAACAAGGATAGAAAAAGCATCACCATGGGGACAAACCAGGAGTTGGCACGCTCTAAGGTGCACCCTTTCCTGTTCTGGCGTAGCATCTTCATCAATGTACGCCCTCCAGCTCGTTCGCCAACGAGAACTTTTCCCCTCTTTTCGTGGGCTCTGGCGTTGTCCAGATCAGAAGCGGCATGCGACGCAATTCATTGATCAATGCGGGCAGACTTTCCTTCGACTCCCGTAAATAAGACTCCACAGCACGATGCACATCAACCTCAGACGATGGAGCCACATCGGGGATCGGATTTGTATGCACCATGGATGCAACCTCGCCCGCCGTATTTATTAAGCCAGTCTGCTGTTGCGTCAGGGCTGATTCAGCAGCCGCCAACTCATTGGCGTTAAGTTGTATATATAGGGTATTGGACGCACTTGAACTCGCTGCGGCCAATGTCGGGAGTACGACAACAAATCCCGACTGATAGGTAACTGAATAGTTGGCCGTAGATCCGCTAGATAGCAGAGACTGGCCATTTTGCAAAGCAGCGGTCAATGATATTACGCTACCTGACGTCAGCGGAGATGCGCCACTTTGGGCTTGAAGCGATCCTAGTGTGTCGCTTCCAACCAGACCGGCAGCCGATACCAGACTTGACAGGTTTACTGTTGCCGCCTGCGTGTCAGTAACAATCAGATTATTTGCACTGATCACCAGGGGACGTGGCAGTATTGCACCCGTCAGGCCGGTTGTGGCGTAATGCAAATAGTAATTTCCAGCACCCGTACCACTCAGGACTCCACCAGTTAGCGCCACCGGTTTGGCGGTGCCCGCGTTGGGGTCAACAAACGTTCCCGTCAAACCACTCAGGCTTATGCTGTCAGTAGAAACAACATTGGTCAGTGTTGCGTTCACCAAAGAAGTGACCAATCCGTCGTAGACTTTCTGAATATTGGTCACACCTAATGGCCGTGCAGTGATATTGGCGTATAGCGTCGATGCAGACGAAATTGCATAGTTGCCACCATCAGTACCGCCCAATGACGCGCCAGACAAACTTATCTGTTTGTTGGTTCCAACATTACTGTCCAGAAAGGTACCGCTGAGGCCTGACAGACTGACGGCATCCCCAACTAAAACTCCAAATGGTGATCCACCGCTAACGGTAGCAGCACTGGTTCCGTCATAGACTTTGCTCAGTGCGACAGCACCTACCAATGAAACTGAGCGTGGAGTAATTGACGCACTGGTTAGAACCGGCCCAGCAATCGAATAGTTGCCAGAGTCCGTTCCGCTCAGAGTCAACCCGGAAACATTAACCGTCTTGGAATTGCCCACGCGTTTGTCTGCAAAACTGCCGGTGATACCGGTGCCTAGTTGCACCTGATCACCACTTATAACGCCTGCAAGCGCCGATGAACCAAGATCGAGGGCTGCGAACGTTGTGCCGTCGTAAACTTTATCGAGTCCGCTTATTCCAGTCACGCCTAGTGGCTTGGCAGTAATGTTGGCGGTAGCGACCCCCGTATATGCTCCTGGCAACTGATAATTACCTGCATCCGTACCGCCCAAGCTACCACCACTCAGATATACAGTCTTTGCGACCCCAACGTTCTTATCGGAGAAACTGGCAATCGCGTTGGAAATAGTGACATTGTCACCAGTCACCATTCCATTAAATACTACACTGCCCAGAGTGGCCACAATGGTGCCGTCGTAAACCTTATTGGCAACACTGATGGAGGTTACACTTAACGTACGCGGGAAAATACTGGCGGTGGTATTGGCTGCCCCGGATATTAAATAGTTGCCACCATCCAATCCGCCAAGGGCAATACCATTGATACTGACAGCTTTGCCAACCCCAGCATTTTTATCAAGGAAGCTTCCACTTAGGCCGGCGATACTAACCAGATCTGACCCAATTACACCAGTAAGACTACCGCCGACGATGCTGGTCAATAATGTGCCATCATAGATTTTGTCCAGTGCCGAATAGCCAGTCAAAGAAACTGGCTTGGGCATAATATTTGCAGTTGAAACTGGCCCGGTTCCAAGCACATAGTTACCGGAGTCGGTACCGCTGATCGTGACGCCTGTAACAAAAACGGCTTTGGCAGAACCAACATTTTTGCTTGAAAAACTTGCCGTCAAACCACTCAAACCAAGGTTCACAACATCCCCGGAAACGACCCCCGACAGTGATGCTGCCGAGTCATTAACGACGGCATTAGACGTTGCATCGTAGGTTTTGTCGCTGGCGACAATGCCAGTCAGGTTAAGCGTCCGCGGAGTGATTGAAGCAGTTGAAGTCCCTGCCAGTGTCGTCGACAAAATATAGTTACCAGCATCAGTTCCAGACAATGTGCCGCCGCTTATCGTGACCGTCTTGTTAAGACCTGCATTTTTGTCGGAAAAAGTTCCGAGCAGGCCTGTCAGGCTCACATTGTCCCCAACCACCACACCTGAAAGCACTCCACCACCAAGTGACGCGCTTACCGTGCCGTCATACACTTTGCTGGCAACCGTCAGACTGGTGGCTGTGAGCGTGCGCTGGGTTATGTCAGCACTCAAAGGATTTGCGCTGGTAATCACATAGTTGGCGCCATCTGCGCCGCCAAGGGCCAGACCGATAAGGCTGACGACCTTGGCCGTTCCAACATTCTTATCTGCAAATAGTCCGGCCAAACCACTTACATTTACGTTGTCGCTACCAAGCACACCATTCACAGATGCGCCAGATATACTCGCATTGCGGGTACCATCGTAAACTTTTGAAGCCGCCACAGCACCCGTTATCGTAACCCCCAGAGGCGTTATATTGGCAACTACGCTATTTGCGCTACTAACTGTATAGTTACTTGCATCACTGCCACTTAACGTCAGGCCGCTTATCGCAACGGGCTTGGCATTGCCTACATTCTTATCAGCAAAGTTTCCACTGACGCCAGCCAGGTTAAGTGTCACGTTGTCTCCGACAATAGCACCTTGTAAAGAAGCTGCACCAAGTTGCAGGCTTGCAATGCTGGTGCTGTCATAGACCTTGTTTTGGGCCACCAGACCGGTAACTGTGATATCCAACGGTGTGATGCTGGCTCGTCCGCTGGCGGGAACCGAATTGCCCAACAAATAATTCGCCGCGTCGGTACCTGTAAGGGCGCCCCCGCTAATGGTAACGTTTTTGTTCGCCCCGACATTTTTGTCGCTGAAAACTGCAGCAATCGAGGTCAACGACACTGAATCTCCGCTAACAACGTTGGACAACACGCCACCACTGAAAGTGGCTTGGGTTGTGCCGTTGTAAACCTTATTGTTCACGGTTATGGCTGACACTCCAAGTATGCGTGGCGTGACATCCGCAGTGAGTGAATTAATGGATGTAATACTGTAATTGCCGCCATCTGCACCGCCCAGCGATGTAACCGTCACTGATTTTCCGGTACCTACGTTCTTTGTATCGAATAGGCCACTAAGGGTAATGGTAACCACCGTATCACCCGTCAATATTCCATTGGCATTGCCGCCATTTGCGCTGGCAGTGCGGGTACCGTCATATGTCTTGCTGTTTGCCGTATAGCCACTTAGCACCACCCCGACCGGAGTGATGGAGGCCGTTGCATGCGAGGCGTCAGTCACTGAGTAATTGCCCGCATCGGTACCAGCCAGAGCCAGACCTGTAATAGTTACCGCCTTGCTTGTGCCAACGTTCTTGTCTGCAAAATTTCCCGCGACCCCAGTCAGGTTCAGGGTCACACTGTCACCCGAAAAAACGCCATTCAAGGTGGCGCCAGATGTGCTGAGAGATGCAGAAATGCTACGGTTATAAACCTTGTCCAGTGCCGTAATCCCGGTCTCCAAAAGGCTATATGGCGTGATGTTTGCGTAATAGGTTCCGGATATCGTATTTGACAAAACATAGTTACCCGAATCAACACCAGACAGTGCCCCACTGCTCACAAGCACCGACTTATGGTTTCCAACATTTTTGTCGGAAAAACTGGCCGTCACCGTGCCCAGAATTACGTCGTCACCGCTAATAACTCCACTTAGAACACCGCCACTGAAATTGGCAAGCGTACTACTGTCGTACACTTTATTCTGAATGGTTACCGAGGATACGCTGAGCAACTTAGGCAGAACCGAGGCGCTGAGCGCATTGACACTATTGATAATATAGTTCCCGCCATCGGTGCCTCCCGGTGACATCCCAGCGAGGGTTACCAACTTGGAGGAACCTGCATTGCGTGTGTCAAAAAGACCTGTAAGAGTAGTTGTATTGACGCTATCCCCGCCCACCACGCCTGCTGCGCTGGAACCGGTTCCGGCAACAACTACGGCGGTTCGTGTTCCATCGTAGGTTTTATTCTGTGCGGCATAACCAGTCAGCGTCAAATATTTAGGTGTAATAGATGCACTTAGATAGCCCACTCCACTCAATTGATAATTACTGGAATCAACTCCACCAATCAATATGCCGCTTACGGTAACCTGCTTACCAACGCCGACATTCTTGTCTAAGAAAGTACCGTGAGCAGCGCTTACGTCAAGATTGACTGAATCACCGACTATCACGCCACTTAGCGCGGCGGAAGTCGTTCCGATACTGGCAGTTAACGTGGAGTCATACACCTTGTCAGACGCTGTAACACCCTGAACAATCAATGTGCGTGGCGTGATACTGGCAGTTGTGGTGCCGGAAAGCACACCTGGCAACTGGTAATTTATTGCGTCAGATCCAACCAGCACCCCCCCGGACACAGCGACAGCTATATTGTTTCCAACATTTTTGCTGGCAAAACTGGCACTCAAGGTTGTCAGGGAAACACTGTCGCCCTGAATAACGCCAGACAGCAAACCGCCTGACACAGACGCGGCTAAAGTGCCGTCATAAACCTTGTCAAGCACATTGACGGTCGTAACACCGAGTGTCTTTGGAGTAATACTGGCGCTCAGTGCGTTGGAGGCAACAACAACATAGTTGCCTCCATCTGTGCCACCGGGGCTAGAACCAACCACGGTCACCGCCTTGTCAACACCTACGTTCTTTGTATCGAACAGTCCAATGAACGTGCTGCTTGTAACCGAATCAGTTCCATATACACCCGTCAGAGTGCCACCGCTGACCGTTGCGGAACGAGTACCGTCGTAGGTCTTGCTGTTTGCACTGTACCCACTCGCGGTCACAGAAGCAGGGGTAATGGATGCACTGGCATTTGAGGCATCGACCACACTGTAGTTGACCGCGTCGTTACCACTCAAAGTTACGCCGCCGACCGTAACGTGTTTACCGACGCCTACATTTTTATCGGCAAATACTCCTGTCACGGCCGACAGATTCACAGAGATAGAGTCACCGTCAATGAGTCCACTAACCCCTATACCAGCCAGATTCAAGGTTGCCACGGACGTCGAATCGTATACTTTGCCTGAAGCAGTTACGCCAGTGATATTGATTGGTCTGACGGTAATGCTGGCAATTGCAGTGCTCGCAACTGAATTCGTCAGACTGTAGTTACCTGAATCCAAGCCGGTCAAAGCCCCACCGGATATCAGTACCTGTTTGTTAACGCCTACGTTTTTGTCAACAAAACTAGCTGAGAGTGAGGTCAGGCTTACGGCATCACCGCTAACAACCCCTGCCAATATGCCGCCAGTAAATTGGGCCGCTACGGTGCCGTCGTATACCTTGTTACTTACGCTTAGGGCAGAAATACTCAGTGGTGCAGGCGTAATGTTTGCCGTCATGGCGTTGACCGATCCGACAACGTAATTGGCTCCGTCCGTGCCACCCAAGGCAGAGCCAACAAGCGTTACTGATTTTCCGTTACCCACATTTTTAGTATCAAAAGCCCCATTCAAACTCGCGTACGCCACCGTATCACCGCCGATCAACCCAGTAACAGTGCCCCCTGTAACAACCGCCGTAGTGTTTCCGTTATAGACCTTGCTTGCGGCCGTATAGCCACTCAGCGACACCGACTTTGCCGTTATGCTCGCCGTAGTTCCAGTGATGTCAACCACGCTATAGTTACTAGCATCGGTGCCAGACAACGCCAACCCGGTAATGGTCACCGCTTTGGCTACCCCCACGTTCTTATTATTAAAATTTCCTGTGGCGCTCGAAGAGTTGATGGAAACCTGATCTCCATAGAGAAGGCCCGTCAAGGCGACACTTCCGAGGTTCAAGCTTGCAGTTGTGAGGCCGTCATAAACCTTGTCATTAGCCGTGATGCCCGAAGCCAGAATCTGTCGCGGCGTTATATTCGCCGTTGCCGTAGCCGACAAATTTCCAGATAGCTGATAGTTAGCTGAATCCGCGCCAATGAGGGTGCCGCCGCTGAGCGAGACTGTCTTGCCGTTTCCAACATTTTTGTCGGAAAAACTACCGGTTTCACTAGTGAGCGTAACCTTATCGGACGCCACAGCAATACCAATAAGTACACCACCTGACACGGTAGCAACCGTAGTTCCGTCGTAAGTCTTGCTATTGACAGAAATGGATGTTACGTTCAAGACCTTGGGCGTGATATTTGCTGTCATCGCATTTGCACTGGATATCACGTAGTTGAAACCATCTGTTCCACCCAGCGTTGTCCCACTCGCAAATGAAACCACCTTTCCGACGCCTACATTCTTGTCGGAAAACTGTGCCAATAAACCGCTGACGCTAACCTGATCACTGCCTAATATGCCGCTAACGGTGGCGCCATTCACTACTGCGTTGCTATTTCCGTTATAAACCCGACTGACCGCCTGAGCGCCCGTAATGGAAATGCCCAGCGGCGTAATGGTTGCCGATTCATTTGAATGATCGACCACCATGTAATTTCCAGCGTCGGTTCCACCCAGTGCCAGTCCGCTGACCATGACAGCCTTCGGGGTGGAAGAAACATTTTTATCGACAAAATTGCCAACCGCCTGCCCGGTCGCGAGGCTTACCGAGTCGCCACTAATTACGCCGCTCAGCGCAGCTCCATTGAAACCAAGGGGCGCGACCGTGGTCGAATCGTAGACCTTGCTTTGAGCAGTAATGCCCGTTGAGTATATGGTGAGTGGCGTAATATTAGCCGTCAGCCCTGTGATCGAGCTACCAGTCCCAGCCAGCACATAATTTACAGCGTCAGTTCCAGCTAGCACACCTCCTGTAATTGTGACGGCCTTAGTATTACCAACATTTTTGTCCGAAAAATTTGCCAAATATCCACTCACACTAACGCTGTCGCCATTTATCACTCCGCTCAGGACCCCGCCGGACAATGTCGCTGTAGTTGTACCGTCATAGACCTTGTTTGCCGCCGTAACGGAGTTAACTCCCAACGACTTCGGCGTAATGGAAGCGGTCATCGTGCTGGTAGCATCAATGACATAATTGCCACCATCGGCGCCACCCAAGGCAGTGCCCTGCGCGACCGTAACTGTCTTACCGGTTGCCACGTTCTTGTCGGCAAACAACCCGCTCATTCCCACAACGGTTACAACATCCCCACTGATGACGTTGCTTGCATTTGTGATAGACCCACCGCTCACACTAGCTGAACGGGTTCCGTCGTATACCTTGTCCGCCGCTGTCAACCCGGACACTGTTACGGTACGGGGGCTAATAGTTTCTGTCCCGGCGACATAGCTGATGTTGTAGCCAAACTGACTGCTGGACCAGAGACCGGAAGGAGTCAGTGCATAGGTGCCAACATTTACGGCTCCCTGATTAACAGTGGTTCCAGTCAATGTCCCCAGCAGCAAAGGCGACGTTGATACCCCAGAGATTGAATACGTTACGCCAGGCAGGGCTCCGCTATAACTGGTTTTATCGTACACCTTGCTAACATTGCCGACCGTAACGGTCAGTGGCGTTAGGTAGGCCTGAAGCAACGGTGCGGTATTACCTTCATAAATTTTCCATGTATTTGCAAAATCCCAACCCGTATAAGTTGCCTGAGACATGGCCTGTATGCCAGTTAGACCGGTGCCAATAGCCCCCGAGCTCACATTGGTTCCAGCGCTGGCTGGTTGTCCGGTAGTAGCAATATTCCAGAACACACCGGACACATTGCCTGGGTAGTAGTTGTAGCCAATGATCCCTCCCGTCGAGGCCGTGCCACTGACGTGACCCGAAGCGTAATCATTAGTCAGCGTACTACCATACGAATACCCGAATAACCCGCCCGCATAAGAACCTGTTGCACTCACCGAACTACTGGAGTACGAGTTGTTTAGCGTTGAATAATACGAGTAGCCTGCGATACCGCCTGCATAAGAAGAAGATGAGGTAGCCGAAACCGCATTGGAGGCAAAGCTAAGCTGGACCGTCGTTCCCTGAGCTTCACCGATAAGTCCACCAACGTAAGACGATCCGGTAACCGAACCTGTCATGGCGTAGCTGCGCGTCAAGGTCCCATAATATTGGAACCCGACCAAGCCTCCCACGCTATTACTTCCGGATGCCGTTACGACGCCTGTCGCATATGAATCCGTAATGACACCGCTACTGCTATAACCAACCAAACCTCCAACGCTGTTAGAACTAGTTCCAGTTGCCGTCACGCTGTCACTGGCATGGCTCAGGGAAATCGATCCGCCAGCCATATAGCCGACCAGACCACCAATATAAGTGGCTGATGCAACATTAGAGCTCACCGCCCCACTGGCACTAGAACTACTAATGGTGATGCTGTTGGCATCACCGACAACACCGCCTACGTTGCCTGCACCTTGCACGGACGCTGAGGACGTCAGGTTACTACCGTTGACCCCATAATTAAGCACTCCGGCCACACCGCCCACGTTGTTGCCGCTACCAGAAACCGAGCTGCTATAAGTACCAGTGACCACCCCACTGACATTGACCCCACTGATCGCGGTCAATACTGCAGAGGGCTGTAGAGCCTGCCCAACAGCTCCGCCAACATTTGCAAGACCAGTCACGCTGACGTTGCTCAGCGTAAGGTTACTGAGTGTGCTTCCCCCGGAAAGAGTGCCAATAAAGCCAATGTTATTAACCGTGGGCTGGCTGACACTCAGGTTCGAAATAGTGTTGCCGTTGCCGTTAAAGCTGGCTGCACTAAAGACCGGAATGTAATAGCCGGGCACGCTGGCCAGGTCCACGCTGGCGGTCAGCGCAAATTTATAATTGGTACCCACCGCAAATCCCAACAGGTCCTTCATCCCCTGAACACTGTTAATTCCGTAAGTCCTGCTGGTACTGTCGTAAGTCAGCGTACTCGAGTAATTGGCAATATTGAGCGGCACCAAGCCATGGCTCGACCAATCCTGAAACTCACTGCTATAGATTCCGTACGGCCCAATCACCGAGACGCCGTTGACCGTGCTGGTGTCAATGTTGTAAAAGACATTGCTGATGGTAGCGTTGCTGTTTGAACCAAAAAGCACGGCCACATTAGTGGCCCCCGTCACCGCTCCGCTGGAATAGCTAGAGGTCACGCTACCACTGTTTTGCCCCACAAGACCACCCACATAGTTGCCAGTGGTTCCAGCGCTTACAGATCCTGTGGCATACACCGTATTCAATGCGCCGCCGTTGTAACCTATCAACCCACCCACATTACTCGATGAACTGCCAACCGCTACCGCTCCCGTGGCATACGCCGTATTCATCGACCCGGTGCTATAACCGACCAACCCGCCGATATACGAAGAATAGCTACTGACAGTAACCGCACCCGTTGCGTAAACATTGCTCAATGACCCCGTGTTACCGCCTACCAATCCACCAATTTGACTGGCCGAGCCACTGATAGTTACGGCCCCACTGCTGTTGGAGTTGGTAACTGTTCCGCCGGAGTTGTATCCAATCAGGCCACCCATTTCATAGGCAGAGCTAGCATAGCTGACCGTTCCGGTTGCCACCCCATAGCTAACGGTGCCTGTATTGAGGTAGCCAGCCAGACCACCCGCGTAGTAATAGGCGTTCACGTTAACGCTGGACGTTGCATGGCTTACGCCAGCAGTGCCATCCAAAAGGCCAACCACGCCGCCCACATAAGAGCTACCTGAAACCGCTCCGCTGACACTGACATTACTGATGACTGCACGCGCCGTGGTCGGACCTTGTGCTTCCCCAACCAGTCCGCCAATATTGTTAGTGCCAGACACACTTGCATTTGTCAGAATCAGGTTACTAAGGGTAGTCGCGCCACCTAATGTTCCAACAAACCCCAGATTATTCGAACTATAGGGATCCAGCGTCGGACTCAGATTTAAATTGGAGATAGTGTGATTTGCACCATTAAAGCCTGCCGCAGAAAACACGGGAATATAAAAGCCAGGCGCGCCGCTGAGGTCGATATCGCCACTCAGTTCAAAACTGTACTGCGGGTTGCCCGCAAATCCCAGCATATCTTTCAGACCCTGCACGCTGTTGATGGCATATGCACCAGTCGCCGAGTCGTAGGTCAGGGTTTGATAATTGGCAATATTCAGGATACCGGTCATGCTGCCACTGGCATACCAATCAAGGTACTGGGCATGATCCAGACCGTAAGCGCCGTAATATGGCAGGCCGTTTATCGTAGCCTGATCGATGTCGTAATGCGAATTGCTTACTGTCCCATTGTAGTAACCAAACATGGAGCCAACTGAACTGGAACTGGCACCCGCAGTAATTGCGCCAGAGACAGCGCCAGAACTCACCGAACCAGCGTAAACACCGTATCCAATCAGTCCCCCCACATAAATACTCGACGTTCCGACGCTGACTGAACCGCTCGAAACCACATTCGAAAACTGCGCGCCGTAGGAAGTACCCGCAAGACCGCCTATATAGCTCGAAGAATTACCCGCCTGTACGTTGCCTTGAGCCGTGGAAAAACTGACCGTTGCATTGCTGGTCAAAATACCAACCAACCCTCCAACATTGCTGGAACTGGTGCCTACGGTCACCGAACCACTGGCGCTTGAATGGGTCAGAACACCAATATTCATACTCCCCACCACCCCCCCGACACTGCTGCTGCCGTTGGCACCGTTTACAGTGACACTACTGGCGCTGCTACTGATACCCGCCGCCCCGTTTAACTGGCCCGCCACCCCCCCCACATAGGACAACCCGGACACACTACCGGATACACTGACATTGCTTATGGAAGCCGTAGCACTGCTTGGCGCCACAACCGTTCCTACCGCGCCACCTATCTGGCTATTACCTGTAATATTCACACCGGTCAACGCAAGATTGCTCAACCTGCTATTCGCACCAAGCGTACCAATAAAACCGATATTATTGGCCGATGACTGATTAACCGTGAGGTTCGAAACAGTGTAGCCACCACCATCCAAACTTCCGGCAGAAAAAGTAGGAATATAAAAACCGGGAGCGCTGCTGAGATCGATATTGGCCGCGAGAGTGAAGTTATAAGCAGGGTTGGCAGCAAAGCCCGTCATGTCCTTCAGACCTTGCAAGGTACTGATGTAATAAGTTCCGGAAGCTCCGTCGTAGACTAATGACGAGTAGTTGGAAATACTCAGGGTCCCAGCTCGCCAAGCCTGATACTGAGCACGCTGCATATATCCTGTAGTGACAACCGACTGTCCATTGACCGTGGCTT
>Ga0208872_1000522_pt1 | contig 27652 bp, 31 predicted proteins | sample CryBogCBH12Aug08_FD_185508 | JGI IMG/M metagenome (GOLD analysis project Ga0208872, IMG submission 185508) | Freshwater microbial communities from Crystal Bog, Wisconsin, USA - CBH12Aug08 (SPAdes) | ecosystem: Environmental > Aquatic > Freshwater > Lake | place: Crystal Bog, Wisconsin, USA...
GAGGCATCCATGCCGCCATACTTGGCGCGCCACTTGTAAAAGCTAGCAATGCTAATGCCGTGTTCACGGCATAGTTCAGGGGCTGGCATGCCAGCTTCGGCTTGTTTGAGGATGGCCATGATTTGGCTATCGGTAAAGCGGGAGGTTTTCATAGAATTTCCTTTAAATCAGACAACTTAGAAATTCTACTTTTAACTCAGGTTAAGGTGTAGTATCCCCTTAGATTCGTACATTTAAGAAGTTGAGTTTTCTGTTGTTTATGGCAGTATTTACAACAGGAGAATCACTATGAAGAAGTCACGATTTACAGAAACCCAAATTGTTGGGATTTTGAAAGAAGCTGAGAGCGGCATTGCGATGGCGGATTTACTGCGAACCCACGGGATTAGCGGCGCTACCTTCTATAAATGGCGATCCAAATATGGTGGCCTTGAAGCTTCTGAGCTCAAACGGGTTAAAGAGTTAGAGCAGCAGTTATCGGAATACAAAACGATGGTTGCTGAACTAACCCACGATAACCGAGCACTCAAGAACCTGATTGAAAAAAAGCTCTAGCGCCAACCGGTAAAAGAGATGCAGTCGATTACCTGGTTGGCGAAGAAGCAGTACCCATTACAAGGGCTTGTGCTCATATGGGGCTGGCCAGGTCATCGTATTACGAACGCCCTGCTAGCAGGGCTAAAGCTGATGAGCCCGTCATTGAAGCGCTTAATCAAATTCTCGCCAAGAACGGTCGCTGGGGTTTTAGACTATGTTTTGACTGGATGCGCAATCATGGTTATGTTTGGAATCACAAACGGGTCTGGCGTATTTATAAGGAGATGGGCTTGAACCTACCTAGAAGAACAAAGAAGCGCATCCCTAAGCTGCCCAGAGTTCCACTCATTGCTCCTACCGAGGTCAATACGATGTGGGCTCTCGATTTTATGTACGATACGCTTCATTATGGTCGGCCGTTTAGAACCCTCAACGTCATTGATGAATCCAATCGCGAGATCTTGGCTATTGAAATCGATATCAGCCTGCCAGCAGCTAGAGTAGTGCGAACCTTAGAACAGTTAGAAGAGATCCATGGTCTACCCAAAGCCATACGCCTGGACAATGGGAGTGAACTTCGGTCTGCCGTGTTCATGGGTTGGTGTGAATCTAAAGGGATTGAGCTCAAATTTATCCAACCAGGCAAACCGCAACAAAATGCCTTTATTGAACGCTTTAACCGCACTTATCGCCATGAAGTGCTCAATGCTTATTTATTTGAAAATCTCAGGGAGGTGCGTGAAATTACAGAGAACTGGATCATGATTTACAACGAAGAACGACCACATCGGGCGCTTGGCAGAATATCGCCTAGAGACTATCGAGCACAGGCAGAAAACAACACTTTAGGAATGTCGGTTTGACGGGGGATACTACACCTAGAGCTACAAGCGCCCCCACTACAACACCAGATGCGATTTCAATACCGGTGTGACCCATACGCTCCCGCAAGAGTTCAGGGTTATTTTTTCTTAAGTGGTTGAGAAGATTAATAGCAGCGGCATGCTTCCCAACTTGTCTACGTAAACTACTCGCATCCAAGATCACAATAAATGCCAAGGTGAGGGCCACTCCAAATGTAGGGATATTAATACCCTCTTTGAGTGCAACCAAGGTTGCCATACTTGAAACAATCGCACTGTGGTTACTTGGCAAGCCACCATATCCAATAAGCTCAATGGCTAAGCGCTTTTCTCTAAAAGAGTTAACCATGAACTTGAGAATCCCAGTAATGAACCAAGCCAAAAAAGGTGTCAAAGCATAGGCGAATACGCTCATAGGTGAACCCCCAATAATGCCCAAACGCAAGTGGCTATCCAAAGGCCGATAACGAGAAGCAGTTGCCAGTCAGCTAGCAAGGCATCTGTGGGCGATTCTCCACCATCCAATACTTCAACGACATACCAATAACGAAAAAGTCCATACAAAACCAAGGGTATCGTAATGACCAATTCTGGTCTGGTAGACATCACGAACATACTGTAAAAGAGCAATGCTCCCGTTGCAGACATTTCTGCGTAACGATCAACTAACTCAACAGAGTATTTTAAGAGCACCTTACGGCCGTCAGAACCGCTTTGACTTAATTCTTGCCGACGTTTCACTGCCGCCAAATAAAGTGCCAAGCACATAGTGGTAATACACATCCAAGCAGAGGTGCCCAAACCCAAGGCTGCGGCACCCGCAAAAATACGCAGGACAAACCTAGCAATCTAAAAACCTCTATCAGTGGCATATTACTGATCCTCTCGCTCATTACGGTTGTAGGTCTTGCAGAGTTATTGAGCCCAGCCATCGAGGCAGGCGTTAAAGCCGCAGGCGCACCTAAGACGATTGTGGGTATTGCCATTGCGCTTCTCGTGCTGATGCCTGAAGGGTTTGCGGCAGTTCGTGCAGCCAAAGCCAACCGCTTGCAAAGTAGCTTGAACTTAGCATTAGGTTCAGCCTTAGCCAGCATTGGCTTGACTATTCCAACGGTTGCTGCGATTGCAATTTTCTTTAATTTACATTTAAGCTTAGGTATTAGTGATCTCAATATGACATTGATGTATTTGTCATTTTTTATTGGCGCACTCACACTCGCAATTGGTAGAACCACCTTATTACAAGGGATGGTTCACCTCATCATCTTCTTCGAGTACCTGTTCTTAAGTCTGGTGCCCTAAGAAAAATCCTGCAATGCCGATTGCAGGACGCGGCAAAGGCCATACCATTCAATGGGAATGGTCAAGATATCTACGCCGCCAACAATACAATTACCCGAGCCTTACCTGGGCTGCGTTATTTTGGGCAGGCCTTAGACGCTAAAGAAATAATAGAGCGAAGAACCGGCTCCCAAGATAGCGGGTCCGGTTTGGTCGAAGCCGATAAGGGTTCTGATGGCGAAATTGCATTAGAAACTACCTCCACCACTGGATTATGTTGATTAGGCTCGCAAACCAAATGGGCCACACCTCTCACCGCTAAAAAGAGCAGCAAAGCAAATGCAATGATGGCTAATAATGTAGATTTATTCATGCAATTGAGGAAATCTCGATCAAAACTTTGGAATCTTTTTCAAATCCACTTGAATAGTCGCACCATACTGAGCATTTAGTCCAATCACTGAGCGCAGTGGTACATGCTCTTTTTCTGAGAACCAAATTTCAAAAGTAGCCGAATCCTCTTTTGATGTGGTTTTGTAATAACGAATAGCGCGAACAGTTCCGCCATCAAAAGGAAAGTCCCAGGCCTCTCCACGTACCACGGTATAAGTCTTTAAGGAGCGACCATCTGTAACCGGCAACACAATCGACTTAGTCGGCAAATCCCGTCCAATAAATTGATAGCCAACAGTAAGCATATCTAGCAAGCGACCTGCAAAAGGTGCGCTACCAACTGGTAGAGTACGTGAAGATACTTTATAAAAGTTCACAACATTCTTTTCAACCTTGGCAATCAATAACTCCGTATTACCGCGCTTTTCTTGATAAGTATTGGTGAGCATGCCATCCTTGCCAACACTTCCCACTGAATCACGTAATAACTTTTGATCCGCTAAGACGGTTGCCAGCACTGTTCCCAGGGTACCAACAGAGTTAATGGATACTGGTCTTTACGAATATCGACCTTGTCTACTAACGTTGCTACAGAAACAGAACCTTTAATGAGGCTATACACTTGCTCATATGGATAATCTAATCGTATAATCATTATATAAAGTTAGCAGTCAACACAACAAAAATGAATATCTTATTCCAGCATTTTCATACGTTCAAGTCTACAAAAATTCTGAGCTTTGTTCTGTCAATTTTATTACTCTCAGCAATCATCGCCATACTTGTACCACTTACACCTCCGATGCCAGAGGTAACTGATAGTGAAAAGTTTGCAATGAACTATGCAGTATCCCAAGGGATGGTCGTTGGCAAAGACGTTATTTATACCTATGGGCCATATAGCTCAATTTACTCAGGACAATATTTTCCAGCTACGGATTTTAGGATGGTAGTGTGCTGCCTGTATCTAGCATTTTCCTTCTGGCTACCCCTAGTATTACTTTTAAAAAACGTTGATTGGCGCTGGACCTTCACACTTTTTCTGGCCTTGTCTGGCTTAATATATTTCCGAGATGTATTGCTTCTTGCAATCCCATTTTTGGTTGGTCTAGCCGTCTTTAAAGAGCTCGCCACCAAAGATAAACAAGGATGGCTGCAAAATAAATGTGCCCCTCTCTCTATTGCCATTTTATTTGCTCCTTTCGGGCTTCTACCACTAACAAAGGGAACGATCTTATTGACTTGCGCAGCGGTATCCGCTTTTTGTGCGCTGGTTTTATTCGTCAATAGATTTAAAGTTCTGGCAATTATTTGTCTTTTAACGCCAATAATCTCGATGCTACTTTTTTGGCTTGCGTCAGGCCAATCTTTGGGCGATTTATACGGCTATTTCACTTCAATGAATAGCATTATTTCTGGATATACGAATGCCATGTCTGTTTTTGGGCAACCATTTGAGGTCATTCGTTATCTTGCGTCAGCTCTTTTACTTTTAATTGCCATTTATCGTCAGAAAGATATTCAACAAAAATATTTTTTGATTGGTATTTATTCTATTTTTCTCTTTATTTCCTTTAAAGGCGGATTTGTCCGGCATGATGCGCACGCATTATTGTCAGCAACCTCGCTCTTGCTCGCGGCCCTACTGTTGCCATTTGTTAGCATTCGATCTAAATTTTCCTTATTTGCGATTGCCTTTTCTTTATTTAGCGTAGCCTACATTGATGGTAACTACACAAGAACCACCCCTACCAGTTACTTTAATTTTGCAAAAGCAAATTACATCAATGCATACGATGGCATTAAAAATAGAATTGAGAATAAAGACTGGCTTAATAAGCGATATGAGGAGGCATTAAGCAATATCCGCGGGAAGGTAAATTTTCCGCCCCTTCAAGGCAAAACTGACATCTACTCCTATAACCAAGCTTACATATTTGCCTACGGATATCAGTGGTCTCCAAGGCCAGCGTTTCAGAGCTATACGGCCTATACGCCAGAACTTGCAGGGCTCAATAAAAAGAATCTTGAAGGTACTAACGCACCTGACAATATTATCTTTGGCATGGAGCCCATTGATGAAAGACTCCCCTCTACAGAAGATGGGGTGAGCTGGCCTTTACTGCTAGCCCAATACAAGCCAACTCAGTTAATCAACAAATATTTATTTTTAGAAAAGAAAAATAGCGTTGCGGCATCGCCATTACAGTGGGCCGAGGGTCAAAGATTTCATTTCGGACAAATTGTTGAGCTGCCTAAATCACCTCAACCCTTATATGCCAAAATCATCATTAAACCTACCCTATTTGGCCGTATCAAAACTATCTTATTTAAGCCTGCTACGCTGAGCATCTCTCTTCAAATGACTGATGGCTCAACTAAGCAGTTTCGCCTAGTGGCAGGGATGACTACAGCCGGAGTTATGCTTTCGCCACTCATCGAAACTACAACTGAATTTAATGCTCTGTTTTCTCAAGAAAAATCACTAAACAAGAAGTTAGTTCAATCATTCGTGATTGAATCAAAACATGGAAGCAAAATAGATTGGGATAAGGAATATGTTGTTACTTTTAATAAACCGTAAAATCAATTAAGCGGATATTAAAGCGAGTGCTTTAATCAATCCTTAGAGCAACAACCAAACACCTAAGGCGACAAATATACCTACCGCTACCCCAGATATAATTTCAACAGAGGTATGACCCATGCGCTCGCGCAAAAATAGAGAGTCATTTTTAATTGAGCCGTTTAGCTGATTAATTGCCCGAGCCTGTTTTCCAACCTGCCTACGTAAGCTGCTTGCATCCAAGAGGACAATAAATGCCAACGTGATTGCTACCCCAAAGGCAGGGTTATTGAGGCCCTCTTTGAGGCCAATTAAAGTTGCCATGCTAGAAACAATAGCACTATGGTTACTAGGTAGACCACCGTATCCAATAAGATCAAAAGCAAAGCGGCGAGCCTTGAGGCTATTGATTAAAAATTTAAGGCCTCCAGCAATAAGCCAAGCTAAAAAAGGCGTCAACGCATAGACAAAGCCACTCATCTGGTTACGCCCATTAGTGCCCAGATGCAAGTAGCAACCCAGAGAACAATAACAAGTATTAATTGCCAGTCAGCTAACAAAGCATCGGTTGGCGATTCTCCGCCATCCAAGGCCTCAACCACATACCAATAACGAAATAGGCCATATAAAACCAAAGGAATAGTAATCACCAACTCGGGCCTAGTGGACATTACGAACATGCTGTAAAACAGCAGCGCGCCAGTTGCAGACATTTCTGCATAGCGATCAACTAATTCAACCGAGTACTTGGCAAGCACCTTACGACCTTCAGTGCCACTCTGACTCAATTCTTGCCTTCGCTTTACTGCTGCCAAATAAAGCGCCAAGCATAATGTAGTAATACACATCCATGCAGATGCCCCCAAATTTAGAGCTACTGATCCGGCATAGACCCTCAATACAAAACCAATTGCGATAACAAAAATATCAACCACTGGCTCATGTTTTAGGAAAAAGGTGTAAGCAATATTCATCATCACATAGCAGGCAATCACGGCTATCACCTTTGGCATGAAAAACCAACCATACAATAAAATGCCATAGAGCGCCAATAGAAGAATCAATGCGGTATTTTTAGTGATGACTCCGGAAGCCAGTGGACGAGATAGTGATTTTTTGGGGTGACGTCGATCATGCTCAACATCATAAATATCATTAACTATGTAAACCGCAGACGAAGCAATACAAAAAAAGAGGGTAGCAACACAAGCATTAATGAGCGCACCAGAATTTAGCATTTCCCCCGAAAAAATCAGTGGTGCAAATACAAAGCCATTTTTAACCCATTGCTTTGGCCTAATAAGCATTAAAACGCCAAAAAGACGGCTCTTTAGGCTGTAAAAAGGTACGTTATTATTCATGTAATGGCCGTTTTAAGAAAACCAATTAATAGCTTGAAGCCTAATAAACTGTAAGGCCCAATATTTTTATACTGATATGACATTATTTTCGCACTAAATGAGTACTGAATAAACATGCTTAAATGGCACCAATCTAAGCAAACACCATAATCTAGAGCTTCTTTTATCACCAGACCTTGCGAATCATGAGCCGTCATAATACCCCACCAAATACTAGCAAAGCAATAAAGCCATGAAGGCCATCAACTCCTGGGGGCGATTAAGCCATGATGATCATTTGGTACTTACGCTTCAAGATCGCACCAAGGTAGGCACCCTAATTCAGGAAATCAACCCCCTTAAAGGCATTGCTCATGGGATGGGGCGAAGCTATGGTGATGTTTCCTTAAATCCAAATAACCCCCTGTGGCTAACTACTAGCCTAGATCACTTCATCAGCTTTGATGAAATCACTGGACGGTTAACATGCGAGGCTGGAGTCTTATTAAAAGACATTCAACAATACTTTATCCCCCGAGGCTGGGCTCTACCCGTAACACCAGGGACTCAAATGGTCACCGTAGGAGGAGCCATTGCTAACGATGTCCATGGCAAAAATCACCATCTGGTTGGCTCTTTTGGGGATCATGTCACTCGAATTGAACTAGTTCGCACCACTGGAGAGCAAATTGAATGTGGTCCGCAACAAAATCGCGAATGGTTTTTATCCACCATTGGGGGACTTGGACTGACAGGCGTAATTTCGAGCGCAGAGTTGCAACTGCGCCCCATAGCTAGCCCATGGCTAGATACAGAGAGCATTCCCTACTCCAACTTAACCGAATTTTTCCATTTATCAGACAGCTCTGAGAAGGATTGGGAGTACACAGTGTCCTGGGTTGACTGCATGTCTGATTCGGGGCGGGGCATTTTCATGCGTGCCAACCACAGCAGCTCTAACAAAGTGAGCCCCCCAAAAAAACAAAGCAAAAGAATACCGTTAGTACCGCCATTTTCACTAGTCAATAGTCTGACCCTGCGCCCATTTAATTTGGCTTACTACACTCTCAATAAATTAAATGCTGGTAAAAATCTCGTCCATTACGAGCCATTCTTTTACCCACTAGACAAATTGCTCGAATGGAATCGAATCTACGGCCCTAAAGGATTTTTTCAATACCAAAGTGTTGTCCCTAGAGCAGTTGGTCAAGATGCTAGCAATGCCATGTTAAGAGAGATTAAAAAAGCGGGGGAGGGATCCTTCTTGGCTGTACTAAAAACTTTTGGGAGTCGGAAATCATTGGGGATGCTTAGCTTTCCAGAGCCTGGCGTTACCCTAGCGCTTGATTTCCCAAATCATGGGGCTCGTACTCATAAACTTTTTGAGCGGCTCGATGCCATCGTCAAAGAGGCAAAAGGTAGAATCTACCCAGCCAAAGATGCGCGCATGCCTCGCGAGTTATTTGAAGCGGGCTACCCTAAATTAAATGAATTTTTACAATACCGAGATCCCGGTATTAGCTCTTCACTATCACGCCGACTCATGGGAAGTTAAATTGAATAATCAAAAACGAATTGCCATTATTGGCGCAACTTCAGCCATTGCCGAACAGTGTGCAAGGTTATGGATAAAACAAGACGTTACTCATTTGATACTAATAGGTCGTAGTCGAGAGCGCGTAGAAGTGGTGGCTAAAGATTTGCTGGTTCGAAATCCAAAGGTTAATGTAGAAATACGAGAGGCTAATTTTCTAGATCCAGAGGCGATTGTCAAAACAGTTAGCGAACTCTTTATAAAAGGGCCAATTGACATTGCGCTAATTGCTCATGGCTCCCTACCAGATCAAAGTGAATGCCAAGAGGATCTTACGCTTTGCAAAGAAACTCTAGATTTGAATGGGGTATCCCCAGTTCTATATGCAGAAGCCTTTGCTCAGCATATGTCAAATCTCAATCAGGGAACAATTGCGATTATTGGATCAGTCGCAGGCGATCGTGGTCGTAAATCCAATTACGTATATGGGGCGGCCAAAGGCTTAATTAATCGATATGCCCAAGGGCTGCAACACCGCTTTGCCGGAAGCAAAGTTCAGGTGACGCTAATTAAACCAGGGCCAACAGCTACTCCAATGACTGCCAAGATGAAGGGGAAGTTCGCCACCGCAGAAGAGGTTGCAAGTACCATTACCCAAGGCATAAATCAAAAGAAATCTGTTATTTACGCGCCAGGAAAATGGTGGCTGATAATGATGGTGATAAGGCACCTGCCTAGGTTTATTTTCAACAAGCTCAATATTTGAGGGTACAGGGATGCACTTTCTATTCCCTACTTCTTCTCCAGAAGATTTCTAACTCCAGCAATCCCAGAGAGATAAATCCTACTAAAACGGCAAACCAAATCGTAGAAAAACTTACCCCGACAGCTGCAAGCGTGGATATATGAGTAGGAGCTCCACATAAGCTAAGCAGAAAAATAATTGTTAGCTCAGTTGAGCCAATCCCGCCTGGCAGCATAGATGCGGCCCCAGCCAACATAGCTAACGGATAGATACTAAATGCCAAAGAGAAATCAATGGGCACATTCAAATCGCCTAATAGCCAAACAAAGCTATAAGAGGCAAGTCCCCATGCAAGAAATCCACACACCAAAGATAAGAGTAAATCAAGAGGTGTAAACCAGATTCGAGATGCAAGCAAACCATCTCGGATAACAAATATTATTTTTTCTAATCTAATAAAGCCCCATTTATGAGCAATTTTACTTAGATAAGTAAATACATTAGGCCTACAAACAAGAACAATCATGAGTGATATAAAAATAGTTACGAATGAATAGGCTAATATCAACAAGCTTAGGTTACTAATTGTTAGAGAAGCTAATAGCAGAACAACCATTAAATCCAACACCCTTTCATATACAAATGCACCGAAAGAAACATTAGCAGGCACCCCAACCTTTAGTAGATAGCGAACACGAATTAACTCCCCAGCCTTTCCAGGTGTCGCCGTAAATGCAAAACCAGCAAGGTAGGCAAAAAAACCATACGCCCAAGAAACTTGATTCCCAGAGCGCTTGAGTAGCCAATGCCACCGAAGATATCGCACAATATAAGAAGAAAAAGAGAAGGTCATTAAAATTGGAATGGCATGCATCAATAAATAAAATTGATTAAGCAGTTCATTTTTTGAGTTAGCCCAAAGTAGGGCTCCAAAGTAAATACTCGATAGCAGCGTAAAGCCCAACAAGGCTCTTCCGATTTTCATATTTATACTTTAAATGACCAACGCTTATGCCCAAGATAGCTAGTAAAAACAGGAAATACAATTCCAATTCCACTCGAAATTTCAGCAACAAATTGCTGAACCCCTAGCGCAGGTAAGAAGTAATAATTTAAACCCATACTAATTAGCCAAGTTTGGGCTGCGGCTACTACATTTACTAGAGCAAAAATTATTGCGGAATTTTTTAGGGACTGAGTCGTTTTATTAAAAACAAATAATTTTGCTAAGAAAAAAGCAGTTATCATGCCCGTCAGATAAGCATATATAACTGCCATAGAAAAACTACAATATTGGTTATAAAAAATACGGGAAAAAAAATTAACTGTAGCTGCTATACCCCCTGTAATAAGGAAGCGTATAAATTGCTCGGAAAAAAAATGCTTAATCACTCACCGCTTCCTGTGCTATTTTCCTTCCAAAATCAATACTTTCAGATATGCCACGATCTTCCGGATAATAGTAAGAAGTATCAGCAACCCACAAGCCATTTATTGGCAACTTTGCAGGCGGAATAGTTTCAAGATAACCCGGGATGCCAATAGGCTGGGCAAATCGGTAGCGACTGGCACGAATATCTAAAAAGTCCTCATCTGTAAGATTAGGGTTAATTTTTTTCATATATCGACGAACTTTTTGCAAGAAAGCCTCATCGGGCTCAGCAAATTTCGGATGATCTCCAGGCATATAAAAAGGAATGTAAACAACGGAACTATCTAGGGGCCTTAAATTGGAATACTCTACGATTCCTGGGATATCCATCTCTGGATCATTAGTATTTAACCAAAAATTCTCAGTCAGTGGTTTACTTAATTTAACAATGACACAAACTACCGCTATATTTTTCACCGATCTAAATTTATCTAAAATAGATTTTGGCAAATCTGGTATTAGCTTGGAAATATAGGGCAACGGTATCGTACTAATAACGGTATCAAAATTTTCAATACCGTTAGTTGTTTGAACACCGGTCACACGACCATTTTCAATAATAACTTTACTCGCTGAAGACTTTAGCCGGATTTCTCCACCATGATTTTCGATATCAGCCTTCATGGCATTTAATAGAGTGTCAGAGCCACCCTCTAAGTAGCCTAATTTTTCTCGAAATAAATTATAGCGAGACCGGCCAATACGGCGAATACGGCTCCAGATCCAAGCAGCCGATAAATTACTGGTGTAATCATAAAATTTATAGTCAAACAAGCGCCGCCAAAGCACCTCATATGCCTCAGCACCAACTGAACGCTTAATCCAAGTTACTGCATCGACTTTATCAAGTGGCCTCCAGTCATTTCTTTTGGTCGACAAGAAAGCATGTAAGCCATAGCGAAACTTGGCGACAAAGCTTAAACCTTGAAATTTTATTAATGCAATCGGATTGCCCCAAGCCTGCAACTGATCTTGATACCAATAACCCATCTTGGTTGATACCCAATTCATCTGATTGGATAGACCTAACTCATCAAGAATCTTTAAAAAGGCATGATCCGAAGTGCAGTGGAAATGGTAGTAGCGCTCTATTTTTAAGCCTGAAAAATCGAATGATGCCGTCATACCACCAATACGATTATCAGCCTCAAAAATTACGGGCAGATGACCATTTCTTGCCAATTGATAGGCCACTGCTAAACCCATTGGTCCCGCACCTAAAATAGCTATTTTTTTCTTCATACCCTAGAGATGCCTATATGGCAAATACAACTCACCAAAATCAAACTTGCCGTTAAATAAAAAAGTTAATTTCTCATAAGATCTATAGTTAAAATACATTATCTAGGTCACTTAAGAAATGAATTTTGCATGCTGAGAATTATAAAGGCTAATAAAGTTGCATTGCTTATTGCTTTGATAGCAATGGCAGCTCGATTGATCTTTCTATTGTATGTTAATCGCTCATGGGAAGATGCTTTAATTAATGTCTTGCATGCCGAAAACTTTATAGAGGGGCTTGGGTTGACTCATTATCACAATGGGCAACCTCCCACCCAAGGATTTAGTAGTCCCCTCAATATTTTAATCCCAATATTGGGAGAGATTTTTGCTCCAAAATTTGGGCTTCTTTTCATCAAAATTACATCAATTGTGGCTGGTGGTTTCGCAGTCCTATACGCCTATGCAGTTTGTAAACATAAGGATATTAATTTACCCACTCCACTAGCAATAATTGCCGCTACATATGTTGCTCTTGAGTATCAGCAAATCCTTTGGGGTATGTCTGGCCTTGAGACTCAGATGGCAGTATTAATTTTCTTAATGACTATCTTTTATCTTCTCGATTTTAATGAAGATCAAACATGGAAGCTTGGTGTAATGCTTGGTCTGTGCATGCTAGCAAGACCAGACATGATGATGTTCTGCATGATAGCTGGTATATGGGTACTTTTTAGAAGTAGAAATGCTTTTATCAAAGTGACTTTATGGGCTCTACTTGTCTATCTCCCATGGATACTCTTTGCCACTGACTACTATGGATCATTTATACCGAATACCATTTTGGCAAAAGAAGCAGGCTTCGGTGGGTTGCCGTTACCCCAAAACTGGCGAGATGCCTTACGACTCGATCAAATACTCGCTATATTTGCGCCCCTGGGCCCAGTTTTTGGCGGTTACGGCACAGGCTCTCAAAAAATATTTAACTCCAACCTAATAACCTATATGGGATTAGGATTTGCAATAGTGGGTGCCCTAGTTTCGCTTACTAAAAATAGTGCCGTTAAATGCTTAACTTTTTTCTTTCTGGCATACCTAATTTATTACCTCTACTTTGTAGCAATCATATTCGGTTGGTACTTACCAACAATTAATGTTGCTGCAGTTATTTTGGCAATGATTGGAGTAAATTGGGTAGCGCAATTTATTAATATAAAGAGAAAGGCTTTAATTCTTTACACCATTGCCATCTCTTATATCGCCATAATTATCTTTCCCCTACCGTTATTCTTTTACACAGAAAAACAAATACAAATTAATATCGAAGATGGTGTTCGTAAAAATATGGGGGCTTATCTTGGATCTGTGATGCAAGATACGGATAAAGTGGCCCTGGAACCACTGGGTTATGTGGCCTACTACTCTAGGCGAGATGTTTATGACACTCCTGGATTGGCAAACAGAAAGGTTGTAGATTTTTACAAATCCGTACCACGAGACCAACGCAATTTATATCAGATTGTCTTCCACTTCAAACCCGAATTTGTTTTGCTGCGACCTGGAAATTTAACTATGGAATATGGTTATTTTCTTGATCAACCATGGTTTAAAACCTTTTATGAATCTGATAAGGAATTTAAGGCAGATAGCGATCAACTCGAAAAGATGTGGCGCTCCAGCGCATCTTATGACACAAAATTTGTCGTTTTTAAGAAAAGAGCACTCACCAATCTGATCGGCAAAGAGGATTGGAAGATATCCAAGGGCTGGAAAATGATTGATGCACATGAGGGTATTTCAGAGGCGCCAATCCCGCTAACGTACTTCGCCATATCTGAGGGCAATGGTCTCACTGATAGCCTGATTTCCAAATCAATCAAATTAGATGGGGCATCAAAAATTGGTTTGTATATCAAATCTAATAGCGTCATCCAATCTGAAGCTACATTGGATATCGAGCTTAGCGATTCCAGCGGAGTAATCCAAAAGCAACCTCATTTATCAAATCAATGGAGTCTGATAACCTTTGAAACTAAAAATTTATCCTCAAAAATTAGTCCGATCACATTGGCAATAAAATTAAATTCCACCTCAAAGTCGCTACCCATTGCTGTTTCTGAACCTTTTATTCTGACTGATCATGAAAAAGTTAAAGAGTTCCAGAATTAACAAATGCTGTCCTAAATCGGCAGCATCTAGAACTCAAGCTCAACTTTGCCATAGACCGGATCATTGAATGTCTCTCCTATTGCGCTTGAAAAAGTAGTGCAAGGCACCTTAAAAATACCCGGCCAATCAGTCACCTCAAACTCATCTTTAGCAATCAGCGCCTGCAACTGCTGAGTGGTAAAGGGTGGATTTTTATCAACCAAGGCCCAAATCCAAAGAAGACAGTAAAAAATTGAGTAAGGAATCTGAATAACCATTGCCTTAGCCTTGGTAGCGCTCTTAATTTCACGAATGATATCAATGTAATCAATTTGTTCATGACCAGTGATATTAAATATGCCATTAGGACCGCCATTTTCAATACAACTAATGATCACATTACAAAAGTCCCCAACATACAAAGGTTGACGCATAAATTTTCCGTCGCCTGGAATTGGAAATAGCGGCATTTTCTTCATAAATCGCGACAACCAGCCTAAGTGCTTGCGATCAAACCAACCAAACATAAGTGTAGGTCGCAATACAGGACAAGGAATTCCACTCTCAAGAACAATTTTTTCCTGCTCTAATTTGCTTCGCGTATAAAAATCGTCAGCAACAGACTCTACAACAGAGGAGCTGACATGAACTAATTGAGGAATATTATTTTCCTTGATTGCTTTTAATATTAATTTGGTGGATGTGACATTGTTATCAATAAATTCTTGGTAGAACAAGCCCCCAATTTGGGCCTGAAGCATGACGACTACGTCAGCGCCAATAAAGTATTTTTGCCAATCTCCAGGCGCCGAAAGATCGCCAAAAATAGCTGAAATATCTGGCTGGACTTCTTTTAATATAGCTAAATTTTGACGATGCTTATCAATCACTACAATATTATTAAAGCCCCGATCTTTTAGACGTGCGACCAAATTTTGACCAACCAAGCCGGCCCCACCAGGAATTAAAATTTTCTTATTCACGTTATTCATTCAATGTTCATTGGAAGCTATATTTTTCTTAAGACTAACTGATTAATTTAAGTAGGGCCAAGGCTATGAATATACAATTCAATTCCCCGTCTTAGCTCGATCGGATTAAATTCAATTGCAGCACGTAATTTTTGAACATCGAGCACAATATGTTTAACGTCCTCAATTCTGGCCGGGTTATAAACTATCTTTGATTGGGTAGCCAATAGAGAATGTATAGCGCTCAATACCTCATTGATTGAATGCCCAGATCCCGATCCAATATTGTAGATTTCATCCCAACAGCCCTTACCCAGCAAACCAACGATGGCATGACATAAGTCACCCACCCAAATGTAATCTCGCACAACCGATCCATCACCCCAAATCTCAAGGTCTTGATTTTTTCTCATTCTATCCACTGCAACCGCAATCAAACCCTGTTTTTTATATGGATTTTGCATTGGCCCAAATGGATTGGATGGACGCAATATGAGATACCGAAGACCCATTTTGCATGAGCTATTTAATATCAGTTCTTCATGCCACAACTTTGACAGACCGTAATAGCTAATTGGGTTTTTGGGGTCCGACTCATTAACGGACAGATTTTTTGAGGGCCCATAAACAGTTCCGCCAGATGAAAAATAGACGTATGCTATTCCTTTGTTAGCCAAGCCGTCTAACAATGCTGCAATGGGTAATGCAAAATTAACTTGCTCTTGTCTATAAGCCTCATAAGAGCTAGATGGAATTAAATTCGAGGCAAGATTAATAACGCAGTTAATCTGATTTGAGTTGATGTAATGAAGAATTTCTTTGGTATTAGCAATATCCAAAGGAACTGCACCACAAAATCCCTTTGCGCCCTCAAGCACACCTGAAGAATGCTGATTCAGATCTGCAACGTGAACTTGATGCCCCGCATTTAATAATGCTTTGGCAAGATTAAGACCCAAAAATCCACCCCCGCCAATTAATAGAATATTCATGTATTGGGATTGTTAGATACGGGATGGGCTAAAGGATCATTATTCAATTTATAACAGTATACAAATATTACAAATTGAATTTGAAAAGCGATCTATTCTTTGTACAAGACTCGTACATCCTCATGAAGGGAGGCCAAGGGGATTCGCTTGATATAGGAGAAGTTTGGCTTCCCCATAACGGTTAATGTGATGTATGTAATATATTCAAGAACAAATGAAAGCATTAGGGTGAGCATTCCACCAAAAAATAAAAGGGTCACCGATAATGATGCCCAGCCTGCAGCGCCATTTAACGAATCGCTAAATAACTTTTTGTAAATAATATTAATGGCTAGCAACCCAGAAAAACACACTGCAGCAAAACCAAGTACTGCCAAAAAACGAGGGATTTTGGTGTTGGTAGAAATAGCCATACGTCGAGCATGACTAAACAAGGCTTTAACAGAATAACTACTGAGAGTACCGCTATTAATTCTGGTATCTACGAGGTCGACTGGAGCCGTTACAACGCGACTGCTAAACCATGATAAGGCGACATCAAAATAGACATCCACACCCTTAATAGAAGATGCTGATCGTGCAATTGAGCCATTCATTAATCTAAAGCTATTGAAATTACTGAAGTTCTGATTGCCGGCCAAGTAACCAAGAATTTTCTTCACAGTTCTAGAACAAACATTTCTAAAGTGACTCTGATGAATTCTGCTAGTTGCACAGGCATACACAACATCAGCATTATTTTCGACCATGTAAAACAACATTTTTTTTATTTCAAATGGTCTGTGTTGCAAATCTTCATCCAAGGTAACAACCAGCTCACTATCTGTTAATTGGATGCCAGCCTTAGTAGCAGGATGCTGGCCGTAATTTTTTGAAAGCTCAATCGGCACTACCCACTCATACCTCTTCTGAAGGTCACAAAGAATCTCATATGACCCGTCGCGCGTACCGTCCACGACAAAATAGGCCTCTTTGAACCGGATATTTTGGGTCTGCAATAAATCACATCTCAAGCCATCAATCTCAGATACTAGACGATCTAAATAAGGCGCACCCGCATAGACTGGGGTGACGGTAGATAGATATAGCACTTAACTAAGTCCTTTGCCTAAAGAGAGAACAGTCATGCAATTCCTTAACCAATTCATAGCCATGCATTCTTGTCATAAACGAATCATATCGATGATTGTTATTATTACAGAAAACAATCATTTTAGGGCTCTTGTCTAAGTATCTATTTAATTCATCTATATCAAATCTTTCTAGGTACCACTCAGGAACAGACAGCGATTTACGTTCCGAATAATATGCCACTTCTGATGACCAGTCATAACCGAATAAAACAAAAACATCTTCTGCATTCGTATACTTTCGCACTTCGTATGAAATTTCCAGAGTTCTAAAGGATTTTGGTATATGGTCAAATTTTGGGTGGCGATACTCTCGCGAAAAGAATATTAATGAACAAATACAGGTAGCAGAGACTAAAAAAATTGATAGTTTTTTGCAAACTCTAAATAGCTGCTCATAACTTATGGCAATGTAATTACATAAATAAATAATAACTGCATAGTGATAATAATTATGAACAATAAATAAATTTGTAAATACAAGTTGTGGGAGAGAGTAAAGAACAAAAAATCCTCCGATCAAACACTTAATTCTTTTTGAAATCCTCGAATCAATAAAACAAAAAAAGGAAGCTACAATCCCTATGCCAAAAAGCGCAGTTGGGGCTATCGCCCTTAGATATAAATTGAAGTACCAAAAATCAAGGCTTAGGCGCTGAGCAAATGTACCGTAGTTCCATGAACTTAAAGCCGAAGAAGTCAATTTAACCAAAGCTATAGGATTGGCGCTCTTCAGAACATCTGTATAAAGAACCCAGGCATATCCCAATAAAATTGGTATCGCCAATAAGAGTGATAGCGCAAGCAATCTCCATGCCTTAATTTTCTTGTTTGCAACAGAAGCATAGAGAATGGCAAAACATCCAAAAATATATGGGAATAGTGCAGTGGTTACCTTTTGCAACATTGCTAGATTTGCAAAGATAAGCCAACATAAAAGATAAAGATATCGTTGCTGTTTAAAGTATTTGGCAGCGCACAACAACGAAGAAACGGTAAAAAATAATGCGGCAGATTCAATCATGAACGTACCGCTCCAAAAAAGAAACACCGGGGAGAAAATAATTAAAAGAAAAGCAAATAATCTAGCCCTCTTATCAACCTGAATTTCTTTCAGCACTAAATCATTAACTATCAACACTCCAATAGAAAAAATTAGGGAGACTAATCTTCCCATTACATCTAAATTCACTGCTAAAAATTTCGATAGTAATCCAACAATAAAATGAAAAATTGGAAATTCAAATGGGATTGAATAAGGCTGCCCTATGACTGGAGTGATGTAGGAGAGAGTGAAGCCATCCTTAATAAGATAAAAGATAGAAATGGCTGTTTGCGTCTGTCTAAAAGAATGCTGCTCGAGAATTGGGTTTTTGACATTGATTGTATTTACAAGAATCAAAAATAATATTGCGGCAACCTTATAGGCAAGTGTTTTATTTTTTTGAATTAATGTCATTTCTGTCTATTTGAGAAACCAAGAACTATATTTCTAATTACACCGAATGCTGCCGCAAAAAGATATCCCCTTACTTTTGTAAAAAACCCGACATCATCCATACTGTAGCTTGAGATAAATTCAAATACACTTTGAATTTGATTTAAACCCTCTTTAGAACTAATTGAGTTTTGGGAAACCCTAAATGAGGATAAGTATTGGTCCATTGCAAAAAAACCTTTTTCCCTGAAAAGCTTAGCCCAAGTCTCTATATCAATTACGTAATGATTAAGCGCAGAGAAGCCACCAATCTCAATTAAAGCATCTCTTCGCATTAAGACTGCCACAGGTTCACCAATAATATTTCGCCCAGCACCCACCAACTTTTGGATTGCCTTTTTACCAGATACATATCCATCAAATGGGTATTTGAGCTTAAGCAGAATCTTGCCTTGATCTGAAATGATGAAGCGATTTGAGCTAACCAAATTAATATCAAATGCCTCGAGGATCGCCACTTGCTTTGATATGCAATCAGGCTGCAAAATATCATCAGCCCCCATCATTTTTATGTATTTTCCGTCACTTAATTCTAGACACTTATTCCAATTACCCTTCATACCTAAATTTTGCGGATTTTTATGAACAATAAAATTGTCTGACTCGTATGATTTTAGGATTGAATAAGAGTCATCCATAGAGCAGTCATCTATGGCAATGATTTGTATATTTGGATAAGTTTGGCACCTGACGGAAGATATTGCCTCAATCAAAAAATCTTGATTGTTAAAAACTGGTAAGCAGACCGTAACAAGTGGCGTCATCCCTTAATATCCAAGATAAACATGCGCATTTGAAGATATAAGTAATCGCCCAAAAACTCAAAGGGGGTGGGCATATTGACTGTTTCAGCTAAAGTCATGTCGTGTAGATCTGCCATGTCTTCAATTAGATTTTTAGTAATATACGTTTTGTGCGTTGGGTCACGGGACTGCCCCTTTCGACAGGGGCATATCACAATTAGCCTCCCTGATGGAGATAAATTGTTTTTGATATTTTTTAAAAATGTACCGATCTCATGCAAATCTAAATGCTCCATCACATTATCCAGAATTACATTTTTAAATTTTTTTTCGGACTTAAAGCTCAAAATATTTCCAACCTGAGCATCTAGGCCATAGGTGCGACAAATTTTTACATGCTCCTCATTGGAGTCAATGCCCAAACAATTTACTCCATTGCCTACCAAATACTTCAAAAACTCCCCAAAACCGCAGCCCATATCAAGCACGCTGCCCGTTTGTAGCCTTTTTAATATCTGAGGATAAATTAGATATTTTAGATATATTCTCCGCCCGGGCAAATACCTTTGCCTTAAAAGATCGGTGTACTCTTGACTAGAAGTTTTCATGGTAGAGAAAAAACATATTTTTTATTGAGAAAATAGCTTAGCAAGGAAATAGGGATGACCACAATCCACGCAGCAAGATATGGGTTGATGCCATAATCAATTAACAATTTCAAAGTAGTAATATTTAATAGACAGGTACCAATAAAAATAAAGCAAAAGTTAACAAAGGATTGTTTCTTGGAGTCATTAAATGCAATACTCTTTATAGTTTTGTAATTTATAAACAATCCCAGAGCGTAGCACACGAGTACCGCCAGCCAGTATGTAAATCCTACATATATAAGTGAGGCATATAAAATGTATGAAATTAGAGTATTGATGCCACCCGCAATATAAAATTTCAATAGCCTACTTAATTTCGAATACATCAATTTCTTCTCCAGCAATTATTTTTACGTATCTCCGTGATACTTGCTCTGCTAATTCTTTATTTTTCCTAAAAGAGTATTTTTCGTTTGAGAAACCAGAGTACTTATTTATATCAATAATGTAATCATATGCACCATCAAATATCCCGTTATAAAAATCCTCTTGATTAATTTTCCCACCCTGAAGATTGGCATAATCATCTTTTGCAGGGCAAATGCTTAAGTATGGATAATAGGAATAATCCCATCCATTTACAAAAAGTCTTACTCTTTTACTAAGTTGAAGATGTTTTTTAAATTCAGAGACAAAATCATCTCTGTATGGATATGCCAGAGAGCTAAGTGTAGGAATACCCTTAAAATATCTTAAGAAAAATTTTGCTTCATAACCAATGGTCCACAATACCAGAGTGAAAAGCATAATCTTTTTATAGTCAAGCAATATGCGATATTTGCCCTCTACAGATATTACTGTTGTTGAGCTAATGCATGAATCCTCGTTATAGTTCACTATAAAATAGTGCAAGGGTACCAGCAAGTAAATTAGATGATGGTCGAAAAATCTCAATGGGGCGATTGCCACTCCAAATGCTATCAACAGAAGAAATAAAAATTTCCAATCTTTTTGAGCACCTATCTTATATTTTTGGCTAATATCTATTGCTATGGCAATAAAGAGAACTGGGAAAAGTAAAAAAGCTTTTTCAATGAAAGCAAATATTCTAAAAGGATTCTTTGAGCCATTATAGGAGACATAGCCAAAAATATCCTTAGAATGATAGAGATAGCCTAATTTTTGCGTGTATAAAAAGTACTCGTTAAGAAAAACCAAAGCAAGCAAAGTTGTAATATAGAAAACTATTTCTTTTTTTGAAACTTTAGATACCACTACTATTGCAAATAGTAGTGGCAGACTCTGCATTTTAGTGTTAATGCATATTATTGAAAGAGCAATGAAGGTAGCTATTTTTGTGAAGTTATTAATCTTACAATTTAAAACACCATAAATTAGAATAATCAAAAAAATACAAATGTATTCTGCATTTAATGAGGCGATATCTGAGCTAATTTTTAAAGGTAAAAATAATAGCAATAAAAATATTATTTTTGACGCTGTATTTTTACTCAATTTATTATAAAAAATAGATGCAATTGAATAATATAAAATTGTAAAAATAACAATTGACTTAGAGGCAATAAGGGATAGTTCGAAATAATTTTCTGATGCCCGAGAAAACCAAGCAACCCCCCTAAAGATAGCCACCGGTACTATCCCAACAGTAAATGCATCGACTATATTTGGAATATCGCAGTACCGAGCAAGCATTCCTAGTGATATATAGTAATAATTATCTTGGTTTATGTCGCTAGCATTAAATATAAAAATTCTGTAAAAAATAGAGCACAATACACAGCACAAAAGAATCAATAGCCATTGACAATAGTATTTTTTGTTAAATATTTTTTTTAAACTCATATGCTATTTGACATCTTAAAAAATCATTTTAAGTCTAGTGACTTAACCTAGACTATTAAAATTTCTATGCGCTGCTTTTATTATTAGAATATTATTCATAAAATGCTACACCGACCTCTTTATAGACTAATGGGACGTTTTCTAAAACGCCATGATCGCCGGCTCCTATCAAGCAAAATCCTATTACAAGAAAGCTTTGATTACTCAATTCAAAGTGCAGCCTTTGCGAATAGCAGATCGATTCTTTTTGCCTGCACAATTCATCCAGAAAATCCGCAGTCTAGTAAAGAAAACATTCCTTATTTAGACTCCATCATTAAGCGCATACAAACCATAAAAAGTCTAAGTGATGCGCAAAATATTCCTTCGATTTATGTACCAAGTGATGGCTTGGTACATTTTATCAGGCATGTCCTACCCCATATCACCGATTCTTTCATTTTAGTTAGCGGGGATAGTGATTTACCAATAAACCGCATCTCCTTGGGTGATCATTTAGATTCCTTGCTATCTCACCACAAGCTTACGAAGTGGTTTGCTCAGAATAGAGATTTTGACCACCCAAAACTTCAATCATTGCCAATCGGCATTAATCTGCATAACTTATGGTCTAACCCGCTGGAATGGGGTGGTGGCTTTATTTTGCCAGCCCTGCAAGAGCTTGAACTTAAGACTATTGCTGAGTACGCACCCTCGTTTGCCAATAGAGAGCAAAAAATATTCTGCAACTGGCATTTTTCCATCGATCGCGCTGATCGGCAAGATTGCTTTGCTAGGATTGATAAATCGCTTTGCTTTTTTCAGTCCAACCCACTACCAATGAGCGAAACGTGGAAGCTGCAATCGCAATATCAGTTCGTCCTCAGCCCACATGGAGCAGGACTTGATTGTCACCGCACTTGGGAGGCTCTACTGCTAGGCTGCATCCCCATCGTCAAAAAAGCCAAGTTAAATGATTTATTTGTCGATTTACCAGTTATTGCCGTAGAGGATTGGTCCGAAATCAATTCTGCTTTTCTAAAAAAGGCTGTAGAAGAAATGGCTCTAAAAAATATTAATCAAGAAAAGCTATTCATGCGCTATTGGAAGGCGCAAATTAATATGTGCACTCTATAAAATCAAGCAAATTGCTGATATTGCAATAAAGAAATAGCTTGCTAACAAAAAACGAGTATTAAAAAGTATTTTTTCTACGCTGATATTCTCTCGCACATTTTGGTGATTTTTAAAAAATTGCTCTAAACCAAAAATGATAAGAGGGAGATATAAAGAGCCATAGAGCAAAGTTCTAGAGAATGGCATCCAGTGACGCCCAATAACATCACTTGCCAACATAGGAGCTTGCGGTAAAAATGCCCCGAATACCCCGGCATACAGCATCGTATTGTCGACATTTCCTACCCAATTATTAATGCAGAAAATGGCAAATCCTAGATATCCTAATATTTCAATTGTCAGTAAGGTTTTTTGACTGCGAATAAACAGAAAAGATAAGCAAATGAAGGGAGTAATCAATATGAGCCATTGCGGGTGCCAAAGCGTCCAGCTAAATAGCAAGGCATAGCTCAGATTGCCAACCAATACAGTGCGCTGGCACCAGGCGTATTCGTTATCACCAAATCGGAACTTTGAAAAATACAGATAGAGGCACATCACTCCATATACCAAATTGGCAAAAATGAAACGCAAGCTCACGCCATGTCCACCCCCTTTTTCACTAATCATTCCAAATATTCCAAAGTGGAAAGCCTCGCTGTGCCAGTACAACCAAAACTGTATTGCGCTAAAAGCAACCCCCAATAAACCGTAAAGGACTAGATAGATAAGTCGTTTTTCAATCATTAAAACCAAAGGCAGATAGACAAAGGCTGCAAAATACTTAAATGAGATGGCTATAGAAAACCAAAAGATAAATTTTTTAAAATTTTTAGCAAGGTAGGCATGGATACCGAGCAGAATGAAGAAAACTCCAAAAATATCGTACCCACTAAAAATAAAGACCGCAAAAATAGCAATCGGAGATGTCGCAAATAGATACTTAGCGGATATTCCATTTCTATCTATATTTACTGAAGAGGAATATATAGTAATTTGATCAGATATCTTCCCAAGCGTACGAACCGATGCAAAGAAAAAAGTTGCTAGTAAAAGCTTGGACCAAATAGTTTGAACTGAGGTCGAGAACGTCACAGTCTCAGGAATTATTTCTGGAGTGAGTCCTAACAAATGCAGGGGGATATTCCAGATAGCAAAAATCCAATAGAAAGCAGGAAGATAATTATTACCAGTGAAAAGCGGCCTGTTGTAGTCGTAAAAATCCCCAAAATGTCCGTACAAATAGGCAAAAGAGGCATTGTTAGTTAAGGTAAGGTCGGACTGCTTGAATAATAAGAAACATAGACCTAGCGAAACTCCATATACCCAGTAATCTAATTTAGAAATCTGGAGGAGTGATTTCATGCAAAGACTAGCAATTAAGCGTTAATAAAAGCTTGGTACGCCTGTGTAAGACCATTTTCCAGGTCAACTTGTGGGGTCCATCCCAGGCGATTTAATCTTCCAGAATCCATCCACTTACGAGGAGCACCATCGGGTTTACTGGCATCAAATGCAATCTTGCCTTGATAGCCAGTCGCCTTGGCAACTGCATGCGCTAACTCAGTAATAGTTACATCATTGCCGTAGCCCACATTGATGTGACTTTGCATAGGCTGCGTTTGGCTGTCATACGTTTCTTGATCGAGCTGCATTACAAATACAGAAGCTTCTGCCATGTCATCTACAAACAGAAACTCTCTTCTTGGAGTGCCCGTACCCCAAATAACAACTTCAGGTGCATTGCTGATTTTGGCCTCATGAAATCTTCTGATAAGCGCAGGAATGACATGGCTATTTTCAGGATGGTAGTTATCACCAGGGCCATATAAGTTAGTAGGCATCACTGAACGGTAATCTACTCCATGACTCTGGCCATACTGACGGTTATAACTCTCACACATTTTGATGCCGGCAATTTTGGCAATGGCGTACGGCTCGTTTGTTGGCTCTAACTTACCAGTGAGCAATGCATCCTCGCTCATGGGCTGAGGCGCTAATTTAGGATAAATACAGCTAGATCCCAAAAATAAGAGCTTTTGAACACCATTTAAAAAAGCTTGATGAATCACATTGTTTTGAACCATCAGGTTGTCGTAAATAAACTCCGCAGGAAATGTGTTGTTTGCATGGATACCGCCAACCTTTGCAGCAGCCAAATACACCTGATCAGGCTTTTCTTTTTCAAAGAAAGCTTTTACAGCAGCTTGGTCGGTAAGATCCATCTCTGCATGAGTGCGAGTGACAATATTGTCATAGCCCTTTGCTCGCAGGTTACGCACAATAGCAGAGCCCACCATTCCGCGATGGCCGGCTACATAAATCTTTTGGTTTAAATCTAGTGACACCTATTTAATCTCTGCTATTAATTTTCTTTGCCTACTGCTACTGAGTAACCGTGCTTGCTAAGTAAAGCATGCTGCTTAGCTTGATCTAAGTCATTAGCCACCATCTCAACAATCATTTCATCCAGAGTAATTTCTGGAACCCAGCCCAATTTTTCTTTAGCCTTTGTAGGGTCGCCCAAGAGGGTCTCTACTTCAGTAGGGCGGTAGTAGCGTGGGTCGATCTGAACAATCACATCACCCACCTTGAGTGCTGGCGCTTTATCGCCCTCAATAGCGGCAACAATGGCTTTCTCATTCTCTGCGCTACCCTCAAATTTCAAAGTAATACCTAGTTGTTTAGCGCTACGAATAATAAATTCACGAACGGTGAACTGCACACCCGTAGCGATTACAAAGTCTTCTGGCTTGTCTTGTTGGAGCATGAGCCATTGCATGCGCACATAGTCTTTAGCATGACCCCAGTCACGTAAGGCATCGATATTGCCCATGTATAAACATTTCTCAAGACCTTGTGCAATATTCGCAAGACCACGAGTCACTTTACGAGTTACAAAAGTCTCGCCACGGCGCTTAGATTCATGGTTAAACAAAATGCCATTACAGGCATAGATGCCATAAGCCTCACGATAGTTCACAGTAATCCAATAGGCGTACATCTTCGCTACCGCATAAGGACTGCGTGGATAAAACGGTGTTGTCTCTTTTTGTGGGATTTCTTGCACCAAGCCGTAGAGCTCAGAAGTCGATGCTTGGTAGAAACGGGTTTTCTTTTCTAAACCCAAGATACGGATTGCCTCGAGCATACGCAATGGACCCATCGCGTCGACATCTGCAGTGTATTCAGGAGACTCAAATGAAACTGCCACATGGGACTGCGCGCCCAAGTTGTAAATTTCATCAGGTTGACATTCTTTAATGATGCGCACTAAGTTACTGGTATCCGTTAAATCACCGTAATGAAGAATCAAATCTGGGTGATTGATGTGGGGATCTTGGTAGATATGATCAATACGCTCAGTATTAAAAGAAGAGGCGCGGCGCTTAATGCCGTGAACAATGTAGCCTTTTTCTAAAAGGAACTCAGCTAGGTAAGAACCATCTTGTCCGGTGATGCCGGTGATTAGGGCTACTTTTTGCTTACTCATATGTACTCTCTTCAAAAACAATCTATCTAGAACAAATGTTGAACTTAACTTCTACCGTAGGTATCTTCAAATCGGACGATATCATCTTCGCCCAGGTAACTACCCGATTGCACCTCGATAATTTCCAGCGGGGTTTTGCCGGGATTAGCCAATCTATGGGTTTGACCCTGTGGAATATAGGTACTTTGGTTTTCAGTCAGAATTAAGGTCTTATCGCCGTTGGTAATTTCTGCTGTTCCTTTGACTACGATCCAGTGCTCAGCGCGATGATGATGCATTTGCAACGACAAACTGGCGCCTGGCTTTACTTGAATACGCTTGACCTTAAAGCGCTCGCCTTCATCTACGCTGTCATACCAACCCCAAGGTCGTGATACCTTACGATGAAGATTCTTCTCTTCGCGCTTTTGTTGCTCTAGCTGGGTTACGATATTTTTGACATCTTGACTATTCTTACGATCGGCCACTAAGACAGCATCAGCAGTCTCAACGATGATGAGATTTTCTACACCTACAGCGCTCACTAAACGAGTACTGGCATGGATGAGTGAATTCTTCGTTCCCGTTAATAAGGTATCGCCACTGGTGACGTTACCCTCTTGGTCTTGCTTGCCCACTTGCCACACAGCATCCCAGGCACCTAAGTCATTCCAGCCGGCATCCAGCTCTACCATCTTGATAGGAAATGTTGATCCTGGGCACTTCTCGATCACGGCGTAGTCAATAGACTCACTCGGAATGGTATTAAATGCCACTTTTTCTGGGCGCACAAACACTGCATCGCCAGCGATGTCTTGTTCTTTGGCATGCCAGGCTTTTTCAGTAGCAAGCAATATATCTGCGCGAAACTCTTTTAATGCTGCCAACCAAACACTCGCCTTGAGAACAAACATGCCGCCATTCCAAAAATAGCCACCCTCTTCTAAATATTGCTGGGCTGTTTGCGCATTTGGCTTTTCCACAAAGCGTTCAACGATAAATTGCCCGCTAGCTTTCCCTGCATCTGGTGTAGTTTTGATATAGCCATAACCTGTTTCAGGTGCGCTTGGCGTAATTCCCAAAATCGCAATGGCGCCCTCTTGAGCGATTTGCACTGCCTGCTTGAGTGCCTTCGAAAAGGCTGCAGCATTTTTAACCGTCTGATCCGCAGGCGTCACGACCAAGATTGGATCATCACCTTGCTCTTGCGCATACAACGCAGCTAGCGTTAATGCAGG